>ERZ791716.1594-NODE-1594-length-10372-cov-5.278860_pt1 | contig 10372 bp, 9 predicted proteins | sample MGYA00510049_ERZ791716 | MGnify/ENA primary metagenome ERZ791716 (study PRJEB30046, sample SAMN00715135) | human gut metagenome | study: EMG produced TPA metagenomics assembly of the A metagenome-wide association study of gut microbiota in type 2... | reverse complement strand
CTCCTTGGTCTTCGTGCAGATGAACTTGCAGAAGCGACCAATGTTGGCTTTGGCATTCTCGAGGTTAGCCTTTGCCTCCTCCGCCGAGATCTCCTTCTTCAACGGACGGGGTTCCTTGGGCTCCCTCGGGGTCTTGGTCTTGCGAGCCTTTTTCGGCTTCTCCTCGGCGACTTCGTCGTTCTCCTTGATGCCGTTCTCGGCTTTGTACTCTTCCGTTTCGGTGGCGTTGTAGACAGCGCCCTCCTCTGCCGGATGCTCCTGGGATGCTCCCCTTGATGCGAGGATAGAGTTGATGACGTCGAGCTCATCGCCCGTCTTGACCTTTGCCAGCTTCTGGAGAACCTTCGTGCTGTAGCTCTTGTACTTTTCGATAAACTTTTCCATAGTGTTTAGTTGTTAAGTGTAGTGTAAAAGTAAGAAAAAATGTCCAATTAAAAAAATTTTTCACCAGAAAAATTGAAATTATTTCAATCCAATTCCTCCTTTCGGGGGGTCGCGTCCAGTCATACCTGCCTGATCCCTTTGATTGCTTTTTCCCTGTCAGTCACCGCTCAACAGTTGTTCTTTAAGTGTTTCGTTTTCCCCTCTCCATAAATCGTTCAGATTACTCCAGTACTTGTATCCCTCCTTTGTATAATCCCATGTGAATGCTCTGGTTAATTCTAAGTTTTTCCACACTTTGCATTCTTTTTTGTATTCTTCTACGTCTCGCTCTTGGTCTTTGAATGCCCTTTCGAAGTTTTCCCATGCGTTGTTTCTTTCGAGGAACTCAATGAATCTTTTCATAGTGTCTAGTTGTTAAGTGTAGTGTAAAAGTAAGAAAAAATATCCAGTTAAAAAAATTTTTCACCAGAAAAATTGAAATCCAATTCGGCTGTAATTAATTCCCCCCTTCCGGAGGGTCGCGTCCAGCCACACCTGCCTGATCTCTCTGATTGCTTTTTCCCTGTTAGTCATCGCTCAACAGTTGTTTCTTAAGCGGTGTGCTTTCCTGTCTCCATTTGTCATCTAGCCTAGACCAATATTTGGATCCTTCTTTTGTTTCTGACCATGTGAATGCGAGGGTCAAATGAGATCTTTCGAATGTTTTGCAATCCCTCTTGTAGTCTTTTACGTCTGTTCCTTGCTCGATGAAGTTTCTCTCGAAGTTTTCCCATGCGTTGTTGTCTTCCAGGAATTTAATGAACTTTTCCATAGTGTTATCCTTTTGTTTGTAGTACAAATATACGAAAATTATTCTTATTACTACGATATTTTGCGATATTTTCTCAGATATTTTTCCACCCTCGCTTTTACAGCTTCCATGAGAGCATCCTGTCCCCGGGTCTTCGCTTTCTGGGCTCTTATGACGTCCTGGTCCACTGTCTTCGAGCATACCAGTTTATTGACTATCACGATATCCTTCTGTCCTTGTCGGTCAAGCCGAGCATTGAACTGCTGCTCCAGCTCGAGAGAATATGTCTGCCCAAACCAGATGATGCGGTGTCCTCCGGCTTGGAGGTTGAGCCCGTGACCCCCCGAAGCCGGGTGCATCAAAAGAACCTGAATTCTGCCAGCATTCCAGTCGATAATGTCCTTCTCAGTTTTGAGTTCTCGGGGCTTATACTTGGCCAGAGCCTTCATGAGCCGGTCTCTGTCATGCTGGAAGGTCCAACCTATGAGGACTGACTGTCCCCCGGCATCCTCAATGAGTTCCTTCGTGGCTTCAATTTTCAACGTGTGCACCTCATGAGCCACTCTCTGTTCATCGTACACTGCTCCATTGGCAAACTGGAGGAGCTTAGTGGACAAAGCTGCTGCATTGACAGCTGGTATCTCTACAGCGTCCCCGAGCTGATCAATCATGCTGAGAACTTGTTCCTCCTCGAAAGAGTCATAAGCTTTTTGGATTTCTGGGGGCATCTGGATCTCGACTATGTTGTCGATGCGCTCGGGGAGATCGAGGTAGTCCTTAGCTTTCATGCTCATGCAGATGTCCCCTATCTTTGAATATATGCGCTCCTGATTCTCTTTGGATATGTCGTACGAATATACAATATGCCCGTTTCTACGTCCTGGCTTAAAGTAGTTGTCACGATAGTGGGATATGTATTTTCCCAAGCGCTCTCCCCGGTCCAGGAGGTACATTTGGGCCCAAAGGTCCATAAGACCGTTGGGTGCCGGGGTACCAGTCAAACCTACTACTCGGGAGAGTGAAGCCTGAACGTGCTTAAGAGCTTTGAATCGGATTGACTTGGGATTCTTGAAACTGCTGAGCTCGTCGATGACCACCATGTCGAATGGTAGGCAAGATCCCCCGTAGAGCCCGCATAGCCAAGCCACGTTGTCTCTCCCGATGGTGTATACGTCTGCCTTCTTGGCGAGAGCCTCACGACGTTTACGTTCTGTTCCGATGATGCGAGACACTTTAATGTGCTTCAAATGGTCCCATTTCTCGACCTCCTGTGTCCAGACTGATTCGGCTACTCTTTTGGGCGCTATGACTAATACTCGTCGGACCTCGACCTCTTTAAACATGAGCTCGTTGATGGCTGTCAAAGTAGACACTGTTTTACCCAATCCCATGTCCAGGAACAGAGCACAGTGTGTGTGGCTTATTATGTGGTCAACAGCTTGTAGCTGGTATTGATGGAGATCATTTTCGGTCATATTCCAATGCTAACATTTTACAACCCATGGTCGTGTCTATCACCTCGACTCGAAAGCCCATTGCTTTCAGTTTCTGGTGCATTAATGTCTGTATTTTTCGGGGCTTTTTACCGAATGCTTTCAGCTCAACGAAAACGACTTCGCCACCGGGGAACAGACAGAGCCGGTCAGGGAGGCCAGCATTGTGAATTGCGGGGAGTTTCAAACACCAGCCACCAACTCTCTCCACCTCAGTGACGAGTCGTTTCTCAATCGAGTTTTCGCACGTAGTATTTTTGCTTTCCATAAATTTTTAGTAGACTTGCATGGCTCCCATTCGGGCATGCTCTTTAGCAAGTCATTGATTTCTCGAGTCTTATACCGGTCCATGTCCTCTCTGTTCCGCCCAAGACATTCGCACCATATTTCAGCAACACATACGTAGTCTCGGGGGGTGGTCCCTTTGGGGTTTAACTCATCGACCAGGAAGTCTCTTCTCTGGTAAATGTCCATCGAATCCCAGTTGTCCGGGAGTTGACGGTCTAAGTACGCCTCAATAATGCCTTTCCGTTCATCTGACTCGCTGTGAGAGCTTTGTTCGTTTTTGGCTATCTTTTCGGCTTCATGGCTCAAATAGAGCTTCTCCTTGGATTTGTACAGGACAACTGCCTCAGCCCATATCTGGTCTATTTCGTCGTCCAGTTCCATGAATACGTCTTTTTTGGCGTTGTTGGGCATCACGTCTACAGGCATGAAACGTCGGTTGCCAGTGGGATCCCTCAGGAATTCGCTGTCGTTGGTGGTGCCGAAAAAGACGCATTGCCGGGGATATATCTCGGAAGTTCTGGCATACGCTGGTCGGAATGAGTCTTCTGACTTAGATATGAAATGCTTCACTGACTCAACCTCCGCTTTGCGGAGACCGGAGAGCTCAGCTATTTCAATAAGCCATGCCCCCTGTATCTGCTCGAGAGCCTCCTTCCCTTGGACTGTCAGGAATGTATCGCTAAACCAGGATTTTCCCAATTTTTTGATGAACGTACTTTTGCCGGATCCTTGAGGTCCTACGAGCATAAGCACAAGGTCGAATTTGACCCCCGGATTCATAACTCGGGCAATTGCTCCAACCAGCATCTTGCGGATGGCTTCGCGGGAGTAGATATTATCGTCAGCTCCCATGTAGTCAATCAGGAGTTTGTCTACCCGTTGGACACCGTCCCATTTGAGACCATTGAGGTAGTCTAGAATCGGGTGGAAGTGGTTGCGTTCAAATTCCAGAGCCATGGCATCGTCGATCTTTAGAGAGGACGTTATGCCATATACGCAACCTAAATAGTTCCGGACCCCGGAATAGTCTACGTTCTTGACCGGCTCTGGCTTAACAACCCGACGCCACGGGAGATTCCCGAAAACATACCTCTTACCGTCAAAGTCGTTCTGCCTGAACAGTCTTTTGAACCTGGGGTCGTTTGCAAATATGAGATTGAGGTTGGCATCCGACGACAGGTATGCTCCCCGGGTGTCGACCTCCAGCTCCTTCATCCACTCGACGCTCTCAGCCTCCGGGTCAACCTCCTTCTCGACGACTTCCTCCTGAGCCCGATCGTGCTCCGGATCGGCAAACTCGTACTTGGCACTGTTGATATGGTCGTTGGCTATAGTCGTCTTGGTGTCGGGATCGTTGCGTACGAACTCCTCCATTGCTGACACGCTTGGCAACTTCGACGAGGGGTCCTTGACCTTGTCGTCAAGGTGGCCGAATTTGTGTATGCGGACCAAGTCAAACGCATTGCAAAGTTTGCCCCCACACGGGTCAGTCCCGTGGTGAGAATAAGCGAACTTGTCCTCATACACTATAAGACCAGCCGATGCACTGCCTTTTGTGTAAGTGTATCGGTCTTCCAATGCTGACGGGACGTAAGTGTCGGGGAGGAAGGTATCTATTGCTTCGGGGATGGAGTAAGTCCTACAAAATGCTCCTATGAGTCCCCTCTTTACTGTTGGGTCCTCCTGCTTCTTAACGGCTCTGTCGACAGCTTCGAAACGGGACGAAGCTGTGGGCCAAAGTGACGAATCTTTCCAGTCGGCATAGGAGTTGAGAATCTCGTCAGCATCAATCCATGGGCCGTCTTGGGCCTTAAAATAGTAGTCCATGTCCTTCGGCGTAGAAGGCCAGAACATGAGTCGGTTGGTCTCGAAGGTTGAATTGTCGAAAAGGTCTATCCCGATTATCCCGGCAATTTTTCGGCTTATGGCCACATACTCATCAGCCGTGACTTCTCTGCTCAGTGGCATTATTAGTCGGTACCGGGGAGACGCATCCGAGTGTTTGTGAGTCCCATGCAGAACAGCTGCATTGTCAAACTGGAGAGTGAAATCGTCCCAGAGGTCTTTGTGGGCAAAGTCCAAGTCGAGTGTCATCAACTGTCTGTGGACCACATTGGCCGGACTTCTTTTGCCCCCTCTCAGGTAGCCTCCAACGTATCCGCCTACGTCTTTTATTTTGAGCTGGTCCTCCTTGCTTGCAGAAACAAACTCCTTAAATGTTTCAGTGGTCTTGTTCTCCTCCCCGAGTCGACTGACCAATTCAGACCATTTCAGTTTCTTGTTGCTCCATACTTTTGATCTTGCGCTCAGTCCGATTGCAATATCAAGTTCCCCGTCGTATGTCATTAGTCTTTCTTATAAAATTTAGTAACGTATCCGTCTGCTTTGAGAGGTAATCCCATTGGCAAGCAGTTCAGCCAAGGAAGATCCTCTCCCATAACTCTACACATAGTTTCCAGACAATCCCCGGCTCGGTCTTCGTCTACCTCTGCAATGGCTTCATCATGGACGTGCATTACTATTTCGAAGTCTTTCATAATGCTTAGTCTGTACATTGCTTCGGCGAGAAGATCCCGGGAGATTGCCTGGACTATGTTTTCCACCAGTTTGCCCCCGTAAGTCTCTACCTCAGTCCATCCTACTGACTGGACCATGCCGTCGTAGACAATGCCAGTCTGCCCGAACCTGTTGGGTCTCACCCGGGGATTTCTGTAGTATAATTTTCTCCCAGCTGGGAGAGCTATTGTCAAATTGGTCCCGTCATGTTCAAAGACGAGGCAACTTACCTTCTTGGTTTTCCTGGTCTGGACGCACTCGATGGCCTTCTCGTTCACCTCCGCCCAAAACTCAACAATTTTAGGATTGGCTCGACGCCAAAGAGCTACAATGGAATACATTTCCTTTTTGGACAGCTTCTTCTCCTTGTCCATCTTCTCCATTGCGTTGACCGATCCCTCATATCCGAGTGCTAATTCTGCCGTCTTTCCCCGCTGTCTGAGGTCCGATCCTTTCGTAACCTGCTCAATGGGGACCCCGAACATGAGTGATGCTGATGCCTCATAGATCTTGCCATGAGTGTTGAAGACGTCGAGTCGCCATTTCTCCTGGGCTAACCAGGACAGGACTCGGGCCTCAATAGCACTAAAGTCGGCTACTGCAAACATTTTACCCTCCGGGGCTATGAATGCTGTTCGAATGAGCTCCGAAAGGACATTCGGAATGCTGTCGTAACACATTTCGATGAGGTCGTAGTCTCCCTTCTCCACCATGTTCCGAGCAAGACTCAAGTCCTTCATGTGGTTTTGGGGGAGATTCTGGAGCTGGATCATACGGCTCGACCAACGTCCTGTTCTGTTGGCCCCGTAAAACTGGAATAACCCGTGAGCTCTCTGGTCTTTAGCAGCACAATTGAGCATAGCAATGTACTTCTTAGTTGAGGTCTTGGACAGTGCAAGTCGACCAGCGAGGACCTCCTTGACCAGATCGGGAGCCTCCGGATTGTTTTTCAGATATTCGAGGATTTCGGGCTTTCCCAGTGCAGGGAAGTTGAGTCCGAAATTAGTGCTGAGCCACGTCTTCAACTGGGCCAAGCTGTTCGGGTTATCCAAGCCCGTCAGTTCCTTCATCCGGTCGGTCATCTCCTCCGTGTATACCTCATCGAAAGAGATGGCGTTCCCGGCCATGTCGAGATCTATCAGGATTCCCCGGTCATTGATGCTTTGGTCTACGAGATAGTTCCTACGTTCGAACTCCGGGAATGGGAATTGGTCCAGCTGTTCCACGATCTCGCGTTCTGCAATCACGTCATATTCGGCATACGTTTTGAATTCGTTCCACTTGTCAGGGTCGTCGTCTGGCATGTTCCGGGTTCTCATACCGTTGGACTTAGTTGGCTTGCACGGGGAACAGAAAAACCGGATTAAAGCTTTACCGGTCGACTTCTTCCCGTGCTCCCCGAGGACCAACGCCTTGGAGAGTTCATCCAGAGCCAAAGGCAGTCCGCAATAGGCTGCTTTGGTCATTGAGCAATACAATTGATCTATCGGGATAGGTAGTCCTATACGCTTAAATACGAGTCTCTCAAATACTGCGTTATGCGCCCATTTCTCGATCCCCGGATCAGCTAAAGCAGAAACGAAGTAATCGGGGAGCTCCTCTCCTTTGGCCAGATCTATCACCTGAACGGGAGAGGTGTCAAAGGCGAAAGATACTATAAGGAGCTGAAAGCCCCCCGATTCTATGTATTTATAGGCGCCCGTGGACTTAATGTCCTCCGGGCTATATGTTTCCGTATCGAAATATAAGCGTCTCGGCATGTTAATTATTGTTAACTTTGTTGCTGGGCGGGGATTCGAACCCCTAATCCCGAATAAGACCCAGCATACCAACCTACATAAGGTCGTCGTCCCACGGGTTCTGGCCGAAGTCCTCTTCTGCCGAAGATCCCCCGGAGAGACGTTCTCCGTCAGCCAACTTCTGGAGGTTGTTCAGCCCGCAAGCAACGCCTTTGTTGCCATTCGTGTTGAAAACGTAGAAGTTGATCGACGCCCGGCCATAGCATCCGGAGTAGAAATCCTCTTTTTCGATGATGGGGTTGAGGTTGACGTCCACGATGCCAGGACGGTTGTCCGAGTTGGCATTGACGAACATGTGCCCAGCATACTCTGGGTTGTCCGGTCTTTCGGTGTCCCCGTCACGGAGGGGGTTCTTCCACGTCGGGGGAATCTTGCCGCCCAATTTGGCGATGCCTTCTTTGAGAGCCGTATCGATGGCCTCCTTGACCCGAGCCAGAGTTGCCGAATCAGACTTCGGGATGAGGATGGACACCGAGTATTTTGCTCGGTCAGAACCCTCCATTGCACGGGGTTCCCATACGTTGGCGTAACTGAACCGGACTTTGCCGGTTACTACTTTGGTTGTTGCACTCATAGTTGTGAAGTTTAGTTATTGGAAAAATCGAGTTTTGCTTGTTCAATTCCCATTGCCGGACGCTTGTCAGACTCTGGGACCAGAGTGGGTTTGCCTGGAGACTTGATGACGAGGTCCCCGACCAGTAAATTGAAGTCCTTTTTGAGGAGCTTCTCGATTGCCGGGATTCCGGCCAGTTTGACAACTTGGAACTGATCCGGGGTGTAGTCGCATGCGGTAAGAACTTCCTGAACTGCATTCTCATCAGTCCATTTCCGTATTGACCTTCCTTCGACTACCTTATATCCCGGGATCTTCTCGCCCGAGATGGCTTTGGAGAGCAGGTGCTCAGATACAGCATTTACCCATTCTTGAAGCATGGGGGCTTGCTCAAAAATTTGAGCGAGCTCCTCAGTGGTTAGGAGTTCGGGCTCTTTGAACTCGTGTTTGGCCAAGTCCAGATTGTGGTCTGCCATCTTGCGACACAAAGCTTTGACTTTACACCACCTGCACCAGTGCCCGACTTGGAGTTCCCCCTCCCCGGAGTAGGCAAGAGCTGCTTTGGGTTTCACTACCTCCTCACCCCATTTGTAGAGGTCTTCGGGGGTAATCTCCCGTGACGAGATTCGCTCCTGGCGGGGCTGGACTATAGTCAACTTCACCATGTTTATGTCGTAGACCATTTCAAATTTGGACAAGGCTCCGAGAGCATACAGCATCAACTGAGCATTGTTCTCAGCGAAAACCGGCACGCCAGTGCCAAACTTGAGGTCTATGATCTCCATGACCCCATCAGCGATAATGCAAGCGTCCCCAGTGCCGAATCCTTGTTCGACCCAAGCCGAGAAATCCAGTCTCTCCTCCAGGAGAACGAGAGCGTCTTTGGTTTTCCGCAGAGCTTCCGTATATTGGTCCGTTACGTACTGGCAATAAGCCATTACGGGCTCGTCCATGGCCTCAGTGTAGAGGTCGCTCTTCTTCAGCTTCCTGAGTTCAGCAGACGTAACGTCAACAGGCGTTATGAGGAACCTCGCTCGGAGGTAACATTCTGCCATCTCGTGAGCCAGAGTGCCCTCTTCGGCATACTTGGAAGGCTTACCGGTTTCCTCAACCTTTTCCTCCAGTCTGGCACTGGGGGTGCAGTTGATCCACCGGTCTGCCTTTGATGCCGAAAGCATGGCGTGCTTACGAGATGAATGGTTCGGGGTTCCCATTACGCAAGGTTTTTGAGGAATTCGTAGAACGCGTCATAGTTTCGGGCATCCAGTCCCGTCACATTTCTCGCTCCCAGTTCAGTGAGCTTTGCCCGGATAGCTTCGCGGTGATTGTCCACCTTACTTGCCAGGAGAGTCCGGATGTCCTGAATGGAGACAGCGGGGTCAGAACCCAAAGAGGAGTTCGCATCCATCGGCATGGGTTCAGGCTCCTCAGTCTTTTTGGGGGCTGGAGCCGGAGCCGGGGATAGCTTCTTCACGTCCTGTGCAGGGGCTGATTTCTTGACGTCAGTCGTCTTGACTGTCACAGGATTTGCTCCGATAACCTGACAGATCTTGCGGATCATTTCGAGATCCTGAGTCTCTTCGAGGTTTGCCTCGAACTTAATTTCTACTTTCATTGGCTTGATGATTTTTGATTATGGTGTTCAGAAGTTCAATGTACTTGCTGAGGGGTATAGCCGGGTCATGGAGAACAGTTTCATGGAACAGGGACCCGAGATGAAACACCTTCGTCTCTCCCGTTTTGACCGATAACTCGGCTCTGTAGTTCCCGTTTGTCAGAATACATGTCTCTCCTTTAAACTCTGAGTTCCATGCTCCTCTGTAGAGGTCGTCGACAGATACCCGGAGCCAAGCTGCTAAACGGGAGACTTGCTCCGAGTTCAGCAATGTCTTTCCGTTGAGGACCCGGTTGAGAGCTGCTCGGGGGAACCGGTTATTGGGGAACAGAATTTCTGCCACTTCTTGAAGCCCGAGCCCCCTCTGTTCAACTAATTCTCTGAGATTGATGGTCATTGTGTTGTCCATGTTGTTTATCCCAAATATAATCAATTTTCCCCTGATATTGAAATTTTTTCAATCTTTTTAGTTTTTCTATTACTTGAAGTATTTAAAAATATAAATCTATTTTTGAGAAATCAAATCCTTATTTATATAAATCAAAAAATAAATTTTGAAGTATTTATGGATGTTTTAAAAAAAATCGTTTTACTTCCTTATAATTATTATCGCAATCGAACATCTGGTGAAATAGTAATGCGAATTAATGATTTAAATATTGTTATACAGACGATAAATGAGATTATATTGACAGTTTTTGTTGATATTATATTAATAATATTTAGTGGAATAATTTTATTTTTACTAAATAAGTTTTTATTTATTTATACCATTATTTTTTTATTACTTTATATTATTGTTATTTTATCATTTAAACCTCAAATATATAAAAATTTTGATAAGGTAAAAACTAATTATTCTTTAGTTAATTCGTATGTTGTTGAAAGTTTAAC
>ERZ791716.1588-NODE-1588-length-10386-cov-2.571387_pt1 | contig 10386 bp, 8 predicted proteins | sample MGYA00510049_ERZ791716 | MGnify/ENA primary metagenome ERZ791716 (study PRJEB30046, sample SAMN00715135) | human gut metagenome | study: EMG produced TPA metagenomics assembly of the A metagenome-wide association study of gut microbiota in type 2... | reverse complement strand
TTGTGTATCATTAAAAGCCTGATGAACGAAAGCACCGCTGATAAGCTGCTTTGATTTTGGCTTTTTCTGCTTTGTGAGTAATCGTACAATCCCATAATTGGCAAACAAAGCAATTATAAGAGCCAGTAAAATATTACTTGTGTATTTCATCGGCTGGCGTATTTTTGAACCTTTCAAAAGAGCCAATTCCTGCTCAAATGCCTTACTTGCACAATTATAATATTCTTTTTTACTTGCGTAAGTGTAAATATTATCTGTTATTGTATCAGCGTAACTTTCTGTTATGGTTTTATAAATTGCACCATTGCTGTGAATCCATATTTTTCTTTTTGCCATATCTATAAGAAAGATAGTTCCGCTGTTTTTCTGGAATATTTGTGCATAGTATGCATATGCGTAATCGCCCGTTGTGCTGTACGAATTAGTCAAAATACTCTTAAAGGCGGCATTTCCGTATTGTGTTATATCTTTCATCAAATCCGCAAGCTGCGTTCTTTCATAATCGGTCAGCAGTGCGGCATCATCCTCAATACGTACAACATATCCGGTCTCTGGATTTGTATAATAAATATTTCCTGAGACAGAAGAATTATTGCTTTTATTATCGGCAGAAGTTGTTGCTTCAGTATTAGGGGTGTTATCTGCTGCAGACGCATTTAAAGAGAATAAAAATACTGAAAAGAGCATTGTTAAGCAGAAAATACATGTATATACAACTTTGAAAAATCTGCTGTAAAGACTGCTGTTTTTAATCTGCATCATCATCACCTCCGTTATAATTGTCGAATTCGGGAAGTTTTCTTGTTGCAAGCATATTGTAATAATTAATAAGACTTATAAGTGAGAACACAACAGCAATCATGGCACCGATACATCCACCATAATAGAAAAGGTCTGATACAGGCTTTAATATCGAAATAACTGCTGCAATTATAATAGCTGCAAGTGACGGCAGTGAACCGGGTATAACAAATTTATTTTTCAGTGTCTTCAGAGTCTTTTCATGTGTACGGACAAGTACAATGCCAATAATAATCATTGCAATCCAGAATATTGGTCCGAAATTAAAAAGCAAAAGGCTGCTCATAAGGGCGGCAGTCATTGACATTACATTAAAAGTAATAAAAACAATAAAAAATGCAGTAAACATGCTGAAAAATTTTGAATTATTAACTTTTTTAAAGGAGCGTTTCCGTTTATTTTTTACAGGCTGCTTATTGTCAAAGTTATCATTGCATATAGCATATTTTCCGATGTCATCAAGACCTTCGTCACGCTTTTTGATTTCCTTTAATTCTATTCCGTAAAGAATCATGGAAATAAGTGCTATAAACGCAACAAGCGTTAATGTTGTAGTTGGGCGGAGTGTAAAAAATATGTTTAAAAACAAAAATATAGGAATTGTAAGCAAAAGCGAACCGGTAATAAATTTTCCTATAGATACAGGTAAGTCTGCGGCAATTTTTCCGGTCTGGCCGTTTATTGTAGCATATGCAACTCTGTCTTTTTTTCTATATGACAAAAACCATACAGGAAACATTGCACAGTCGGTTTCCTCAATGTGAGAATCAAGGTGACTGGCTATCTGGCTGTCAGAGTCATCAAGATTATATCTGTGGGCTTCCTTTGAATCTGGAATTACAGAGTTTTTTATGTAATCAACAGATGCGTCTTCCGCTATTGATTTTGCATCATATTCATAAGTGTTTTTTGGCACATCCGCAGTATCGGCATAAAAACCACTCAGAAATGAAGGCGTGAATGTATTCATGTTTTTTGCATCAAAAGGAGCGATAGCCTGGCTTAAAGTGTCATCAAACGAAGATGAGGCATCAAATGACAGACCTTTATAAGATGAATTGTTATATCCGGAAAGCTCATAGTTGTCTGTATAAATATAGTCACCTTTGCGGTGGCTTCTTGAAAAACGGAATCCGCTCATGCCTTTCTGGGTTACATGATATACCCAGTAAGGCATATAAATTCCCCTGAAACCATCTATAAATTCCGGGTCTTTTAATTCTTTAGGTGCAAATATAGCATTTTTAACTCTTTTCTTGTAGGCTTCTTTACAATCCTGCTTAGTCATTTTGAACGGAATGATATATCCCGGACGCTTTTCTTTCGTAAGTCTGCCGGAAAGAATAGTTGACGCACCACAGTAAGAGCAAAAATTAGCAGCGGTATTTTCTGTACTTAAAATCCTGCCGCCGCATTGTGGACATGTAAACTCTGTCACATCAAAATATGTGTTTTCTTCTGCGTCAGTTTCTTTGGAAATATCATATGGGTCGAAGTATGAATTACAGTTTGCACAAGCCATTTTTTGTGAAGCGATATCAAACTTGATATTACCGCCACAGTTGGGACATTGATACATTATCTAATTCCTTTCTTTTAAATAAAAATTTAATATAAAATTTACTGAATATTTACAATAACATGATAGCAGATTTCACATAACCAATACAATATTTTATTTTTCATATGATACAAGAATTCCGTGTTTTTCGGCATAATAGCTGCATAGACCACCTGTAGGAATTATTTTGATATTTACAGTCGGGAACTGCTGGCGGAGCTGTCCTGCAACATAGTCAGCAGATTCTTCATTAAAACAGTGGCTTATTACTACTTTACCGCCGTTATAGCCATCATTTAACATGCTTTTAATAAGACGGTCATAGATATTGTTGCGTCCGCGGCATTTGTGTACAATGTCAATTGTGCCTTCTTTTGAGGCACCAGCCAGCAGCTTAATGCCAAGTTTGCCGATGATATTACCTATAATTTTATTAACTCTTCCGTTTTTTACAAGGTTTTCAATTGATTCAAGGACGAATAAAAGTCCTATATGTTTGTGGTATTCTGTGATTCGTGTGCATATTTCTTCATATGAAAGATTTTCATCAATATATTCAGCGATTTTTAAAGCGAGTATTGCAAGCCCTGAACCAGCCATCTTGCTGTCTATCGCAAAAATCTTTTTATCAGGATGGTCTTCCAGATACATATCTTTGGCAGATATCAGACTTTGCCAGCTGCCTGAAAGTTTTGAAGAAATTGTTATTGCAAATATAATATCAGCCTGTTCAAATGCATCAATCCAGCTTTGTGGGCTTGGTGCTGCACTTCCTGTTGCTTCTGTGCTTTCCTGCATTTCGTTCATAAAATTTTCTATATCAAGATTTTCATCATCAATAAATTCCTTGTTTCCGATTCTCAAAGAGAGTGGAGCCTGAAGGTAAATTATGTTATTATGTGAAGAAGGCAGTGATTTTAAATCACAGCTTGAATCAGTAACAATTGCATATTTCATAAAAAATCTCCGTTCTGCCATTTTTGTGTATTAACATATCTTTACGGCATAAAAATAAGAAGTGGTTTTTAAAACTATATTATATTGTATTATATAACGTGATGTGATACAATTTACAAATAAAGGGAATATGTAAATAAGAGTATTGATTTAACTGTTAAATTAATGTTATTTAATCATGCGGAGGTGGAAATTTGCGTAAGATTGTCGGAGAAAAGAAAAAGACCCAAAGAAATCGTTTTACGAGAATGTGTATGGGAGACGCACTTGTAAATATTATGCAGCAGAAAGCATATGACAAGATATCAGTTTCTGATATAGTTAAAAAAGCCGGAGTGTCAAGGATGACATATTACAATTATTATGAAACGAAAGATGAACTGGTTAAAGATTATATAGAGGAAATAACATCGCTATATCTCGAGGAAGAAAAAAATAATTTAAAAGAAAAAAATAACATAATGGATTATGTGCATATACTTTTTTTAATTAAATTTTTTGACAGGTATGGTAAATTTTTTGTAACTCTTGCAGATGCAGGGATGTATTCATTTATTATTGATGCTGCCAATATTATTATGGAAAAGGAATATAAAGATAATTATAGTACAAGCGATGATGCGGATTTTCTGAAGAAAAAAACATATGAATTATATTTTTATTCAGGTGCAATGGTCAACGTTTTTTTACAGTGGCAGAAAAACGGTAAAAACATCACACCTGAAGAACTTGCCGGTATAATCACAGATTATCGTCGGATAAGCTGACTGTACCAGCGAAATGAATCTTTTGGAATCCGTCTGCCTGTTGCATAATCAATGTATACAAGCCCAAATCGTTCATTGTATCCACTGTGCCATTCAAAATTATCAGTAAATGACCAATGGAAATATCCGATTACATCGGTTCCGGCATCAAGGGCTTTTGAAAGTTCATTAATATATCTTGTAAGATAATCAATTCTGTCGGCATCATGTACTTTGCCGTCAAGGAAAATGTGGTCGTTGCAGGAAAATCCGTTTTCGGTTATTATGATTGGAAGTTTGTAACGTTCGTACATGAAAACAGGTCCCCAGCAAAGAACTTCCGGTGTTACAGGCCATTTCAATGCAGTTCTTGCAAATCCAATTCCGTGCTTTACAATTCCATCAGAGTTGACTTCGTGCCCGTTATATATGTTGAGCCCAAGAAAATCAAGTGGTGGGTTGAGTGCTTCAACATCATCCCATGAACGGTTGTATTCACATGTTTTTCCTAGTATTACTGCGTCACAAAAAATCTGGTGGCAGAACAGGAAGTCTTCTTTATTGGTTGAAAAAGTGAGCTTTTTAGCCATTTCAATATCTTCTTTGGAACCGGTCGAAGGATAGCACAGATTGCCTGTGCTTGAAAAACCGATTTTTATTTTTCTTTTTGCACATTTTCTCATGGCACGGACGGCAGCTGCATGTGCTTTTGCAAGTGAATGAAGAATTTCAAGAACTGTGTCGTCCGGGAGAGTAAGCCCGGGAGCATGCTGGCCTGTTGAATATCCCATGCGTGTTATTATCTGTGGCTCATTAATAGTGGAAAAGTATTCAACACGATCTGAAAAATGTTTACAAATCAATTCGGCATATTTTACAAAAGCATTTATTGTGCGTTCGGAAAGCCATCCTCCGTCATCTTCAAGAGTCTGCGGCAAATCCCAGTGAAAAAGTGTTATATGTGGTGTTATGCCATTTTTAAGGCAGCAGTTTACTAGATTGTCGTAGAATTGCAACCCTTTCGCATTAGGAATTTTGTCATCGCCTTCAGGAAAAATCCTTGTCCATGATATTGAAAATCTGTATGCACTTATGCCAAGTTCAGCCATAAGTTTAATGTCATCCTCATATTTGTCATAATGGTCACAGGCGATGTCACCGGTTTCGTTATCATTGATTTTTCCGGGTGTGTGGCAGAAGGTGTCCCATATAGAAACACCTTTGCCGTCGCGGTTATATGCACCCTCAATCTGATAGGCACTTGTTGCAGTGCCCCATATAAAATCTTTTGGAAAATTCATATTGTATCCTCGATTCTTTCTGAATTGTATAAGTTTTTTTATAAAACAGCTGTTACATCATATTTTTTGATATTTTCATCATATGGAATAATATTTCCTTCAACAGATTTTCCGTTGACGATAAGTGATTTCAGGCCTTTCTGTGAACCGGAAGAGTTGTCAATGTGGATATTATATTCGGCACCACGGAAGGTCCTCTTTACGCTGAATTCTTTCATGTAATCCGGTATGCATGGGTCTATGCACAGACCGTCAAATTCAGGCCGTATTCCAAGAATGTACTGTGAAATGTTGGTGAATGTCCATGCTGCTGTCCCTGTGAGCCAGCTGTTTTTTGCTTCTCCGAAATGAGCAGCATCAATGCCGGCTATCATCTGTGAGTATACATAACTTTCAGTCTTGTGAAGATCACTTACATCCTGGAGATATGCCGGGCAGATTTTCTTGTATACATCAAAAGCACGGTTGCCATGTCCGACAACAGTTTCGGCAATTGAAATCCAGGGGTTGTTGTGACAGAAAATTCCTGCATTTTCTTTGTAACCTTCCGGATAAGAAGTTATTTCACCAAGCTCGGGATGATAAGATGTATAAGCAGGCTGTAAAAGAACAATGCCATATTTTGTGTCAAGTTTTTCTTCGACTGAACGGAGTGCTCTGACTGCAAGACCATTATCAGTTCCTATTCCTGCCATAACACAGAAGCCTTGTGGTTCAATGAAAATCTGGCCTTCTTTACATTCATGGGAACCAACTTTTTCGCCTGCGGCATCATATGCACGTAAAAACCACTCTCCGTCCCAGCCTGATTTGGTAACAGCTTTAATCATGTCATTTACATGATTGTATACAGCATCGGCTTCGTCATCAAGACCTAGATGTCTGCATATTGCTTCGTAATCCCTGCCATATTTAACATACATTCCGGCTATAAACACTGATTCTGCTACAGGCCCTTCTGATGGTCCGGTAGTCTGGAATGATTCGCCCGGAACAGTTGAAAAACAGTTGAGGTTCAGACAGTCGTTCCAGTCGGCACGCCCGATAAGCGGCAGGTTGTGAGGACCAAGATGTGTCGTTGTGAAATTAAATGAACGACGCAGATGTTCCATTAAAGGTGCCGTATTTTCCTTGTTACAGTCAAAAGGCGTCATTTCGTCGAGTATAGAATAGTCACCTGTTTCTTTGAGGTATGCGGCAGTTCCGGCTATGAGCCAGAGCGGGTCGTCATTGAATCCGCTTCCGATATCGGAATTGCCCTGTTTTGTGAGCGGCTGGTACTGGTGATATGCACTTCCGTTTTCAAATTGTGTTGAGGCAATATCAAGAATACGCTGCCTTGCAGCATCAGGAATAAGATGCACAAATCCGAGCAGATCCTGGCATGAATCACGAAATCCCATGCCGCGGCCTGTTCCTGACTCATAATATGAAGCAGAACGTGACATATTGAATGTAACCATGCACTGGTACTGGTTCCAGATGTTAACCATACGGCATAATTTGTCATCGGAAGTTTCAAGCGTATATTTTGAAAGAAGATTGTTCCAGTGTTCTTTCAACCGGTTAAATGCATTATCAAAAGCTTCATCAGTCATATATGTGTCAATCATTGCTTTAGCACGTTGTTTGTTTATTTTTTGAGGTGCTTCCCATTTTTCATCATCAGGATTTTCTATATAACCTAACATGTAAATAAAATGACATTTTTCATTTGGTTTAAGTGTTATGTCTTTTCTGAAAGATGCAACAGGGTTCCATCCGCTTGCTTTTGAATTATGTGATGTTTTTGCAGCGACTGCATCAGGCATCTGAGGGCTTCCATACGTTCCAAGGAAACTGTCACGGTCAGTATCAAAACCATCACAAGATGAATTCATTGCACATAAAGCGTAGTGATTGCGGCGTTCGCGGTACTCGGTCTTATGATAAATACATGAATTCGCGTTGTAAGGTTCAATCTCAACTTCTCCCGTGCTGTATGTACGCTGGAAATTGTTCATATCATCAACGGCATTCCAGAGACAGAATTCAATATATGAATAAACTGAAAATGTCTTAGATTTATCGGAAGTATTATTAAGACTTAAACGTGTAAGCTCACAGTTTGCTCCAATTGGAACAAATGATGTAACATGTGCTTCAATGCCATTTTTGCTGCCTTTGTATGTTGTATATCCAAGACCATGACGACATTCGTAGCTGTCAAGTTCAGTCTGTACAGGCTGCCATCCCGGATTCCAGATGCATCCGTTATCGTTAATATAAAAATAGTGACCGTTAGAATCAAGCGGAGCATTGTTATAGCGGTATCTTGTAAGTCTTAAAAGCTTTGCATCTTTATAAAATGCATATCCGCCGCCTGTGTTGCTTATTAGTCTGAAAAAACTTTCACATCCAAGGTAATTAATCCATGGAAGAGGAGTTCTGGGAGTTGTTATAACATATTCTTTATTATCATCATCAAAATATCCCAAATTCATATAAACCTCATTTCTGCATATTTTATTTATATGCAAGCTGTATTAGATATTACGAAAACGATTAAGGAAGAGAAATCAGTAAAACACAGGAGAAATGAAGATAAAACCTGTATATTGTATAATATGATTGTCCTGATTAAAAAATTAAGAATATATTTATCTGATTTGAGTATATTTTAATGAAAATGAAAAAGCAATGTTTAATGATAAAAAACAGAAAAATAGTCATATTGTACAAAAATGTACATACAAAATTCGTCATAACTATAAAAAATAAAAAAACAGTTGCATTAAAACAGATGTCGTGCTATAGTGAACTTACGAAAACGATTAAGTAATAACAACAGGCACAGGTAAAGGGGTAAGGTACGATGGTTTCTATGAGAGATATTGCAGAAAAATGCAGCGTGTCAGTTGCGACAGTAAGCAAGGCACTTAATAATCATAGTGACATCAGTGAAGAGACCAGAAAGAAGATACGTCAGACTGCAAGTGATATGGGTTATTATCCTAACTCAGCAGCCAGAGCATTGAAAACTAACCGTTCATATAACATTGGCGTGTTAATGAACGATAAAGCACACAGTGGTCTGACACATGAATATTTTTCAGCGGTGCTGGAGGGTGTTAAGGTCGAATCCGAAAGTCGTGGATATGATATTACATTTATCAATACCCATAACAGAAAGATGACATACTATGAACATTGCAAATATCGCAATCTTGACGGTGTTGTTATTGCCTGCGCGGATTTTGAAGAACCTGAAGTACAGGAAGTTGTCAATGGTGCTATTCCCTCAGTGACTATTGATTACATATTTAACAACTGTACTTCCGTCAGCTCAGATAATGTAAAGGGGATGAGAGAACTTGTACAGTATGTATATAAGATGGGACATCGTAAGATTGCTTATATACATGGTGAGAGTAATTCAGAAGTAACAAAAGAAAGACTTGCATCATTTTATATGACACTTGAAGAACTTGATGTAGATGTTCCGGATGAATATGTTAAGTCATCTGAATATCTGAATGCAGTTAAAGCAGAGAAGCTTACAAATGAACTTCTTAATATGACGGATGCACCGACATGTATTTTTTATCCTGATGATTTATCTTATTCGGGAGGGTTTAATGCTATAAAAAGCAGAGGCTTAAAAGTGCCGGATGATATTTCAATGGTAGGTTATGACGGCATTAAGCTTTCACAGATATTGAATCCAAAGCTTACGACAGTAGAACAGCAATCAAGAAAGATAGGAATGTTTGCTGCGAGAGAGCTTATAGCATGTATTGAGAATCCCAAGACTGCATTGGTTAAAAGAGTTGTCGTTGATGGCAGATTACTGGAAGGAGAGACAGTAAAAGACATCAGACAAAAGTAAACAGATGTGATGCAACAGGCAAAGAAACAAAGGGTTATGTATTGGTTAAGTTTTAGAGGAGGTTTGATTATGATGAAAAGAAAATTAACAAGTCTGTTTCTTGCAACAGCAATGGTAATGACAACGCTTGCCGGATGCGGTAATTCCGGTGGAAAGCCAGCTGCAAAGGTAGATACAAGTGAAGCAGCACAGGGAAAGGTTCTTAATATTTATTGCTGGAATCAGGAATTCCAGGAAAGATTTGAATACTTTAAGAAATCAGGAAAATTACCTTCAGATGTAAAGGTTAATTTCGTTGTTACACCAAATGAGAATAATGCTTATCAGAATGCACTTGATGCAGCACTGTTAAAGCAAAAAGATGCACCGGCAGATGAAAAGGTTGATATTTTCCTTGTAGAAGCCGATTATGCATTAAAATATGTAGACAGTGATTATACACTTGATGTTGTAAATGATATTGGTCTTACAAAAGATGACCTTGCTGACCAGTATCAGTATACAAAGGATATCGTAACTGATTCAAAGGGTGTCCAGAAAGGTACAACATGGCAGGCAACACCGGGACTTTTCGCTTACAGACGTTCTATTGCAAAGGATGTATTAGGAACTGATAATCCGGATAAGGTTCAGGAAGCACTTTCATCATGGGATAAGTTTAATTCTGTTGCTGAAAAGGCAGCTGCCAAAGGTTATAAGATGCTTTCAGGTTATGATGATTCATACAGGGTATTTTCTAACAACGTATCAGCACCTTGGGTTGATTCAAATAACAAGATTGTAATTGATGACAATATTATGAAGTGGGTTGACCAGACAAAGCTTTTCACAGAGAAAGGATATAATAACAAGTCATCTCTCTGGGATAATGTATGGGCAGCAGACCAGGGACCTAAAGGTAAGGTATTTGGTTTCTTCTATTCAACATGGGGCATTAACTTCACACTTCTTGGTAACTCACTTGCAACTCCTGTAAAGGAAGGTGGTAAGGAAGAAGTTGGTAATGGTATCTATGGTGATTATGCAGTATGCCAGGGACCACAGAGTTATTACTGGGGTGGTACATGGATCTGTGCAGCAGCAGGAACAGATAATCCAAACCTCATTAAAGAGATTATGAAGACACTTACATGTGATAAGAGTACAGAAGTT
>ERZ791716.1587-NODE-1587-length-10387-cov-6.343786_pt1 | contig 10387 bp, 6 predicted proteins | sample MGYA00510049_ERZ791716 | MGnify/ENA primary metagenome ERZ791716 (study PRJEB30046, sample SAMN00715135) | human gut metagenome | study: EMG produced TPA metagenomics assembly of the A metagenome-wide association study of gut microbiota in type 2... | reverse complement strand
GTGTGAGATGAACCCCCGTCCTCTCACCGCACCGTGCGTACCGTTCGGTACACGGCGCGTCCAATACAAGCAGTCTGAATCGACTCATACGCCGGGGAGAGTTCAAAGAATCCCGCGCGTGTGAGTCTTTCGTTTGTTATGCCTCTTGTCACGGCTCCCGTGTTCACCGTAAACCAATAGCCTCTGCGGCTGTTGGCGGCCATATGTGCGTAGTATTCCGGCACACCGAGCTTTATGAGGTTCTTGAGTTTGGTCCTCGGTTTCTTCCATTGCTTCCAGATGTATGCACGGATTCGGTGCCGCAGCCATTCGTCCCATTCCCGCATTTTCGTCTTTAGGAACGCTATCCCGTAGTAGTTCAGCCATCCTGTCATGTAGACCTTTATTTCCTGCATGACCTTTCGGACGTTGACTCCGCGGTTTCGCTTGGTGATTGCGCGCAGCCTGTTCTTCGCTTTCAGCAGGGCTTTGGGATGGGCACGAATGAACAGTCCATCCTTTCCTTTGCCGTATGCGAAGCCCAGAAACTTGAAGTTCTCCGTCGCATTCACCCTGGCGATATGGCTTTTGTCCCGGTTCACCCTCAGTTTCAGCTTCCCTTCCAGATAGCGGATGCTGCTTTCCAGCAGCCTTTCCGCCGCTCTCTGACTTTTGCACAGTAATACGATGTCGTCCGCATACCGAATCACCGGCACGCCGCGCCTTTCGTATTCCCAGCCAAATTCGTTCAGGTACACATTCGCCAATAAAGGTGACATTGGGGCCACCCTGCGGGCTTCCTTCCGTCGTGGCAATCTTTACGCCGTTTTCCATCACTCTGCTTTTCAGGAATTTCTTAATCAGCTGAATGACCCGTTCATCTTTTATGGTTTCCCGCAGAAGGTTCAGCAGCTTTTCATGGTTCAGCGTATCAAAGTACTTGCTCAAATCGAGCTGTACTGCCCATTCATACCCTTCATCCGCATATCCCCGGATCTTGAAGATGGCATCCTGCGCACTTCTTCCTGACCGGTAGCCATAGCTCCCTTCCGAAAACTTCGGTTCATACTGTGGCATGAGCTGCTGAGCGATTGCCTGTTGCACAATCCGGTCTTTGACCGTGGGAATCCCCAGCTTGCGCACTCCTCCATCCGGCTTCGGAATCTCCTTCCGTCTCACCGCCGTTGGCTTGTACTTTCCGCTTCGGATTGCTTCGGTCATTTCTTTGCCGTGTTCCTTGAGCCATGGAAGCGCTTCTTCTACGGTCATCCCGTCCACTCCCGGCGCTCCCTTGTTTGCCTTTACCCGCTTGTAAGCCCTGTTCATGTTATCTCTATACAGAATTCCTTCAAGCAGTTTCTGGCTTCTGCCTGCCGTTTCTTCGTTCCCCGGCTGAACGGCACTCTGCGCTCCTGCATACCCTTCGCATTCCGTGCTATCTCTTTGCAGGCAGCTCCTGACGTTTTCTGCCTTCTTCATGCCGTCCTCCTTCCTTCGGTTACTCCGGCGTGTATTGGTTCCGCCCTTCCCTTGAGTTTCCCCAAGGTACTATGGCTTCGGCTGACTTCTGCGTGTTCAGCACAGCCTTGCGACTGTGGTTACGCCTTTCGGCGCATTCCGCGCAGACCTCCCCGGGTACCACACGTTTCTTTTCCTCCATCTACCTGCCGCATTTACCACATGCGATTCCGTGTAGCTATTGGGCTTCGACTTGTTGAGCAGCCTTACCCTCGCATATAGCCTTCTATGCGGTTTCTGCTCGTCAGGCCAGAGGTTTGCCCGTGGTTAGTCTGTTCCCACATCCGGCTTTCTTCAGATTCCGCCTCACGACGGACACCCTTGCCTTCGGCTTTCTCCTTCCCGCTACCGGGCGGATTCGGGTCTTTCACCCTTTAGAAACGTGAGACGCCGGGCGCACGCACAAAAGGCTCTGCCGTTCTTCCTTCACGGAAGTCAGCAGAGCCTTTTTCATCCTATAAAGTTATATTCCAGCACCCGCAAGCCATTCGCGCCATCCGACACATCAGAATAGCACGAACGCTGCGGCTGCTATCATCTTGCTACCAAACAGGCAATCCTGTTTTGAAAAAGTGCGTGTTTTCAAGGTTTTGCAGCCCTTCACATCCACTTTTTCATTATTCCCACTCTCTCAGACTTAACACATTCTGTATAATTTATGTGTGTCCGATTCCAAGTGATGGCTCTGATTCTCTGTGGCATTCCTATTCCATTGCCTGTATAGCCTCCGGTTATCATTCTGTTATCAGGGTGATAACAGGGAAGACTGCTTTGCTGTAGCGGTTTGAGAGATTCCACAAGTATAGTATAGCGCAGAACGGGTGCTGATGCAAGAGAAAAGACACTTCGGGGAGCAAAGCATTTGAAGTTTATCATGGTTTTGCCATTGAATCAGATATGCTTCTCTTGCATTTGAATGTGACCAGGAGTAGGGAAAAGCCAGTTAACCCTAACCACCGACTCGAACACGATACAGTTAGGATTGCTCATTCTGTTTTGATATGCTCTAATGTTCGTAAAATTATTCGTAAAGTATTGAACGAGATTTCTGCTCATGCTATAATGGAATCGAAAGGAGTGGTCTGCTCATGGCAATCATTAGCCCTGTGTCCGATTTGCGCAATTACAACACCGTTCTTGAACAGGTTTCCGCTGGTTCACCGGTGTATCTGACGGTCAATGGACGTGGCCGCTTTACGATCCGCGATATTGCGGACGATGAAGAATTCGAGAAGGCAAAGGCGATGCTCCGCCTAATGTGCGAGCTCAATACGGGCATCCGCTCGGGAGAGGAAGAAGGCTGGGTGTCCGAGGATGATGTCCGGGCACACTTCCACAGCAAACGCAAATAAGGATTGAATACTCCCCGATTGCCGTTCGTGACCTCGAACGCGTCTGGGCGGAGGTTTTGAAGCTTCTGCCAGTGAAGAAACCGCAACGAAATTCGTGACGTTCAAGTCCTATATGGTATTCTACAAGGTGGAGACCGATCGGATGCTGGTCAGCAGAGTGGTCTATGGAAAGAGCGACTACATGCGTACCATTTTCCGTAATGCACATGAGAAGTGATCCATGAAACGCTGGCGATTATGCCGGTGTTTTTCTTCGTAATACATCATAGAAGGATATTCAAATCCAAAAACCTTTACAATACAGCCGGAATTATGGTATAATATTCATAGGGTTATCGGATTGTATCTCTCAACGCCGCAGCTCATCTGCTATCTTGCTCACAGGAATGGAGTTGAAAGCATGGTTCATCATTCGTATCCCATACAGATGGAAATCGCAGGATCAACGGCGATGTGGACCAGACCGGACAGCGGTGACAGTCCTGTCAGCTATCCGGCACCGACGTATTCGGCCTGCAAGGGCATCTTTGAATCCATCCTTTTCGGGCCGGATGTGGAGATCATTCCAACCAGGGTTGAAATATGCGCTCCTGTTCAGTTTCATTCATACGCAACAAACTACAAGGGACCGTTGCGCCAGAAAAAGAGCATTGACTTTGGAAATGCATATCAGATGTATTCGACCGTTCTGATTGATGTATGCTATCGGCTCTATGCGGTGGTTGTGCCCAATCACAGGAAGGATACGCTTTCTGAAAAAACTCTGGAATGGGACAGGCGGACAACGTCGCCCGGTCATGCATACCAGGAGATTTTCAACCGGCGCTTGCAACGGGGGCAGTGCTTTGCTATTCCCTCGTTGGGCTTGAGAGAGTTTACGGCCAGCTACTTTGGCCCCTTCCGGGACGGGACAAAGGTATGTACCAATATGGAGGATATTCACTTTCCTTCCATGCTGCGGCAGGTATTTCCCGATGGGCACAAATCGAAGGTTTCGTACCGCTTTGACAACGACGTGACGATTCATGCCGGGACGCTGGTGTTCCCGCCCAAGAGAGGTGTTCATTTTGATCAATGAATTGTCATCCCTGTCCAAAGCACTGGAACAGGCGGGAATCGTTCCATTGCAATCCTATAGAAATTACATTCCGCTGCCCAATGTGAGTGCGAAGGCTCCCTGTATCCGAATCTGGGTAAAGGGTGGGCAGGTGGTTGATTTTGAGGCTATCGATCGGGCACTTGCAATGCAGCTGCGAAAATTCGGATCAAATCAGGCCTCGTTTCCCGGGCTCAATCTCATCAGCCTGTACCGCGTAACGGATGAATCAGAGAAAAAGTTGGTTGCGCAATGCATCGAGAAACCGGAAAGCATCGATGCCTTGCAGCTTCATGCCTTATGCAAAGAGAATGCGTGGGAGCCGCATCAGAACAGCCGTATCAAGAATTGCTTTTCTGCAACCCCAAGGGAAATGGCCGGTCTGCTCGAAACTGCCGGCAATCCAAAAGAAAACCTGCTGAATACTCTGGCGGCAGAATGTGCGCCGTTTGCTAATGCGCAGGTACTGCACGAATCATTGACAAAAGCGGTATTTGCAAAGCTGGAAAAGAAGCAGGACGTTGGGCTGGCCTTGCTGATTCTTTTCCAGCTGGGTGATGCCAGTAAGCCGTGCAAAGATGACAAGCGGAACATCTCCGTATTCTTTGACACAGACGCATATGATACCTATGGTATGTATGCAGCGAGCAGGGAGTTTACTGCATATCTGAATACAGCATTTCTTCAGGCGGAGAGAATCGTGACGAGCAATACAACCGAGGATGGATTGATGGATTCATTCGGACAAATCTATGTGCCGACCAATTCTCCAATGCCAAAGGTTAAGCTTGCCGCGGGGTTTGAGCCGGCATTGTATACGATGTTCGACGGGCAGCCCTGCCAGAACAGATATCATAACTTTGATGACAAACGCGATTCCTACCCGTTATCCGCACAGCACCGTGTCCAGTTTCAGGCTGCCTTGAATTGGCTTGGCGGGGATGCCAAGAGCAAAGGCATCACTTGGCTGAATACAGGCAAAGGCGAAGCGGTATTCGCATATCCCAGCTCACTACCGGAGGCTCCGCTTCCTTATGTGCAGTTTTTTGGTCATCCTGATCGATCGGAAACCTTCAAAGAAATCTCCGGAAGCCTTTTGGCTGCATTCAACGGGCTTCCGCCAAAGGACAGACCTGAAAGCGTTCAGGTATTTGTGCTCAGAAAAATTGATAAGGGACGCACAAAGATTCTTTACTCTGAGTCTGCTTTGGCAGACGCGTTGATACATGCCGCTGAAAACTGGGATATGGCCTGCAATGATCTTCCGGATATTGCATCCATACGGCTTTCAGCGCCATTTCCCATTGACGTTGCAGCTGTTGTCAATCAGGTTTGGCGACAGGATGGAGAATCATCAACGGTATCCGCCATGCATCCTTATGAGGGGATCGGGCTGTTCCTCCATCGGGCACAGCACCGGCTGCTTCTGCACGAGCTGCACATTCTCGTTCAGCATGGTATGCCGCTATTCATCCATGCAGGTCCTTTGCTGCACAGTGGAAGAAAGTGCAGCCGCGTTGCTCAGCTGGAACAGATCCTGCCCGTTCTGTCCATGCTTCTGTTCTTCAGCGGAAATAGAAAGGATGATTATATGGAAGCTACACCCTACCTGATGGGACAACTGCTCAAGGCCTCCGATGAGCTGCATGCGCTGTACTGCAAGGTGATGCGTAACAACCAGATTCCGCCGCAGCTTGTGGGCTCTGCCCTGTTTGTTGCCGCGAGCGAAACGCCGGGTAGAACGCTGTCCCAGCTTTCCGTGAGAATGGCGCCTTACCTGTCATGGGCAAAGCAGTACCGCACGAAGAATGAAGATTCCAGCGGTCTGGCAGGATGGTACCTGAAGGTATTTGAGCAAATCGCCAACAAGCTTGCGACAGAGTATTCTGTTCCCATGCGTTGGAGTGATGCCCAGAAGGCACAGCTGTTTATCGGATACCTCGCTTCCTTCCCCAAGCAGGAGAAGCAGGATGAAAGCAATGCGAATCATCAGAGCAAAGGAGAGTAGAGCAAGATGAGTGTGGATTTCAATCGTGCAACCGGGCTTTTGATTCTCGAGGTTGTCAATTCCAATCCGAATGGGGATCCTGACCGTGAAAACGATCCTCGCCAGCGCCCGAATGGACTGGGTGAGATTTCGCCCGTATCTGTCAAGCGGAAAATCCGTGATTTGATCGAGGATCATGACGGCGTGTTTTTCCAGAGCTTGCCCGAAGCGTACATCCGTCAGGCGGATCTCTATTGCATCTTGGAATCCCGTGGGCGCGACAGGGCAGCAATTACAAAAGAAATGAATGACAACCCCAATTTTATAGACAGCACATTTGTCAGAAAGTATTGGGATGCCCGCATTTTTGGCAACACCTTTTTGGAGGATGGCGGCAACAAGGAGTATATCAAGACCGGCGCGGTTCAATTCGGCATGGGCCTGTCCATCTCGCCGATCAGCATTGTCCGTCATACCAATACCAACAAGGCGGGCGTTGAGGAAGGCAAGAAAAGCGGCATGGCTCCCCTGGCCTATCGGGTCGTGGAGCATGGCGTTTACTGCATGCCCTTTTATGTGAATCCCAATTACGCCGCCAAGAGCGGATGTACAGCGGCGGACATTGAATTGCTCAAGCGCGCCATCCCCTACATGCTTGACCTGACCCGATCCAATATCCGCCCCGACGTGCGCTTGCGCCACGCATGGTACATGGAGCACAAGAACAAGCTGGGAAGCTGCCCGGACTATCTGCTGATCGACGCGTTGACGCCAAAGCGGATCGGAAATGCCGAGGAACCCTCCTCAAGTTGGCAGGACTATCAGGATGTGGTTGACCTACCCGAAGAACTGAAGCAGCGTCTTGCCGGTGTTCAGGATCTTGCCAACGTCTGATGGATAAAGAATATCTCGCGCACAGCGCACACGATGGTTTTCCTGAGCAAACCTATCTGAATCATGTACAGAATGTCCATGATGACGCTGTTCGATATGCGAAGGAAGCGGCTGCATTTGCGGCAAAACAGGAAGACGGCATGGCATTGATCAGCGCTGTCACCAATGCGGCATCGCTGCACGATTTGGGCAAGCTTGAGGAAGAAAATCAAGCTGCCCTGCATGCCGGAAATCAGCCGCATCTGCCCATCAACCACACAGATGCCGGCACGGCGCTTTTGCTTCATGAGAACAAAATGTACTCTGCAGTCTGTGTCATGTCGCATCACCGGGGTCTTCCGGATTGTCCGAAAGAATGCAGTCACGGCAGCAGAGCTTTCCGTGATACCGATATCGCAGCAGCGACAGACAGCAAGCTGCCGGAGCTGAAAGCCATCCATCGGGATCTCTTTGGGGAGAAGACCGCAGACGAAAAGCAGGCAGCCGGGTGCCGCTCGGTATTCATGCGCCTGGCGCTTTCCTGTCTGGCAGATGCCGACCACGGAGATACGGCGAGACATTACGGGCAGGAACCCATGGATGGGCGGCAGAATGAACTGCGTCCGGCAGAGAGACTGCAGGTGCTGAATGCCTACATCAGCGGTCTTCGGGCAGAGGATGAGCGTTCCCGTTTACGGGCACAGATGTATCAATGCTGCAGAGACAGCAAGGTCAATGACCATGTCGTTGCCTGTGACAGTCCGGTGGGGTCCGGAAAGACCACTGCCGTGATGGCATACATGCTCAGTCAGGCGAAAAAGCATCACCTTCGCAGGATTTTTGTTGTGCTTCCTTTTACAAGCATCATTTCGCAGTCGGTGGAAACCTATCGCAGATGTTTGGTTCTTCCGGGTGAAGAGCCGAACAAAATCGTTGCGGAGGTTCACCATCGGGTGGATTTTGAATCAGAAAGTGTCCGTCACCTTTCTACGCTGTGGAAAGCCCCTGTTATTGTCACAACAGCGGTAGCGTTTTTTGAGACGCTGGCCTCAAACCGGCCATCTGCCCTCAGGCGGCTGCATGAATTGCCGGGAAGTGCTATTTTTGTTGATGAAGCACACGCCGCATTGCCTTCGCATCTTCTGCCGGTTGCATGGAAATGGATCAACTGCTTCGCTGACGAGTGGAATTGCCACTGGGTTCTTGCGTCGGGTTCTCTCAACAGATTCTGGACGATTCAGCAGATTGCGGCAGCCGGAACCCGGCGAGTGCCAGATCTGGTTGACAACGCGCTTCGTTCCGCGCTGGCGCAGTATGAGCAGAACCGCATCCGGTATCTCTGGAATCCCGCACTCATGACAAGTGAAGCGCTTGCACAATGGGTCAATTCCTTTCCGGGGCAGCGACTTCTCATCGTCAACACGGTTCAAAGCGCAACGGTGATCGCAAAGACGATCATGCAGCTGTATGGGCGTAATCGGGTGGAGCATCTGTCCACAGCACTGACCGCCAGAGATCGCGCGAGGACGCTGGCACGCGTTCGGCAGCGGCTTCGGGATCCATCCGACTGTGACTGGACGCTTGTCGCGACATCGTGCGTGGAGGCCGGCGTTGACTTTTCGTTTTCTGTTGGCTTTCGTGAAACGGCATCGTTGTCATCGCTGCTTCAGGCATCGGGGCGAGTCAACCGGAACGGAAAAACAAAGAATGCGCTCATGTGGTCCTTCGGCCTCAACTACGCAGACGATGCGCTGCTGAAGGAGCACCCCATCATCAAACATGCGGCTACAGTGTTAACCAAAGAGTTCCTTGAAAAAGACCGTCCGATTCTTCCTACTTCGGTTACCGACTCCATTCGATTGGAATTGGCCCGTTATGGTGAGCACCAGACGAATCTGCTCAAGGATGAAGACAGCCTGTCCTTTGTCAAAGTTGAGGATACATTCCGGGTGATTGACAATCATTCTGTATCGGCGCTTGTTCACGCAGCGCCGGATGAGGACATCCGTATTCACGAGATCAGTCGTGAACAGGTGCAGATGGATACCGTTCAAATCCCTCAATATCGAATAAAAGACTGGAATGTGCAGCCCATACGGGATGAACTGTATCGATGGACGCTTGCATATGACGGTTTTCTGGGCTATATGGCGGGTGTGCTGAGCATCGATGAATGACCTGCTGGTATTTTGGCATCGGCAATTTCTGGTATTGACTGTGATGCTGGAAGCTGAAGATTCTTTACTTGTGGGATATCGATTCGGTATGTGCTTCAAGGATCAATCTTCATCCATGTCTCTGTCTCTGGCTTTTCTTGTGCAGAAAACGAGCAAAACAAGGCTGATAGCAATCTCAAATACATGTTTATCATGGTTGCAAGCAGGGCAAAGGTAGCACCTTTTGCACTTTGCTTGTTGGGCGGCTCCGCCCCCAAGCCCATTTTACCAGATCTTGCGATCTGTGGTTGTGGTGTCTTGTTGCGCCCGACCTAGTGCAGCACCACGGCATAAAAATGAAAGAAGCCTCCATGCCGGCAAACGGTGAAAACCAGTTCCGGCACGGAGGCGTTGTTATCGTTCTATACGATCTCCTTTGCGGTGATATTGATCTGTTTGCGGAATGTCCCGGATAAGTATTTTGTAGTTATACCGGATGTGCTTCAGGTCTGTCAGCTTCGATTTGAGCTCTGCCAGATCTGGCTTGTATGCATCCAGCTGCTCCTTCAGCGCAACGTATTCCGCTGTCAGCTTCTTCAGCGTCTGCAGTTTGCCGTCGTGAAGCTCGTAGACAGCTTGTGCTTTTTTGTGTGCTTCGATTTCTGCGCGATGCTCCTGATAGAATTTTGCTGACCAGCCGGATTCTTTAAACTGAGTGTACGATTTCTTCCGCTCTGCTGCGGATGCTGTTCATCCTGCGGACCCATTCCATTTGGTCGGCAGCCTTCAGGTTTTCCGTGATGCCTTCCTGCAACGCCATCCGCCGGGTCAACTGCTCCAGCATGGCCTGAGCACATTCCTCTGCATCTGCCAGATTCCTGTCCAGAGTACCATTCAGGATCATCCGATCATACAGGCTGGGATGTTCTGTTTCCAGATAGACTCTGTGTATCCGTCCCCATCTGCCGATGGGGCGCTGTTTCCTGTCGCCCAGAGTGAGGTTGGGGTAAAGCATGCCGTCCCTTCCTTGGGTATAGGTGCCGCTGAGTTGTTCAAAGATGCTGGTCATGGTCATTCTCCTGTTACTATATATTTGCCCCTTGATTTATGGCAGCCAGCCATAGGCATGGGACATCTCGTTGCCTAAACTGTTAGAATAGAGAGGTAATGGTCTGACCTTCGTCTCCAAGGGCTTTTACGTCCGCGAGAAAGTCAGTCAGCCATCCTCCTGTTCGCAGTGTTCGATTTGTGCAGGTAGAGCCACTGCGTTCGTGTCATCAAACAGATAGAACCGGCAACAGGAAAGATGGCCTTTGTCCATTACAAGTTCAGTACAGGAGTGATTCTATGAACGCAGTAGGTATTGATGTCTCCAGTAGGAAAAGCACAGTTGCGGTGCTTCGTCCTCTGGGGGAAGTTGTTTGTT
>ERZ791716.1577-NODE-1577-length-10465-cov-2.719981_pt1 | contig 10465 bp, 11 predicted proteins | sample MGYA00510049_ERZ791716 | MGnify/ENA primary metagenome ERZ791716 (study PRJEB30046, sample SAMN00715135) | human gut metagenome | study: EMG produced TPA metagenomics assembly of the A metagenome-wide association study of gut microbiota in type 2... | reverse complement strand
GATTCAAGACCGCTGCCATGGCGCTGAGTGACCGCTCGGTCAGCATTGACGATGCCGCCCTTGCCGCCGAGCCAAAGCTTGCCATCGTGCTGGGCACCGAGGGTGACGGTCTGGCAGGCAGCACCATTGCCGCCTGCGACTACACCGTAAAGATTCCCATGTCCCATGGGGTGGATTCCCTGAACGTGGCCGCCGCCAGCGCCGTGGCCTTTTACCAGCTGGCCCTGCTGAACGGATAAAAAAAGCCTGTGTATTCGGTGCAATTGCACCGAATACCCAAAACGCGGTACACTATCAGCGTCATCATCATGGGCCTATAGCTCAGCTGGGAGTGCAAGCGTTGCATTCCCGATCTGGTGTTATAGCTCATTTGCCCCCATTCAAAATTGGGTGCTTTTTGTGGGCTCGTAGCTCAGTTGGGAGAGCGTTCGGTTCGCATCCGAAAGGTCGAGGGTTCGACTCCCTTCGAGTCCATAAAACGCCGTATCGTGTTAAACGATACGGCGTTTCTTTTTGTCTTTCTTTGCAAAATCGTGCATCATTCGTCTTAACAGCGCAAAATCGCGTGTGCAGCATTTTTAGGCACAATGCTTATGGTTTCACCTGCTGTTTTGTCTAAAACGACGATTCCGGCATTTGATGTACAACGCCCAACTTTTTGAGGATTTTGCGACTTATTTTTCTGTTTTTTGCCCCGTCCAGCCGATGCTGCGTGACGCTTAAACTCCTCGAACTCGTCCAGCGGCACATTGAGAACGATCTCGATATTATAGTCGCGTCCGACACGCACTTCCTTGATAAACTGTTTCAAAATACCGCTGGAATGCGAGATACAGAAGTTTGATTTATCTCCATACCTATTTTTATTGCTTCCTGAAACAGGGTAAAACAAAAGCCGCCCGAAGGCGGCAGGATGCATCACGGTAGCAAATATGAACGCGGCTCAGGGCCATCAGAACAGATCCAGCATGTTGTCCAGATAAATTTCTTCCCGGACGCGCAGCTGATACTCAGGCTTTGTCATGTAGTAAAGCAGAAATTCCAGTATCAACGCGCTGCCCAGTCCCCGCCCCTCGATCTTGAAGTTGGAAAAGCCGCCGGGCAGATAAATTTTGCGGATATCCCCGGCCCCGATGAAGCCGGGGTTTTCCATTGCCTTTGAAAAACGATAGCCCTGCTGTGCGCCCGGCGCTGTGCAGCGGTGGTCCGGGCAGTCCTCGCCCAGATTTTTGCGGCTGACATTCTCGTAGCAGTGCTTTCTGTCCCGGCAGCCGTACCAGCAGCATTCGTTGCACAGAAATTCCACCTTGTCCTTCTGGTCCTGCGACAGGGTATCCAGCTCTGCAAACGACTTGTTCAGGCGGAAATCCGGCACAACATAGCGGAACTCTTCCCGTTCCGTTTCTCTGCGGAGCTGCTGAAAATCTGTAAGGACTTTTGTTGTGGAGGACACGAAATAAAGGCCCGGATACTGCCTTTTCAGGTAGTCCAGCAGCAGGTCCGAATGGACGATGACACCATTCTGCACACGGTTTTCTTTTTCAAACAGCGCACAGAGGGCATTGCATTTCCAGTCTGCAAGGTGCTCTTCCCGGAGCAGCGAATTGCTGAAGGTGAGCCGGGCCGATATGCCATATTCCTGCATCAGTGCAAGCACCCGATGCGGCTGTGCATCTCCAAAGCCAGCGCGGCCCCCGCCCCAGATGCAGTCGGCTGGTGCACCGTAGACCGAACCGATCTCGCACCAGTCGTAAAAATATTCCCTGTGTTCACGGAACAGCGGCAGAAACACACGGTACAGTTCATAAAATTCAAACAGTCCCGGAAGATGATAATATGCCGTGCCGCGTTCGTGCTGTGCCATTGCCGTGTGTGTTCCTCATTTCTGTAAGTTTCAGCTTCCCTGCAGCAGCTTTTGCGCTGCACCCGGAGATCTTTTTTCCAGTATAGCACAGTCCTGCCGGGAAAGAAATCATCTTCCTCTTGACCTTGAGCACACTCCAAGTTTTATCATGTGCATAAAGGCTTCTTCGGTCCGTTTTTTTGCAGAACTTCTCCTTCTGTTTTTTATCTCTCCTAATTTCAGCCGGTCAGCAGGCATCCACATTCTTGGTGACCATCACGTCACTGTCCAGCCCGCAGACGTTGTGCAGCACGATGGTGCCCGCTTTGACCGGTGCTGTCAGCACCACCTTGCGGATCTCGTCCATCACCGGGAAGATCATATCCTTGGGGACGGCCTTGGTCAAGCGCACGCTGGTAACAGGCAGCTCGCCGCCCTTGACCAGCACCGAGCTGGCGATGGTGCGGCGGGGCGCAGTCAGCTCCTGACGGACATACTGTTCGCCGCGGGGGCAGGTGTGACCGGTGACCGAGATCACCTGACCATTTTCAACTTCGGCTTCGATCTCGCAGCCGTTGGGGCAGACGATACAGGTAAATTGCTTTTTCATTCCACCGACACCTCCAGTGCGCCCGTTTCCTGCAGCTTGGCAGCAGAGACCTTGAACTGGATCATCTCCGCAGGAATAACTTTCTTCATCTTCTTGGCAGCAACTTCCACACCGTTCTGGCGCACCACGATGCGGCAGTCACGGTAGTGGTTCCGCACGCGCAGCGAAAGGCTGAAGTCGTTCTTTCCGCTGACCTTCTGCGGAATGGTGTGGCCCACGCCCTCGCCGCACTTCACGTCCAGCGTACAGGGGTCGATGCCCTTGCCCTCAACGTAGGCGGCAGCATGGCGTGCCAGTGCCTCGGACTCCATGGAAACAAAGTCCACCAGATCATGCACATGCAGCACATTGCCGGCAGAGAACACGCCGGGCACGTTGGTCTGCAGGTTCTCGTCCACCACAGCGCCGTTGGTGTGGGGGTCAATGGCGATGCCGGCATCCTCCAGCAGCTTGTTCTCCGGGATCAGGCCCACGGAGAGGATCAGCGTATCACACTTGTACTCCTTCTCGGTGCCGGGGATGGGCCGACGGTTTGCATCCACCTCGGAGATGGTCACGCCGGTCAGACGGTCGCGGCCATGGATCTCGGTGACGGTGTGGCTGAGATAGAGCGGAATATTGTAGTCGTCCAGACACTGCACGATATTGCGCGGCAGGCCGGAGGGGTAGGGCATCAGCTCGAACACTGCCTGCACATGAGCGCCTTCCAGCGTCATGCGGCGTGCCATGATCATGCCGATATCGCCGGAACCGAGGATGACGACCTCCTTGCCGGGCATCCGGTTGTAGAGGTTCATGTAAACCTGCGCGGTGCCTGCGGTGAACACGCCCGCCGGACGCTCGCCGGGAATGCCCAGTGCACCGCGGCTGCGCTCCTTGCAGCCCATGGCGAGCACCACAGCCTTTGCCTGATACTGGCGCAGGCCGCTGCGGGTGGAGGCGGTGACGACACGATCCGCCGTCAGGCTCAGCACCGTGGCGCTGGTCTCGTAAGGGATCTCACGCTTGTTCACTTCATCAATGAACGCCTGTGCATATTCCGGGCCGGACAGGCTCTCGCCGAAGCGGCCCAGACCGAAACCGTCATGGATGCACTGGCGCAGGATGCCGCCCAGCATCGCCTCGCGCTCCAGAATGATCATGTTGCGGATGCCCTGCTTGTGCAGCTCCACCGCTGCGGCAAGACCTGCAGGGCCGCCGCCGATAATCACAACGTCCTTCTGTTCCATCGCTCAGTTCTCCTCCTTTCGCATATTGCCGGTGAGTAGCCATGAACCCTGACGGCTGTAACGCACATCCTCCGGCTCGGTGCCCAGCTCCTGCTCAATGAAGTGTTCGATCTTCATCTGGCAGAAGCCGCCCTGACAGCCACCCATCATGGCGCGGGTGCGGTACTTGATGCCGGTCATGGTGGAAACGCCCAGCGGGTTATGGATGGCCTGCAGGATCTCGGCCTTGGTCACTTCCTCACAGCTGCAGATCATCTCGCCGTAATCGGGGTCCTGCGCGATGAGCTCTGCCTGCTGTTCCGGCGTGCACTCGGCAAACTTGACGATGCCCTTGTGGTGCGGGTCAAAGTCTGGGTTTTCCTCAAACTTTTCGCGCTCCTGCATCAGACCGATGACGTAGCGGGCCAGCGGCACGCTGCCGGTCAGGCCCGGGGATTCAATGCCCACAAGGTTGACGGCATTGGGAGCCACGTCGTCCCGGATCTCCACCTTCCAGTCCTGAATGGCACCGTTTTCATCCACCCACTTGGGCTGGATGCCGGCGAAGGTGCGGATCTGATCCTTTTTAAAGATGTGGGGCCACAGCTTTGCGCCCTCCACGGCCAGACTGTCCATGTTGGCCTGCGGCACACTGTAGTCGTCCAGCACATCGGTGTTCTCCGCGTCCGGGCCAACAGTCACGTTGCCGTCCACGGTGGGGGTGATGTGGATACCCATATAGGTGTTGCTGGGCACCGGGTATACCGGCATGGGCAGCAGCTTGCCCATGCGCTTGTGCAGGATGATGTAGTTGCTGCGGGAGCCAATGACACGGTAGCCAGTCAGGCCCAGCAGGTCGGAGATCTGCTTTGCGCCCAGACCAGCGGCGTTGACCACCCAGCGGGTGCAGAAATCGCCATGGGCAGTATGCAGGTAGTACAGCTCATTTTCCCGGGTGATAGCCTCTACCTTGTGGTCAAAGAAAAAGTCCACGCTGTTGGCGTGTGCGTTCTCGGCCAGAGCCACCGTGTACAGGAACGGGTCCATGATGCCGCTGTTCTTGGACCACATGGCAAACTTGCCCACCACGGCTGGCACCAGCTCGTGCAGCTTTGCTTCATCGATCATCTCAAGGCCGGTGCAGCCGTTGACAGCGCCCTGCTTCATGGTGCGCTCCAGCTGCTCCATGTCCTCGGGGGTGTTGCCCACCAGCACCTTGCCGCAACGCTTGAACGGGAAGTTCAGCTCTTCGGCCAGCTGATCCATGATGCGGTTGCCTTCTACGCAGCACTTCGCTTTCAGGCTGCCAATGGGGTTGGCAAAGCCGCCGTGCACCACCGCAGAGTTGCGGCCACTGGTCTCGTTGCAGACATCCAGATTTTTTTCCAGCACTGCAATGCTCAATTTGTAGCGCGAAAGTTCGCGTGCAATGGCGCTGCCCACGACACCCGCACCGATGATGACCACATCGTATTGTTTTTTCATGGTATCCACCTTTCTTCCTGATTTGGAGATCCGGCCTTTATGTTATATATTTCATTGACTAAAATATATAACATTTCATGATCTCTGTCAAGCCGTTCCCGGCAAAAAACTGCACAAAAATATGCCGCATCTTTTGGCATAGATACGGCATTTCTGAACGTGATACGGTTGTTTCAGGCTTTGAAATAGTGTGGGAATGCTTCCCGGATCGCAGAAAGGTTCTCCGTGTAGCGCTGCATATGCTGCCCGGCAATGCGGTGTGCTGCCGCCGCATCCTTCTGTTCAATGGCTTTCAGCAGGCTGACGTGATCTTTGTAGATCGTTTTTGCGGGCCTGCAGCGGAAGCTGAGGATGGTGGTGCGGTCAAAATGCGGAGCCAGATTTTCCACCAGATCGTACCAGTACGGGCAGCCGCACTGCACATAAAGCAGCCGGTGGAACCCCTTGTCCAGCTCAAAGATCTTTTCTTCCTGTGCACGCTCAATGTACATGCGCCAGAGCGCCACGTTCTCCCACAGCTGGTCGATATCCGCCGGGGTCAGCTTTTCGCACGCCATGCGGGCGATCTCTGCTTCCAGCACAGCGCGCAGATGGCGCACTTCTTCCACCAGCTCTGCATCGATGAGAGAAACATAGGTGCCGATCTTGGGCCGGATCTCAATGAGCCGCCGCTGCGCCAGCTCCAGCTCTGCTTCCCGGAAGGGAGTGCGGCTCACCCCCAGCTGTTCGCACAATTCCGGCTCGTTCAGTTTTTCACCCGGCTCCAGACGGGTATTGATAATATTATCGATCAATACCCGCAGAACAAAACTTTTTGCAGATTCATGCTCTCTGCGCTCTGAAATCGTAATCATCGGAAGGCTCCTTTCCCTCACAGGGAAACACTGTTCTCAGACTGCTGGGTCAAGTATACCACACTGCACACCGGCGTAAAAGAGGACAATATATAAAAGGAAGAAAACTGTGTCAGAATTGTAAAAGATAAAATATTTTAACTATTATTCTTGACTTATCCAACGATTCGGCTATAATGGTCGTGTTCGCAAGAAACTTCAAAAAATTTAGATATTCAAAACAAATCAAAGGAGACTACTACCATGACGTTTGAAGAAATGAAGAAGATCGTTGTTGATACCCTGAACTGCGACGAGGACAAGGTGACCATGGAGGCCAGCCTGACCGAGGATCTGGAGGCCGACAGTCTGGATGCCGTGGAGCTGAACATGGCTCTGGAAGATGCCTGCGGCGTGTCCATCCCGGACGAAGAGCTGGCAAAGCTCAAGACCGTGGGCGATATCTACAACTACATCACCGCACATATCTGAGGCAAAAAGCAATGAACGATATCCGAGATCTTTTCCCCGGCCGAATGCGGGAGCGCACCTTCCAGCTGAAGGCCAAGCGGGATGCCGGTGCCGTCTGGCACGAGCAGCAGTTTGTGGAGTGCAAGCAGTGCGGCCGCCGCGCCGCACGCACCCTGTGGGCAAGAAGCCTTTACGTCTGCCCCAACTGCGGCTACCACATGCCCATTGGCGGGTACTACCGGCTCAGTCTGGTGCTGGACCACGGCAGCTTCCGGGAACTGGATGCCGACCTTGCTCCGCAGGATGTGCTGCATTTTCCGAGCTACCGTGAAAAGCTTGCCGCCGCCCAGAACAAGACCGGCCTGCGCGAAGCCGCTGTAACGGCCACCGGCCGCATCGGCGGGGTGGCCTGCGTGGCTGCCGTGCTGGACAGCCGCTTTTTCATGGGCAGCATGAGCACTGCCGTGGGCGACAAGATCACCCGCGCCATCGAGTACGCCGCCGCAAAGCACCTGCCGCTGGTTATTTTTTCGGCCAGCGGCGGCGCGCGGATGCAGGAGGGCATTTTCAGCCTGATGCAGATGGCAAAGACCAGTGCCGCCATCCAGCGCTTTTCGGCAAAGGGCGGGTTGTACATCAGTGTGCTCACCCACCCCACCACCGGCGGTGTGACAGCCAGCTTTGCAAGCCTTGGCGACATCATGCTGGCAGAGCCTGGCGCGCTGATCGGCTTTGCAGGTCCGCGGGTCATTGAGCAGACCATTGGCGAAAAGCTGCCTGCCGGATTCCAGCGCAGCGAGTTCCAGATGGAGCACGGCTTTGTGGATCAGGTGGTGCCCCGCAGCCAGCTGCGGGATACCCTGATCCAGGTCTTGCAGCTCCATGCAGGAGGAAAACACGAATGATCAAGGAAATTTTAGAGCAGCTGGCTCCGCTGGATGCCCAGATCGCCGCGCTGAAAGGCAGCGGCAACGAGATGGATGCCATCACGGCCCATGCCTCCGAGCTGGCAGAGCTGGCTGTGGAAGAGGACGAGATCCTGCGCACCTGCGGCCCGCTGACCGCCGAGGATCGGGTGTTTCTGGCCCGGCACCCGGAGCGCCCCCACATTGATGAGACCGTTTCTGCCCTGTTCACCGACTTCTTTGAGCAGCGCGGCGACCGTCAGTGCAAGGAAGACCCTGCCATTCTGGGCGGCATCGCCCGTTTTCACGGATTGCCGGTGACGGTCATTGGCCACCGCAAGGGCAGCACACTGGAAGAAAATCTGGCCTGTAACTTTGGTATGCCGGGGCCGGAGGGCTACCGCAAGGCCCTGCGCCTGATGAAGCAGGCCGAAAAGTTTGGCCGCCCCATCATCACCTTCATCGACACGCCGGGCGCATACCCCGGCAAGGACGCCGAGGAGCGCGGACAGGGCGAAGCCATTGCCCGCAACCTGATGGAGATGAGCGGCCTGACCGTGCCGGTTATTGCCGTTGTCACCGGCGAAGGCTCTTCCGGCGGTGCGCTGGCACTGGGTGTGGCAAACCACATCCTCATGCTGGAAAATGCCGTTTACTCGGTGCTCAGTCCCGAGGGCTTTGCCAGCATCCTGTGGAAGGATGCTTCCCGCAGCGGCGAAGCCTGCGAGATGATGAAGCTGACCGCGCAGGATCTGTACAGCGATGGCATCGTGGAGCAGGTGATCCCGGAACCGTTGGGCGGCGCACAGCGCAGCCACGCAGCCTTGTTTGAACAGTTGGATGTTGCTTTGCGGGTGCACCTGAAAGAGCTGTGCCGCATGAGCGGCCGCCAGCTGGCCGACCAGCGCTATAAAAAATACCGCCAGATCGGAGAAACGAGGAACGCATGAGTGGTTTACAGCTGATCGCCACCGGCGGGGCCATCCCCGGCCGAACGGTCACCAACGAAGATCTGAGCCGCATGGTGGATACCAGCGACGAGTGGATCACCAGCCGCACCGGCATCCGCACCCGGCACTGGTGCACGGAGGATGAATCTGCCGCCACGCTGGCCATTTCCGCCGCAAAGCAGGCTTTGGCCCGCAGCGGCCTTGCCCCTGCGCAGATCGGGTGCTGCATCTGTGCCACCCTGTCCGCCCCAGACGCGACCCCCAGTGTAGCCTGTCAGGTGCAGGCGGCGCTGGGCCTTCCCGAGGACCGGCCTGCGCTGGATGTCAACGCGGCCTGTTCCGGCTTCCTCTACGGCATAGCCGTGGCGCGGGGACTGCTGACAACTTTGGGTGGACAGTATGCCCTCGTCATTGGGTGCGAAGCCCTTTCCCGCCTGATGGACCCCGCCGACCGCTCCACCTGCGTACTGTTTGGCGATGGTGCCGGTGCGGCGGTGTTTGAACTGACCGACATCTCGGTGCCCTTTGCCATCACGCTGGGGGCCCGGGGCGATGCCGCCATCCATGCCGGCGGCCCCAGCCGCGCAGGCTCGGCACCCATCAGCATGGACGGCAGGGCAGTGTTCCGCTTTGCAGTGGATGCCCTGCCCAAGTGCCTGCACACTGTGCTGGATGAAACACAGCTGACCCTTGATGATCTCGAGTGGGTGGTCTGCCATCAGGCCAACAGCCGCATCATCGACCACTGCGTGCGGGCGCTGAAGGCTGACCCGGCAAAGTTCTACAAGAACATGGACCGCCACGGCAACACCAGCGCCGCCAGCATCCCGGTCGCCCTGAACGAGCTTGCCGAGAACGGGCAGCTGCAGCCGGGCCAGCTTCTGGCCTGCATCGGCTTTGGCGGCGGCCTGACATGGGGCGGCACAATTTTTCAATACAAAGAGTAAAAATCATGTTCGGCAAACGGGCTCGCCCTCTCAGTCACCTTCGGTGACAGCTCCCCCAAAGTGGGAGCCTTTGGCAAAACCGAAAAGTTTACCGTACTGCCTAGGGCTCTCCCCTTGGGAGAGCTGTCGAGCAGAGCGAGACTGAGAGGGCGAGGACGCTTACCGATAGGATAAAACTATGAAACTTTTAAATGAAATTCTAGGCACAAAATACCCCATCATTCAGGGCGGCATGGCCAACATTGCCACCGGCGAGTTTGCCGCCGCCTGCTCCAACGCGGGTGCGCTGGGCATCATTGGTGCGGGCGGCATGAACGCCGACACCCTGCGCCAGAACATCCGCCGCTGCAAAGAGCTGACCGACAAGCCTTTTGGCGTGAACATCATGCTCATGCATCCGCAGGCAGATGAGTTTGCCAAGATCGTGGTGGAAGAGGGCGTGCCCGTTGTGACCACCGGTGCAGGCAACCCAGGCAAATATATCCCCGCATGGAAAGCGGCAGGCATCAAGGTGATCCCGGTTGTCGCCGCCGCCGTGCTGGCAAAGCATCTGGAGCCGCTGGGCATCGATGCTGTCATTGCTGAGGGCACCGAGAGCGGCGGCCATGTGGGCGAAATGGCTACCATGGCGCTGGTGCCGCAGGTGGCGGATGCCGGAAATGCACCCCTCATTGCGGCTGGGGTCCGGATGCCCGTCAGCTGGCAGCAGCTCTGGCTCTGGGTGCCTGCGGCGTGCAGGTGGGCACCTGCCTGCTGGCAAGCGAGGAATGCCCCATCCACCCCAACTACAAAGCCGCCCTGCTCAAGGCCAAGGACAGCGATACCATCGTGACCGGTCGAAGCGTGGGTGCGCCGGTGCGAGTGCTGAAAAACCGCATGAGCCGCGAATATGTCCGGCAGGAAAACGCCGGTGCCGACAAGATGGAGCTGGAAAAATACACCCTTGGCAGCCTGCGCCGCGCCGTGTTTGAGGGCGACACCACCACCGGAAGCCTGATGGCCGGTCAGGTGGCAGGCATGCTGCACGAGGTGCGCCCGGTGGCGGATATTCTTGCAGACCTGTGGAACGGCGGGAGGCAGCGCATTGCCGCGCTGAACACCGAATGCTGACCCTTGGCGGCAAGCCCCTGCAACTACCCATTTTGCAGGGCGGCATGGGCGTGGGCGTCTCGCTGGGCGGGCTGGCCGGTGCAGTAGCAGCCTGCGGCGGCAT
>ERZ791716.1569-NODE-1569-length-10502-cov-5.610223_pt1 | contig 10502 bp, 8 predicted proteins | sample MGYA00510049_ERZ791716 | MGnify/ENA primary metagenome ERZ791716 (study PRJEB30046, sample SAMN00715135) | human gut metagenome | study: EMG produced TPA metagenomics assembly of the A metagenome-wide association study of gut microbiota in type 2... | reverse complement strand
CCTTCAGGCTCTCGGTAACGGAAGCCACCACCTTCTTCTCGATCTCGCCGGTGGACTTCAGGCAGACCAGCAGGCTCATATTGTCGTAGGGACGATAAGCCTTGTCGATGATCTCGTAGTCAAAGCTCTCGGCCACGATGACACCGCGGTCATACTTGCCGGTGTTCAGCGCATCGTTCAGGATGGCAGCCGGGAATGCACGGAAGATATTGCCTGCGCCGAAGTGCACCCAGGTGGGTTCGGCGTGGGTCTTGGCCTTGACAGCCTCGATATCGAATTTGGGCAGCTCATAGCCCTTCTCTGCCCACTCGGCGGACAGATTGCCGTTTTTGATCTCAGACAGCTTCATATTTATCAGCCCTTCTTTTTCTCTTCATCCAGACGATCCAGCAGATCCCAGACACCCAGCATGTACTGAACGCCCAGAGCACGGTCATACTTGCCGTAACCGGGGCGGCAGCTGCCGGGGCCTTCCTCCCACAGCTGACGGCCATGGTCGGGACGGATGTAGCCCTCAAAGCCGCAGTCATGGTAAGCACGCAGCACCTCGATGATGCCGGTCTCGCCGCAGCAGTCGCGGTGAGCAGCCTCGGAGAAGTCGCCGTTGGGGAAGTGGTGGATGTTGCGGATGTGACCAAAGGCAATGCGGTCGCAGTGCTTGCGCACGATCTCAGCACAGTTGTTGTTGGGGTTTGCGTTCAGGCTGCCGGTGCACAGGGTCAGGCAGTTGTACGGATCATCCACCATGCTCAGGAAGCGGTCGATGCTCTGGGCATCCACCAGCAGACGGGGCAGGCCGAAGATATCCCAAGGGGGATCATCCTGATGGATAGCCATTTTGATGCCGCACTCATGGCAGGTGGGCATCAGTGCTTCCAGGAAGTACTTCAGGTTTTCCCACAGCTTTTCCTTGGTGACAGGGGCGTAAGCCTTGAACAGCTCGTCCAGCTTTGCCATGCGCTCCGGCTCCCAGCCGGGGAAGGTCATGTTATACTTCTCAGTGAAGGACATGATGTACTCAGCCATAGCCTTGTAATCGCCCTTGATCTTGTCCTTCTCATAGAACAGTGCAGTGGAGCCGTCGCCCACGGGGTGGAACAGATCGGTACGGGTCCAGTCGAACACCGGCATGAAGTTGTAGCAGATGACCTTGACACCGAACTTGGACAGATTGCGGATGCACTGCTTGTAGTTCTCGATGTACTTGTCGCGGGTGGGCAGGCCGATCTTGATGTCATCGTGGACATTGACCGACTCGACCACGTCCATGTCGAAGCCGTAAGCGTGGATCTGATCGGCTACCTTCTGGATCTCGTCGATCTCCCAGATCTCGCCGGGCATCTTGTCGTGCAACGCCCAGACGATGCTGGTCACGCCGGGGATCTGCTTGATGTCGCTCAGGCTGATGGGATCGTTGCCCTCGCCATACCAGCGCCAACCCATTTTCATAGGCATAGGAAAATCCTCCTGTTTTATATTTTCTGCTTTGCATTTTCCGCGCAGCCGTGTGCCGCGCTCTTGTACTTATATTCTAGTATATCAGTTGCGTTTTTTCAATGGTCGCTTTGCCGGTTTTTAATGTTTGTTCTTGTATACTTTAGACAAAAAGAACAAAAATCCGTCGGACATCACCCGCCCGACGGATTTTTACGCGATTCAAAATGCCGGTTTCAGCGTTTCAGCTTCTGCCGGATGGACGGAGCCAGCACATCCTTGAAATATTCAAAGGTGTCCAATTCCAGAATGGCAGAGCCTGTCAGATAAATGCCCAGACCAACCACCACCTGAATGATCACCGTCAGCAGATCCGGCAGGTGCAGAAAAATGACCAGATACATGCACAGGCCCGCGCCCGCTGCCAGCAGCAGGGTCGGCAGGATATCGCGCATCTGTTCCAGATAGCCATAGTCGATCAGCTTTTTGCTGGGCTGTGCATCCAGGATCTGGGTCACGACATTCGTGATCAGCACACCATATGCAATGGCCTCGACGCTGATACGGAATGTTGCCAGCAGAAGAAGGATGCACACCGCTTCGTTCATAAGCTGACGCTTCAGGTAAAGATCGCTGCGGCCCACTGCCTTGGCTGCATTCAGGTTTGCCGTGATGATCGGCCAGCATATATAGCTCAGGCAGAACACCCTGAGGAACAGCACACAGGGCAGCCACTTCTCGGTGAGGATCAGGCGCACCAGCGGTTCGGCACAGAACGCAGTGCTCATCATCACCGGCGCAATAATATAGGTACAGGTCTTGATGGAGCGGCGGGTCATGTTCTTGACCTGCGCACGGTCATCCTGCAGTGAGGACATGACCGGGAACAAAACGCTCTCAATGGAAGTATCCACGCTTGACGCGATACTATAAGTCAGGTTATCGCCCTGATTGTAATACGCCAGATCCGCCGAGGTGTACATCTTGCCGATGATCAGGCTGCGCAGGTTGTTGTAGATGACGCTGCTCAGCGACGAGGCCAGCAGCTTCCAGCCATAAGAGAGCAGCCCTTTCAAGTGCTGCCACGAAAACTCCATCTTAGGCCGCCAGGAGGACAGCTTCCACAACACCAGCGTGTCCACCGTGATATTGGATACCTGCTGCGCCACCAGCGCCCAGACTCCAAAACCCATATAGGCAAGGCCCAAGCCCAGGACCGTGGATACGATCGCGCCCGCAAAGGCGGAATAGAAAAAATACTGGAACTTCATGTTCCGGGTCACATGCGCCTGCTGGATCGTTTTGATGCCGCAGACCGCCACTGTCAGGCTGATGCCGCGAAAGATCGGGGTCATGCTGGGGTCATTGTAGAAAGCAGCCAGATACGGCGCCGCCACGAACATTCCCCCATACAGCACAAAGCTGATCACAATGCTGAAAAAGAACGCCGACGAGTAATCCAGCTCGTCCACTTCCTTCTTCTGCACCAGCGCGGTGCCAATGCCGCAGTCCAGCAGGACATACATGATATTGTTGAACACCGTCACCAGTGCCACCTTGCCATAATCATCGGGTGTAAGGATGCGCGCCAGAAGGATGGACACCACCGCTGAGATCAGCTGCACACCGCACCGCTCTGCAAAGCGCCAGAAAAAACCGTTTACAATAACATTTTCTTTTTTCTCGTTCATTCCTGCGTCCACTCAAATTCCTTTCAGAAAACCGGTCGGTCTGCACCCTGCGCAGAAATGCATTTCCGCCGTATCCTTATCATCTTCTTCCCTGCTGCCAAAACAACTGAGCAGAGATAGTTAGTTATATAGTATCACACCCATCCATGCATTTCAACCAACATATTCTTAAGGAATGACGGCCCGAAAATTTCATTTAAAAAGAGAAAAAGCGCTTGACTATCTGCCGGGAACGTGGTAATATATTCAAGCAGTCCGCATCACGGTCTTTCACCTCAGAGATTTCAGGGCTGCGAAAACAATACGGTATGCGAGGGTGGCGGAACTGGCAGACGCGCACGTTTGAGGTGCGTGTGGTTTATCCTTGGGGGTTCGAGTCCCCTCCCTCGCACCAAACCATGAAAATCCGAACCTTTTCTCGATAGGAGAAGGGTTCGGATTTTTTGTTTTCTTCGGAAAGCAAAATGAAGGCTCCTTCCCGACGGCTGTGTGTCCGAAACCTTATCAGAAAAAAGACCGTATCACAAAGGTCACAACTGTAAAGGTGCCGTAAGGCAGAAAGGACACGAACATGAAGTACGATGAAAGAGCCTGCAAATTCAACATGGATACCGGGTGTGTAGAGCTGCTACTCCGGGATGGGAGAAAAATCTCCATCGACTGCACCGGGGTCGAGGATGCACTGGACGTGACCATGGCGCAGAGGTCGGAGTTGGATTATCTTATCTGTAATGACCCATTGGGCTATGCTGATTTGATTCTGAATGGCGATCCGAAGGAATATCTGAGGAATGCGGCTGGGAGTCACGGATTAGAAGATTAAACATCACGAAAAGCTGGTAAAAACTGCACGGGTTTTGCCAGCTTTTATCAATATATGCCCAATCTTATGCGTAAGCCTTCCTCTCCCGGAATTCCTGTGGTGTCATATGATAAAGCTCGGTAAACTTGCGGTAGAAAAAACCAAGATTGTCATAGCCAACCTTCTGTGCGATTTCGTAGATGGGGAAATCCGTATTCGTCAGATAAAAGCAGGCCTGGCACATTTTTTGCAGGATGACCAGTTCTTTGAAGGTGCGCCCGGTTTCCTTTTTGATGAAAGCACTGAGATAATTGGGATGGAAGCCAAAATGGTCGGCGGTGCTCTGCAAGGTGACGGTTAGATAGTTTGCTTCCAGATAATCCAGAATATCCACGATCTTCCACTGGCTTTTGGCCTTTGGAGAAAAGCTCTGGCTGCGGTACTGGCGTAAGATCTCGCAGAACAGAACGATCATATAGGCATCGATCATTTTATCGCTGCAGATCTGTGGGGCGTAATACTCACACAGGATGCTTTGAATAACAGAATGGATCGGAGTTTCTTTCCGGTTGTGGAACAGCAAATATTGGTCATGTGCGGCATCGGAGGAGAGGGCGTTGATCAAAAAACCGTTGATGATACCGTTGTTGCCCAGACGCTGCAAAAAGCCCTGTGTCAGATATTCCTTTTTCATTTCAATCGTAATGACGATATCGTTTTTGCCCAGGGGCTGGATGCTGTGGGGGACATGCGTATCCAGCATACAGATATCGCCTTGCGCCATCTGTATGCTCTGACCGTTGATTATCTGGGTGCAGTGTCCGGAATACACATACAAAAATTCAATCACCGAGTGGATATGCTCTGGAATAACGGTAAAACGGGATTCCTTGTTGACACAAACCGAACGATTTTTCAAAAGGCTTCCGAAATTGAACTGGTACATCTCCCGCCCGTTATAGACCACTTTGGGGATATTGCGATAGCGGGGCGAAAGCTGCGGTGGCTGTTCGCGGAGATGCCGCTGCTCCGATTCGGTGTACTGAAATAGAAATGTTTCCAGCTGTTGATTGGTCATGGTATCACCTCTCCATCAGCATATCATATTAAGTTTGGTAAGTGAAGTCCTTTTTTGTGGAAATTGAAAATTCTGTCAAAATTCGGTAATATAAAGATGCCGGCAAGAGAAGAAAATGAACTGCAGCTGTATGGTTTCAGTGCTGTACAGCCTCTATGAAAATGCGGCACCCCCGCACAAGGAGGACTTTTTCATGGGTACAACGTCAAAATCCGAATACACTCAGCTCTGCACGGAAATTCTGGAAGCTGTGGGCGGAAGCAAGAATGTAAAGAACGTATTTCACTGCATCACTCGGCTTCGCATCGTTCCGGTCAACCGCGATGCGGTAGATATGGAAAAATTGAGTAAAGTCAGCGGCATTCTGAAAGTCGTAGAATCCAGCGGCCAGATCCAGTGCGTCATCGGCACTACTGTGCCGGAAGTGTACGAAGAGTTTCTTGCAATGTCCGGTGTGGCTGCCGGCGGTGCTGTGGAGGCAGAGCCTGCTACGGATGATGTGCCGGAGAAAAAGCCCAACATCATCACCCGGGGTCTGAATACACTGGCATCCTGTGTGACGCCCGGTCTGTATGCCATTGTGGCTGGCGGCATGATCAAGGGTGTTGTCTCCCTGCTCACTGCGATCGGTCTGATATCGTCCAAGTCGGATATCATCACCGTGCTCAATGCTGTGGGCGATGCACCCTTCTACTTTATGCCGTTCATTATCGGCTACGCAGCAGCAAAGCGGTTCAAGGTCAAGGAGATCTTCGGCATCATGACTGCCGGTATCCTGATGTACTCCACCTTCCTCTCGCCGAAAGAAGGCATCACCGGTTATGCCTTTGGCCCCATCAATATCCCCGCCTATAACTACAAGGGTTCTATCTTCCCGGTTATTCTGTCGGTGTGGATCTTCTCCATCATTTTCCATCTCATCGACAAGCATATGCCCAAAAATCTGCGCATCGTCTTTTCCGGTGCGCTGTCCTTCCTGATTTCTGCACCGCTGTTCCTGGGTTTTGCCGCTCCTCTGGGCAACTGGATCGCCAAGGGTATGACCGGTGGCTTTGCATGGCTGTTCACCCACGCCGGTCCGTTTGCAGGTGCGCTGTTCTGCGGCATCATTCCGCTTACCATTATCTTTGGCATCAAGGGCTGGTCTGCCGTAGAGCTGCAGAATCTGGAAGTTCTGGGTCACGACTATATGCTGCCCAACTTCTTCTATTCCAATCTGGCTGTTTCCGGTGCTGTTCTGGCGTGGGCACTCAAGCAGAAGCCCAGTGAGCAGCGTTCTGCCGCTGTTTCTACCGGTCTGGTCTGCATCCTCGGCATTACCGAGCCTGCCCTGTACGGTATTGCACTGCCGGAAAAGAAGCCTCTGTATGCCGCCATGGCAGGCGGTGCAATTGCCGGTGCCAGCGCCATGCTGATGGGTGTTGTGACCTATGCATTCTCCATGCCCGGCATCACCAGTATCGCCACCTATGTGGATGGCGGCAACAACTTCTTTAAGCTGCTGATCGTTATGGCAATTGCATGGGTGTCCAGCTTTGTGATTTCCTTTGCAATGAACAAGAAGGAACAGTAAGAGAGGAGCATGTGATAATGAAAACAGGTTTTCCCAAAGACTTTCTCTGGGGCGGTGCAATGGCATCCTCCCAGGCGGAAGGTGCGTTTTTGCAGGACGGCAAGGGGCTGGATACGCAGGATCTGCGGTATTTTGACCCCAATTGGACGAAAGAAGAGCGCGCTCAAAAATCCAACCGCCGCATGAACGATGAAAAATTCAAGGCTGCTCTTGCAGACCTTGAGGATCTGGAGCATTATCCGTTCCGTCATGGTATCGATTTTTATAACCGCTGGCAGGAAGATCTGGAGTTGTTTGCAGAGTTGGGCATCAAGGTGCTGCGCACCTCTATCTGCTGGGCACGCATCTTCCCCAATGGCGATGATGCGCAGCCCAACGAGGCAGGTCTGAAGTTTTACATGGATCTGTTCGATGCCTGCCACGCCCATGGCATCAAGGTGTTCGCTACCATTCTGCACTACAATATTCCACTGCATCTGGTAACAGAGTACGGCGGTTGGAAGAGCCGCAAGACGGTGGAGTGCTATGTGCGCTACACCCGCACCCTGTTCGAGCGTCTGGGTGATCGGGTGGATTACTGGCTGCCCTTCAATGAGTTCAATGCCGGCAAGTTCAACCCCTACAACGGTGTGTGCCTGATCGAAGATCAGGAAGAGGACTATCAGAACGCAATCTTCCAGTGCCTGCACCATCAGTTCATTGCCAATGCACTGACCATTCAGCAGGGGCACGAGATCCTGCCCGGCAGCAAGATCGGCGGAATGATTGCCCGATTCACCACCTACCCTGCCACCTGCAAACCGGATGATGTGATGCAGATGATCCTGGACGACCAGTATTCCAACTGGTTCTATCTGGATGTAATGACCCGCGGCAAGTACCCTGCCTATATGGAACGGTATTTTGAACAGCAGGGCATCCGCATCGACTGGCAGCCCGGGGATGCTGAGATCCTGAAAAACAACAGCATCGATTTCGTGGCATTTTCCTACTACTTCTCGCAGGTGTCTACGACCGAGCAGGGCTGGGAAAAGACCAGCGGCAACCTGATCATGGCCAACAAGAATCCGTATCTGGAAACCAGCGAGTGGGGCTGGCAGAAGGATCCGGTGGGGTTGCGTGTCACCCTGAATCAGGTGTACGACCGCTACCAGCTGCCCGTATTTATTGCCGAGAATGGTCTGGGCGCTGTGGATAAGGTAGAGGCTGATGGCTCCATCCATGATCCCTACCGCATCGACTACATCAAAGCCCATGTGGAGCAGATGAAGGAAGCTGTCAAGGACGGCGTGGAGTTGATTGGCTATACCATGTGGGGCTTTATCGATCTGGTCTCCTGCGGCAGCATGGAAATGTCCAAGCGGTATGGCGTGATCTATGTGGATCAGGACGATGCCGGTCACGGCACACTGGCTCGCAGTAGAAAAGACAGTTTTTACTGGTATCAGAAGTGTATCGCCACCAATGGCGAAGACTTAGAAGGCTAAATGAAGGCCAGAACCGCAGGCAGGAAACTGTCTGCGGTTTTCGGCGTATTCAGGGAGGGAAAGTTTTTATGAACGAACAGACAAAAGTACAGGTGGAAGCTTATGCAGAAGAATGCCGCACCGAACAGCTGGAACTGCTGCGCACACTGGGAAAAATGCCTGCGCCGACCCGAAAGGAGGATTTTCGGGCAGCATTCTGCCGGGATTGGCTCCGGGCACAAGGGGCAGAAAATGTCCGCATCGACAGCGCTAAAAATGTGATCTGCAAACTGGGGCCAGACACCGAAGAACTGGTCGTTTTTGCCGCCCACACGGATATTGTGTTCCCAGATGTAGAAAATCTTCCCCTGCGGGAAGAGGGCGGTAAGTTATTTGCGCCGGGCATCGGCGATGATACTGCCAACCTCGTCAACTTGCTGATGGCTGCAAAATATCTGATCCAGAAACAAACCGCGCTGGAATATGGTGTGCTGGTGGTGGCGAATGCCTGCGAAGAAGGTCTGGGCAATCTGGACGGTACCAAGGCATTGTTTGCCAAGTACGGCACCCGTATTCAGGGGTTTTATTCCTTTGATATCTACACGCCGCTTTGCTGCAGCAGTGCCGTGGGTTCTTATCGGTATAAGATCACCTGTAAAACGCCCGGTGGTCACTCCTATGCAAATTTTGGCGACCCCAGTGCCATTCAACTGCTGTGTGGACTCGTGAATGAACTGTACCAGATCCAACCGCCGGTACGCTCCCGCACCACCTATAATGTAGGGCGTATCGAGGGCGGCACAACGGTCAACTCCATTGCACAGCAGGCCTCCATGCTGTATGAGTTCCGTTCCACCGCACAGGATTGTCTGGAAGAGATGGAAGAAAAATTCCGTCGTGCTGTAGCGCACTGGAATGGCAGAGGTGGCGATTTTGAGGTGGAACTTTTGGGCATCCGTCCCGGAAACGGCCCAGTGGATCCGAAAAAACTCGGTCAATTTACAGCAAAAAGCAAAGAGATCATCCGTACCTTCACAGGTCGTGAGCCGGACGAAACACCCAACTCCACGGACAGCAACATCCCGCTGTCGCTGGGTATCCCGGCCAATACCATTGGTACGATAGATGGCGGATCGGCGCATACCCGGCAGGAGTGGGTGGACATTGCCAGCTTGCCCACAGGATTGAAAATCGTTCTGGGGCTTCTGTTGGAGTACCAGAAAAAAGAATGATTTTGAAATAAGTGGCGTACGTGGTATTCTGGCGGCAGTAGAGAGGAATTGTGTCAAATTGACATGATTCCTCCTCGTCCGTTCTAAGCAGGGTTTGGGGCAGGCACGCCCCAACAAGATCACATCAAAACTCGCTAGAGTTTGAGAAGTGAAGTCCCGATGGAGCACAAGATTTTCAAGAATTGAAAATTTGTGGCCACGGGACGGTTCTTGCCCTCTACCGCTGCGCTCAAAACGCATTTTCAACAAATGTTTCCGAATTGTTAAGACGCAAAAAATAAGTAAAAGGTCTCTGCTCATGTATGGGAGTCACCGTTTGCTCCGAACGAAGTTCCTGCCCCTGTTTGTGCAGCGGCGTTGTCCGGCTCGCCCACACAAAGTGTGAGGTCATGGCGCAGTATCTCGTTCAGACGGCTTATGTAAGATTCAAGGTACAGTATGAAGAAAGCCGGACGCAGTGCGGACACTACAACCTGCTTCTTTCAAGCATAAGAATAACACTTTGAGGTTGTGCAGTCAACAACTAAAAACAAATTTTGGAAGATTGAACAACTACATAAGATTTTATTTGTGAAAAAGAAAAATACCGCCCACGCAGCGCAGCGATGATTTTGTCGGGTGAATCGGCGGCAAAATGAATCGGGTGTGTTGCGGGGCGGTAGCTTCTTTCGTGGATTTTTCCTCACTGAAGTGGTGGGTCTCACGGTGATAACCAACCACTTTTGCAGAAGATTTGCAATCAATCTACAAGTTCAGTGGGATTTGTGATAGAGAATATCATGGTTCGTAGAGTACGTCAAGATGATTCCGAAGAAATTATTTATGAATGGAGACAATAGTAAGACTTCTATTATGAATATGATACACTTTACATCATGAAAGAATTTAAGCTGCACAAAGATGATTCAAGCCGATGTGCAATGTGCACAATAAGTTTTCTACAACAAAATACAGATGTGGTCATTTAGCTCTTTTACCAGACAACTTTTTTTGTAAAATAAAAAAATTTGTTGACTTGAAATTGCTTGAAATGTTATCTTGTTGGTAACAAAAGCACGGTGAAGTGCTTGCTACCACACGAAAAGGCAAAACAAAAAAGGAGAGTAAAATGATGAAAAAGCGTATTGCGGCGTTGGTCACCGCCGGTGTCCTTGCTTTGTCGATGCTTACCGGCTGCGGAAGCAAACAGGAGAGCTGGAAAGTTACCTGCCCGTGGGCACCGTCTG
>ERZ791716.1568-NODE-1568-length-10503-cov-1.358155_pt1 | contig 10503 bp, 3 predicted proteins | sample MGYA00510049_ERZ791716 | MGnify/ENA primary metagenome ERZ791716 (study PRJEB30046, sample SAMN00715135) | human gut metagenome | study: EMG produced TPA metagenomics assembly of the A metagenome-wide association study of gut microbiota in type 2... | reverse complement strand
TCTTCATACCGCTGATCGGCGGTACGGGAGGAAATGTGGGAATACAATCATCGGCCATCGTAGTACAAGGTTTAGCAAACGGTAAATTAGATTTAAAAACAGCGGGAAAACAATTATTCAAAGAATTAGGTGTAGCCTTGATCAACGCCTGCATGATATCCCTACTCGTATTCGTTTACAACTGGTTTTTCCTCGACAATATAGCGACTACGGTATCCGTATCGCTTTCCTTGTTTGCCGTAGTGATTTTTGCCTCCATTTTCGGGACTCTCGTCCCTTTAACCCTCGAACGATTCAAAATAGACCCAGCCATAGCCACAGGGCCTTTTATCACCATCACCAATGACATTATAGGTATGCTCATTTACATGAGTATCAGCTATGCGCTCTCTATATAAACCCTTATTTGAATAAAATATCGCTATCAACCGTAAAATTCTGCCAGTTATTTGTATTTTTGCACTTTTCGATTTAACCGACACAAGCTCAAAAATGAAAAGATACGTATTAAATATATCCGACTTACAAGACATTGCACCCCAGTTCAAAAGCGAAAGTGGAACCAAGATTCTCAAATACCTTTTCAACCTTTGCAAAATCAACGAGATCAATGCTTTGTACGATCGCTCCTGCGATTATCGGGGAGCAGCATTTTGCAATTCTATTATAGACGATTTGGACATCACTTGCCAAATCGACCACGAAGAGAAACTCGATAACTTACCCGAAGGTGCTTTCATCACAGTCTCGAATCACCCGTTCGGAGCGCTCGATGGCGTTATTCTCATTAAACTACTTGCCAATCGCCGCCCCGATTACAAAGTCATGGTCAATTGGATATTGAATCATGTCGAAGCCATGTCCGACAATTTCATTACCGTAGACCCTTACTCCAATCCAGACAGACGAAAAGTCTCCCTCAATGGAATAAAAGAAGCTCTACTTCAAGCTAAAAACGGACATCCTCTCGGCTTTTTCCCCGCCGGGGCTGTCTCCAAACTAAGATGGGACCTTCGCATTGAAGACCGAGTATGGCACGTCAGTATAATCAGATTGATTCAGCAATTAAAGAAACCCGTCGTCCCCATTTTCTTTCATGGACATAACTCGCTATTTTATACGATATTAAGGATATTCAGTTGGAAAATGTGTGCCATGCGATTACCAGCCGAAGTATTCAAAAAAGAACACAAAACTATACGCATCTCTGTGGGTGACGCCATTTCCCCCAAAACGTTGGCTCAATATCCCACCATTAAAGAATTGGAGAAATTCTTAAAGCAAGAAACCTATAAATTGAAAAAACGATAATAACTATAAATTTTACAAAGGAATCCGTTTTAGTGATTGTTACACTAAAACGGATTCCTTTTCTTCTGTCGTGGCAAAATCTCTACCTATAAAAAGGAGCCATAATCATACGGCTCCCGATTTCGCCCCGTTCAAAACCTATCCGAATTTATTCCTTTACCGGGATAAAAGTAAAATCAAACTCATAGGATTCTAACGGCAGCCAATAGACAGGCAGCACACCCGGTCCGCAAGTCGCAGTTCCTACCCCAGTTTGTGCAGCATCCACATGGACTGTCACTTCACCGTCAAAATTCAGGTCATTGATATGTGTAGCAGCTTCGATGTTTATATCCGAGTAAGGTAATACACTGAACTGGAACGGTTTGTCAGAAATTATTTTCCAGCCACTACCCTTTTCTCCGGTTAACGCCAGCCAACGGGTATCTATGCGATTACCGGTAGACTGGGGCATCACATAATAATGAAACATAGCGAAAGGCGAAGTCTCATAAATTCCTATCTTCCCGGCAGCCCTATCTACATAGTTCTCAAAATCACCCCGACCTAAATAAGTCACATCGCAACAATTCGCCACAGGCATACGGAATGTCAATCCCACCCGAGGCAATGACTTCACGATAGCTGTATCGGGAGTAAAGACAGTATTTATCTTTAACATACCCTTCCGATCCAATGTATAGACAAAGCTCCCGGTTCCTATCTCATTGTCTTTTGCGTTGAGAACAGAAACATCGACCGTAAAACCATTCTTAGAGGGCTTTATCGATGTCACTTTCTGGGAAATTTTATCCAACCCCGCTTTCTTCCAAAGCATGCCTCCATGTTTGTCTTTTTTGTCATTCTCGGTCAAAGGTCGATATAGCGATAGTTCCACCGGTTGTGAAAGCCATTCTTCACCTCGATATTTATATGAAATCAATGCACCTGTCTCAGGAGAAACCGTAGCTGATACTTTATCGTTAAACCACGTATATCCGTCTCTTTCTAATTTTGTACCTGACGGTAAATCTATTTTTGCTTCATATTTGGAATTGGCAAGAAGTACAAACTGGTCATATGCCACTTCACAATTCGTGTCCACAAAAGCCGAGGCTTGATTAGGAGTCCAACTAAGATTCAGATAGGCCTCCTTCACATCACGAGGCAGTTTCACTTTCCCAAGAACAATCTCTACCGTCTCGTGCGGGGCACAAGCCGTTATCACCTCTCCCTGAGCCAATATGTTCCCGTTATCGGCGGTCACATTCCAATGCAAAGTATAATTTTTCAAATCGGTAAAGTCATACCAATTCTTGACCGTAACCGTCAAATTCTCGTTATCTATCAAACGAGATTTGATATATTGATATACTTTTTTCACAGCAAACAAATGAGGATGTGGTTCCCGGACAGCATTTACCAACCCATTACAACAAAAACTACCAAAAGAAGGGACACCCTCGGGACCATAATCCCCTCCGTAGCTCCAATACCACCGACCGTCGGAATCTACCTCTCGGAAAGATTGATCCACCCAATCCCAGATACAACCTCCCTGAACAATCGGTTCGGTTTCGAATACATGCATATATTCCTTTAATCCTCCGCCACTATTACCCATAGTATGCAGATACTCTGTCATGATGAAAGGACGATAGACTTTAGGTTCTGTCTGGCGGGCATAGGCCATGAGTTCTTCCACGCTGCGATACATACGGCAATAGATATCGGTATTATAATTCTGTTCGGCCCGTTCATATTGTACAGGACGACTTTTCTCCACTGACTTCATCCAGTCATATGTACGTTCGAAGTTAATACCGTTTCCGGCTTCATTCCCCAATGACCAGATGACGATAGCCGGATGATTCTTGGAACGCTCATACATACGTTGGGTACGATCCATGTGGGCAGGCAACCAAGTGGAATCTTTGGCCAATGAAGCAGGTCCATACCCCATGCCATGTGATTCAATATTAGCTTCATCTATCATATAAAGTCCATAACGATCACAAAGCTGATACCAATAAGGATGGGTAGGATAGTGCGAATTGCGGACCGTATTGATATTATGCTGTTTCATCAATTTGATATCTTTTTCCATCAGTTCCTTGCTTACAGTCCGTCCTAATTGGGAATGTTCATGACGGTTCGTTCCCTTTACCAAGACCGGCACACCATTGATGCAAAAACGTCCGTCCTTAATTTCCGAAGTGCGGAAACCTACTTCACATCCGGTAAGTTCCGTTACTTTACCTGTTACATCTTTCAATTCCAGGATCAGCGTATAAAGATTCGGATGCTCAGCACTCCAGACTTCCACATCCGGCAAACTTTGTTCATCCAACTTCAAGAAATGGCTCAATCCCTTCGATTTGATAGGATATTCACCTTGCAGAACCGCCTTACCGGTTTTATCTTCCAGTCGGTAAGCAAAGGTAGTCATGGAAGTAGAAGGCCCTTCAATGGTAGCTTCCAAACCGAAAATACCTTCTTTATATTGTTGTTTGTCTAGAGAAGAGGTTACTTTGTAATCGGCTATATACTGTTTAGGAGTGCTGTAAAGATACACATCACGTTCAATACCACTCAACCGCCACATATCCTGGCACTCCAAATACGAACCGGCACTCCAACGGTAAACCTCCAATGCCACCGTATTCTCACCTTTCTTCAATTTATCAGTGATATCCCATTCGGCCGGTGTCTTTGAACCTTGATTATAGCCCAACAGATGTCCGTTCACCCAAATATAGTAAAAAGAAATCACTCCTTCACAACAGATAACCACACGGCGGTCTTCCCAATCGGCAGGAATTGTAAAGGTACGTCTGTAGGAACCGACTTCATTCTCTTTATATGGAACTAAAGGCGGATTCTTTTTAAAATGGAACAGTTTGTCATCGAACTCATAGGTTTCGTTTACATAAATAGCTGTTCCATATCCTTGACGTTCCCAATTGCCGGGAACCTGAATATCCGCCCATCCTCCTGTATAAAACTCCGGTTTATAAAAATCCTTCGGACGGTTATCGGGATTCTTTACCCAATGGAATTTCCAACTACCGTTCAGACTCATGTAATAAGGAGAAGATTCATAATCTCCGTTACGGATATCAGATACGGTTTGATAAGGCCACACATAAGTATGAGGGGCCAGTTTGTTCAGTCCGACAGCATATTGGCTCTGCCATTCGGGTTGTTGTTGCGCCATTATTGGAAATATAACCAGAGCAGCCAAAAAATATAATAATGTATTTCTCATATATCTATTTATTCTATCATTACCTCATCAAAATAAATCCTTGCCTCTTGTCCGGGGCGTACATGGGTTGCAGGACACTCTCCGGCTCCTTTAGCAATAATCCGCACATAACGGCCAATTTCCTTATTCAAATCAAGTACCACATCCTCTTTGAAAGTCCCTTCACGGAAAATCTCTCCATCCGTGAACTGTTTACCGGATACTTTACGATAATCCCGATTATCATTTGAAACCCACACTTCAATATCTGCCGGTTTATGGGCAGCCATGCCATAATTCGTTATGCATCCCACTGATACAGAACGAAGCGACTCCTTCTTTTGCAAATCTATAGTAAAAGCGACAGAATCACTGCTTTCCCATGAATGCCATTCGAAATCCGACTGGCGCAAGCTGCCACGTATACCATTTACTAAAATCTTCCCGGCCTGTGTATTTCCTAAAACAGGTTTGGCGGTAGCCTTATTCCAGACCAAAGGCAATGTCAATGTTTTTCCCATCTGCCGACCTGCTCTATAAGTCGTACACTTTATAGTTTGTGTACCGGTCACCATCAACGGGCTCTTATATAGCAGAGACCGGTCTGTCGGCTCCTTACCATCCATTGTGTAACGGATTTCCACATCAGGACGTTCACATTCCAGTTTCACCTGTAGCTTTCCATTTACAGGGGTTACCGTATGTTGTATATTATACATGGAACAGGCAAACACAATCCCTTTAGCAGACAGATGCTCGTTGAATTTATCCATTGCCACCAAAAAACTTCTCCAATTTTTATGCCAAGGCTGTGTCCAAGCCACTTCGGCTAAAGCAGCCAGACGAGGGAACAGCTGATATTCCACATCTTCCGGTTTATTGCAAAACTCAGTCCACATAGAAGCCTGTACTCCCATCAGCAAGGAACGTACCTCCGGACTCCATTCTTTCTGTATCGGTTCATACCTATATACATCCTTCAATGTATTATTCCCAAAATAGGTCAAAGGTTCAAACCATTGCGGTCCCTGATAACGAATCAAATACATGATACGTGCAGGAGTCATGACAAACCTATGCCCTTGCTCCGCTGCCTTGACGGCAGCCTGACCGTAGCCTCTCCAACCATAAATAATTGCTCCGTCGGGAATCCGGGTATTGGTCAGTTCATCCCAGCCCATGGCTTCTTTCCCTTTGCTTTGTACATATTTACTCATTCTCGCCATAAAATAACCTTTCAACGCTTCTTCGTCCTCCAAGCCTTCCTGTCGCATACGCTCCTGACAAAGCGGACACTCCTTCCAATGCGTTTTCCGAGCCTCATCCCCACCCAAATGAATATACCTGGAGGGAAACAGCTCCACCACCTCGTCAATCACCCCTTGCAAGAAAGTGAATACACTATCGTTTCCTGCACAGAAGATCACATCCGCATGATTTCCTCCCAATCCTGGAAGGACACCGATAAATTTATCGACCACAGGACAAGCCAACAACGGATAAGAAGCCAACGCAGCATTACTATGAGCCGGCATTTCAATTTCAGGAATCACTTCAACCTGATGTCGGGCGGCATACGCCACTATCTCACGGATATCCTCCTGTGTGTAAAATCCTTTTTCTACAGTCGATTCACCCTGCCGGGGATTACGACGCTCCGGAAAAGATTTTCCAGGACGATCTACACGCCGTGAACCGATTTCCGTAAGTAAAGGATATCTCTTTATTTCAATACGCCAACCATTATCATCCACCAAATGCAGATGCAGGGTATTGATTTTCAACATTCCCATACAATCGATAATACGAAGCAGATTCTCTTTCGGAATAAAAAAGCGGGCCACATCCACCATCAATCCACGATATCCGAAACGAGGTTCATCCTTGATTGTCATAGCCGGCACGCTCCAATCCGCAGTTTCCGCCACCGCTGTGCCCTCAATGGAAGCAGGCAATAACTGACGAATAGTCTGCAAGGCATAAAAAAAACCTTTTGTATCTGAAGCTTTAACTATTATCTGCCTGGGAGTTATTTCCAGATGATACGCCTCACTCTTTAATGCGTCATCGGTGAGGAAACTGATTTTCCCCTTCTTTTCTCCAACCTTCACACAAGGAGTAAATCCGGCCGCCTGGGTAAAAAGAGCAGAGAAACAGCGTGCAACCTCTGCCTGCTCCTCATTTTCTACCGTAAAGTCTGTTTTTCCGGAGAAAGTAAAATAACCTGTACCCGGAGTAATACTCTCCGGGCAGGGAACAATAGATATAGATTGGATTAGGTTGTCAGCAGGTAAGGCCATAGTCGCAAATAACGACCATAGCAAAATCAAACAGGTGTATTTCATGATATATGCTATTTTTCTTATTCTTTGTCTCTATCGGGTGAAAAGCGTACCGGATCATTATACTGCTCCTGCAATCTTGCCAATTCAGTCTTCAGCTCCGTCACAACCGGTTCATATTCTTTCTGACCATAAAGATTATGCATTTCCGTAGGGTCTGCCTGTAAATCATACAATTCCCACACATCAATATCATTATAAAAATGAATTAATTTATAACGCTCTGTACGTACACCATAATGACGTTTCACCATATGTTCTGCCGGATATTCATAAAAATGATAATACAATGATTTGCGCCAATCAGCAGGTTTTTCTCCTTTCAACAGTGGAAGCAACGAAACACCTTGGATATCTTCGGGAACAGGAGCACCTGCCAATTCCAGAAAGGTAGGTGCATAATCTATGTTTTGCACCAGTTCTGTAATATCACCTTTCCTGTCAAAACCTTTGGGCAACCGCATTATAAGCGGAGTATGCATGGATTCTTCGTACATAAAGCGTTTGTCAAACCAACCATGTTCTCCCATATAGAAGCCTTGGTCTGAAGTATAAACCACCAAGGTATTGTCCAGCATATTCTTTTCTTTCAGATAATCCAGTACACGACCTACATTATCATCCAACGATTTCACTGTTTTCATATAGTCACGCATATAGCGCTGGAACTTCCAATCGGCCAATTCTTTACCCTGAGGATTCTTTTTATAGAAGTCATCAATAATGGGACCATAAAAATTATCCCATGCCGCACGCTGCCCCTCATCCATACGTCCGATATAATTTTCATAAAGAGCCTTCAAACGGGTTTGTTTATCGGGGCGAAGCATCTTAAGGTCATAAATCATATCCATATCCTTCACGATACTCATTTCCTGAGCCGCTGCCGCAGGACGTCCTTCATAATCATCAAAGAAATTATCGGGCAACGGAAAAGTTTTATCTTCATACAAAGACAAGTTACAAGTATCTGCCAGCCAGTTGCGATGAATAGCCTTGTGATGAATCAAAATACAAAAAGGTTTGTCTTTATCCCGTTTGTTCTCCATCCAGTCTATGGCATCATCAGTAATGATATTGGTTATATACCCATGTTTTTGAATGGTGTCATTGTCTTGCGTAATAAAATCCGGATTATAGTAATCACCTTGTCCGGGTACAATCTCCCAATAATTGAAACCTGTGGGCAGACTCTCTAAGTGCCATTTTCCGATAAGAGCGGTCTGGTATCCGGCCTGTTGCAGCAGCTTCGGAAAAGTCTGTTGCGAACCATCAAATATACAAGTGGTATTATCATAGAATTTATTAGCACAACTATGCTTGCCGGTAATCATGCAGGCACGGCTGGGACCACTTAATGAATTGGCCACAAAACTGTTAGTAAAACGCACTCCGTCATTAGCAATGCGGTCAAGGTTAGGCGTTTCCATATAACGCTTGTCATAGCAGCTCATCATCTGGGCAGTATGGTCATCGGTCATTATATACACGATGTTGTAAGGTTTCTGCTCCTCAGTTTTCTTTTGTGAAGCGCATGATGACAAAGATGCCACAGCAGTAATGCCGGTCAAAGAAAAAAGTAATCCTGATTGTAGGTTGTTCATATTCATAAATTTAAATAAGCAAAGAATTAACATCCGCAAAGATACAAGTTATGTTATTGTTTCTTGTCTGGAAATGACTATTTTATATCCGAGAATGTCCAGAAACAGGTTACAGACAAGAAAAAACGGATGCAAAGCGCAGGTGCGCCCTGCATCCGGAAAAATCCAATAAAAACCTATTGAATAAAGCGTTCTATCATGTTTTCTTAATTAGTATAGCCATAATTATTATCACTATAATCAAGAGCAGAATTGGTATCTATCTCATCTTTCGGAACCGGGAGCAATAAATTTTTCTTCAGGAAGTTTTCATCATTCAAATTTCCATCATTAAAAATACGTTCTCCCCAGTTCCCGTTCCCTTTAGGATTATTGGCCACTGATTCTTGAATAATTCCATGCCCATTGTTGACCTCGAAAGCTTTTTTCAAAAGCTCTGTGCCGCGTAAACGCATTTTCTGATACATTTCCGGTTCACCGGCACCTTCGAAAATACGTTCAAAATAAATTTTCTCACGCACTTGTTCCTTAGACAAGCCACTCTTCCAGTCAGCCGGCTGAGACGCGTTTCCTGATTGACGCGCTCTCTTCAGCACCTCATTGGCCAATGTTATCGCCTTGTCAGTCTGCCCCAATTCATTATATACATCCGCTGCCATCAGCAACATATCTGCATAACGATACAAAATTAAATTCTTATGACTGTTATTACCACTCTGCTCAGGATCCCATGGTTTCTTGAAATAGGGCCATGACTTTGTATTGGTAGATGGCTTTTTTGTCGCATTTTCCAACAAAGACAACAAGCCTTTCAAATACCCTTTTTCAGCGGGAGTCGCAGTAGCCGTATCGGCAATCATAGCATAAAGTTCTTCAGCTTTCGGACTAGCCGGATCAGCTAATTTCTCGTAAGGAATCCGTCCTACATACAACTTGGGTTTCTTCCATCCGGCAGGTTTTTCTTCTCCTTCAATGGTATATGTAAAATAAGGATAGGCATATACAGTATCGCGCGCCGAAGCTATAGGCTCCTCTTTAGGTTTCTCACCTTTTCCTACTCCGGCATAAGACTTCCAATAAGTCAGGAATGTGCTTTCAATACGTGGATCACCGGGGTAAGTAGCCAAAAAATAATCATACAAAGCTTTTGAAGCACGTATGCGGTCCCAAGCCTGCCCATTACAAGAGCCATTAGGAGCGACCAGCCAGCTACCCCGGTTACGGGTGGTAGAACCTGCAAGTGCAAAATTCAATTGAAAAATAGATTCCGGAGAACCTTGTACGTAATCAACAAACAAATCACTGAATTTATCCGCCAGCCGGTATTTAGGCATTACCTCATCAAAACACGCTTTCGCCTTCTCCCAAGCCGTATTATCACCCTGACAGCCCAAAGTATGATAAAGTTTTCCTAGATACGCTTTCGCCGCCCACTTCGTTGCAAAACCGTCATCATCTTTTTCCGGTAAATTCTCATAAGCGAACTCCCAGTCAGTACGTACCAATTCAAAGACCTCATTTTTAGGAGAACGAGGAACAGCTACTCCGTCATGAGCAGAGGGAGTGGTCTTTAAAGGTACATCTCCATAGGTAACTGCCAAATTATAATAAGCCAATGCACGCAAAAAACGAGCAGCCGCTTCCATTGGCAATTTATCAGCCGATTCTAACGGACTATCGGCAATATTGGCAATGAATGCATTTGTTTCACCAATCACTTTATACATCCCTCTCCACGCCATTGTGTTTATGGTTTCATCAATTCCTCCGTCCATAGAAACCAATAAATCTGTAGAACTGCCATTCGTTTGTGACCATCCAAAACCACAATATCCAAATGTAACTTCCTGCCATGCCTGGCCATAAGCATTATCAGCCGACATATATCCGTAACATCCCATCAAAGCCTGTCTGGCATTTTCCACAGTACTAAACTGAGTTTTTGTATTTATCGTATATTGCGGGTCTTCATCCAGCCACGATTCGCAGGATGCCAATGACAAAGCACCTGCTAATAAAA
>ERZ791716.1558-NODE-1558-length-10551-cov-2.553830_pt1 | contig 10551 bp, 5 predicted proteins | sample MGYA00510049_ERZ791716 | MGnify/ENA primary metagenome ERZ791716 (study PRJEB30046, sample SAMN00715135) | human gut metagenome | study: EMG produced TPA metagenomics assembly of the A metagenome-wide association study of gut microbiota in type 2... | reverse complement strand
TAGAAAAAAGGGGGGGGAGGCGGTACTTCGGGCTTTGTCTTTTTCGTTGGATGGTTCTGCCGGAAGAAGTGTGAGAGTCACGCGTTCGATACGGTTTCTGTGCACTTCGGTTACCTTAAAGTGGGCACCTTCACAATGAGCTTCTTCACCGGCGGTTGGAATCTTATCTAACAATTCAATGATGAATCCGGCAAGTGAATCATAATCCTTGGATTGGAAATTCGTGTGGAGTTTATCATTTAAATCATCCAGCTTGATGGATGCATCAATATCATAAGTATGGTTGCCGAGATCCCGGATCAGATCATTCTCGTTCTCGTCGTATTCGTCCCGGATATCCCCGACGATCTCCTCGACCAGATCCTCCATTGTGATGATTCCGGAAGCCTGTCCGTATTCATCAAGTACGATTGCCATACTGTCTGCGGAGGTTTTCATCTCCGCGAAGATCTGGCTCGTCTTCTGATACTCATATACAAACAATGGTTTACGCAGGATGCTTCGCAGATCAAAATAACGGATATCTAACAGCTCCCGGTAGAAAAACAGATCCTTGATATTAAGGATACCGATGATATTTTCTTTGGAATCCTCGTAAATCGGGATTCTGGTATAGGTTTCACTCTTGAAGATATCGACAAGCTCTTCATAGGTAGAATTCACGTCGGCAGATATAACATCGGCTCTTGGAATCATGATGTCCTTCGATAATGCATCGCCAAAATCAACAACATTGGAGATCATGAATTTCTCTTCGGGCTCAATGACGCCTTCTTCATGCGATACATTTACGATAGTACGAAGCTCTGCTTCGGTAATGCTTGCCTTCTTCGCGGATGGGTCGACACGGAACAGCTTGAAGATGGCTCCGGTCAATATATTTAACAGGAAGATAACAGGGGTGAGCAACGTCATCAACCACGAAATCGGGTAGACAACGACCATGGAAAGCTGCAATGCATATTGTGTTGCAAGGGTCTTCGGGGAGATCTCACCGAAGATCAGGACAAGCAATGTCAGAATTCCGGTCGATACACCAATGTATTTACTTCCGAACATGTTTGTGCAAAATGTTGTTGCAAGTGCGGAGGCGGAGATGTTGACGATGTTGTTTCCGACCAGGATCGCACTCAATAATTTGCTTGAATTTTCGGTTACTTTTAATACTTTCTTTGCTTTCTTGTTTCCGTCATCTGCGAGAGAACGAAGCTTTAGATGGCTTACCGTTGTCAGTGCAGTCTCTGAGGAAGAGAAAAAAGCGGAAAGTGCCAGTAAAATCAGAATTATAATTAGTTGTAACGCGGGACTATTGTCCAAAAAAACCACTCCTTTTGTGTATAAATTTCCTTATATTCTATATATTTGGATGAAGGGTGTCAAGTATAGATTTGGCTATAACATATAATTATAACTGATTCAATTTAATTCCTATTAGACGAATAGGAATTAAGATGGTAAGATAACCTTGCAATCAAGAAAACGGGTTGCAAACAAGAAAAGACAACAAGGCACAAGCCGGAAAATAAAAGAAAGATGAGGTACAAAATTATGGGAAAGAAACATTACGAGGACAGAAATTTAAAGTTTGAAACATTACAGTTACATGTAGGACAGGAACAGCCAGATCCAGTGACAGACGCAAGAGCCGTTCCAATTTATCTGACATCTTCTTATGTGTTCCACAACAGTCAGCATGCGGCTGACCGTTTTGGATTGAAGGATGCCGGTAACATCTATGGACGTCTGACAAACCCGACAGAGGATGTATTTGAGAAGCGTATCGCAGCACTCGAAGGTGGTGTCGCAGCACTTGCAGTTGGTTCCGGAGCAGCCGCTCTTACATATGCATTTCAGGCACTGGCACATGCAGGCGACCATATCGTAGCAGCTAAGAACATCTACGGTGGAACTTACAACCTGCTTGCACATACACTTCCGGATTATGGTATCGAGGCAACTTTCGTAGATCCATTTGACTACGATGCAATCGAAGCAGCGATTAAGCCAAACACAAAGGCAGTTCAGATCGAGACACTTGGAAATCCAAATTCAGAGGTTGTAGATATTGAGCGTATCGCAAAGATTGCACATGCACACAACATTCCGCTTGTTATTGATAATACATTTGCAACACCATACCTTGTAAGACCAATCGAGTATGGTGCAGATATCGTCGTTCATTCCGCAACAAAGTTTATCGGTGGTCATGGAACAACACTCGGCGGTGTGATCATTGATAGTGGTAAATTTGACTGGCTCAAGGCAGCGGACAAGTTCCCATGGCTGGTAGAGCCAAACGTATCTTATCATGGAGTCAGCTTTGCAAAGGATACTGCTCCGGCAGCATTTGCAACTTACATCCGTGCGATTCTGCTCCGTGATACAGGTGCAACAATCTCGCCAGTACATTCCTTCATCTTCTTACAGGGACTTGAGACATTGTCTCTCCGTGTAGAACGCCATGTAGAAAATGCACTGAAGGTTGTACAGTATCTGAATGATCAGCCACAGGTAGAGAAGGTAAATCACCCATCGATCTCTGAGAATCCAGAGCAGCAGGCACTTTACAAGAAGTACTTCCCGAATGGCGGTGGATCAATCTTTACATTTGAGATTAAGGGTGGTGCTGCAGAAGCACAGAAGTTTATCGATAACCTCGAACTCTTCTCTCTGCTTGCAAATGTAGCGGATGTGAAGTCACTTGCAATCCATCCGGCATCAACCACACATTCTGAGTGCAACGAGGCAGAGCTTCTCGATCAGGGAATCAAGCCAAATACAATCCGTCTTTCTATCGGTACAGAAAATATCGATGATATCATTGAGGATCTCGATGAGGCATTTAAAGCACTTGCAGAGTAATCACTTGTGAAAATATGGTTAAAAAGAGGCAGAAACTTGGTCTGCCTCTTTTTTATTTACAGAAAATGTGGTAAACTAAGATTAGTAAAAACAAACAGGAAAGTGTAAACGGTGAAAAGATGTTATCAGTCGTATTGCCTGCCTACAATGAAGAAAAAATGATTCAGAAAGCGGCAGGAACCATAGGCGGAATTTTACAAAAAGAAGCCATTGATTATGAGATTATATTCGTAGATGATGGTTCCAAAGATGGAACGTGGCAGCAAATAGAACAGACACAAAAAGAAGATCAGCATGTCAATGGAGTTCGTTTTTCCAGAAATTTCGGAAAAGAATCTGCCATGATGGCGGGACTGGAAAATGCAGGTGGCGATTGCGTTGTTGTGATGGATTGTGATCTACAGCATCCACCAGAGACAATCGTGGAGATGTATCGGCTGTGGCAGCAGGGATACGAAGTTGTCGAGGGCGTGAAGCGTACGCGTGGAAAGGAAAGCGTCTTTCATAAATTAAGCGCGGGACTTTTTTATAAACTGATCTCGAAGGCTGTCAAGATTGATATGTCCAGAGCGTCGGATTTCAAACTGATGGATCGACGCGCGGTAGAGGCGTTGCTTGCAATGCCGGAGCGAAATGCTTTCTTCCGGGCGTTATCTTCCTGGATTGGATTCCGGACAACCTCGGTGGAGTTTGACGTGCAGGAACGGGAAATTGGCGAGTCGAAATGGTCGACCAAGTCATTGATCCGTTACGCAATCTCCAATATCGTGTCGTTTTCTTCAGCACCGATGACACTGGTAACAATTACCGGTATACTTGGGTTTCTGTTTGCGGTTATACTAGGCATACAGACACTTGTAAATTATTTTTCTGGTCATGCGGTCGAAGGATTTACGACAGTGATCCTGATTATCCTGATCATGGGCAGTCTGATTCTTATGGGATTGGGTGTCATAGGATATTATATTGCGAAGATCTATGAGGAGGTTAAGTGCCGCCCACGCTATATTGTATCGCGAAAAGTCGGAGCAGGCATGACATGGGAGAAACGTAGATAGGTTTAAAAAACCAAAGGAGGTATTGGATGCGTAAGAAATCACACATATCGCTTACAAAGGGTGTTGTACACGGACTGTCCGCAGAACAGCGGTTCGGACATCGCTTATCCCTGTATGTGGGAAGCATACTTCCAGATTGTACACCTTCTTTTTTGACAAGACGTCATTGTATCGAGGATACGTTTGATGTGTGTGAAAAGAAGATGCTTGGATTCTTGAAGCATTACAAAACAAAGAAAAAAGGCGTTTCGATCTTATCAAGTATTCGGATGGGTGTGGTATTGCATTACATTGCAGATTATTTTACATATCCGCACAATGCACATTATCCGGGGACTTTGAAAGATCATTGCAGTTATGAAGAGAACTTGAAGCATCGCATGCGAAGCTTTGTGCGCAACAGATATGAATCTGGCGAGATGCAGTACGATGAACGGATGCTGCCAACGATTCATTCCCTGCAGGAGTTGCTCGATTATGTCAAAGAAAAACATGAATATTATGTACATGATCGTGGAAATGTGAATCTGGATTGCGCGTATTCGTATATTGTTTGTCTGGCTGTGATGTATTCTCTGTTGCAGCTTGCTGTAAATCCAGCATAAAAATAGAGAATCTGACGCATACTATCCGGGAACTGTAAGAAAACAGTTCAGAGAAGGAGGATATTGTATGCGAGCTGGAGCAGAAGTTTACAGAGAAGTAGCTGAGCGTTGTAGCGCTTATGACAAGCGTGAGCGGAAATCTTGTTTTTGCAATGTGGCAGAGGGCGAGAAAAGCTGTCTGAATTGCAGACATTTCGCAGAGGACGAGCATTGCAGACTGGATCTGTACGATCCGATTGTAAAAGAGTTATAAGAAATGAAGGGACTTTTTCGGAAGTCCCTTTTTCTTATGGTCGGAGGATGGCGGAAGAGATACGATTCGGACATGGCATAATGCTTGACATAAAAGAGGGTGGTTGTTATACTCATAGCTAGTTTTGGATAAGCAGTATAGAAAGGAAACCAGATATGATTAGTGCAAATAATGTAACCCTGCGGCTTGGAAAGCGGGCTTTGTTTGAGGATGTAAATATAAAGTTTACAGAGGGAAACTGTTACGGTTTGATTGGTGCAAATGGTGCAGGCAAATCAACCTTTTTAAAGATTCTTTCCGGAGAACTTGAACCGACAAATGGTGAAGTTATCATGAATGATGGCGAGCGTCTGTCTGTCCTGCAACAGGATCACTTCAAATACGACCAATATATGGTACTCGACACGGTTATTATGGGAAATAAACGCCTGTATGATATTATGAAAGAAAAGGACGCAATCTATGCGAAGGAAGACTTCACGGATGAAGATGGTATCCGTGCATCGGAGCTTGAAGCAGAGTTTGCAGAGATGGATGGCTGGAATGCAGAGAGTGATGCGGCAACCCTCCTGAATGGTCTTGGCGTTGATACAGATATTCATTACAAAATGATGAGCGAGCTTGATGGTAATCTGAAAGTCAAAGTCCTTCTGGCACAGGCTTTGTTTGGCAACCCGGATGTTCTGCTTCTGGATGAGCCAACCAACCATTTGGATCTCGATGCGATTGCTTGGCTCGAGGAGTTCCTGATCAACTTTGAGAATACGGTTATTGTTGTATCCCATGACCGTTATTTTCTGAACAAGGTATGTACCCATATCGCAGATATTGATTATGCGAAGATCCAGCTTTATGCCGGAAACTATGACTTCTGGTATGAGAGCAGCCAGTTGATGATCAAGCAGATGAAGGAAGCTAATAAGAAGAAGGAAGAAAAGATTAAGGAATTACAGGACTTTATCCAGAGATTCTCTGCCAATGCTTCTAAGTCTAAGCAGGCTACTTCAAGAAAGAGAGCACTTGAGAAGATTGAGTTAGATGAGATCAGACCATCAAGCAGAAAGTATCCATATATTGATTTCAGACCAGCAAGAGAGATTGGTAATGAAGTACTTACAGTAGAAGGAATTTCTAAGACTATTGATGGTGTTAAGGTACTTGATAATGTATCATTTATCGTTAACCACGATGATAAGATAGCATTTGTAGGTTCTAATGAGCTTGCTACAACTACACTTTTCAATATTATTACAGGTAACATGGAACCTGATGAGGGAAGCTATAAATGGGGTGTTACAACATCACAGGCTTATTTCCCTAAGGATAGTGCTGCTGAATTTAACAGAGAAGATACTATTGTTGAATGGCTTACACAGTATTCACCAGATCCGGATCCTACTTATGTAAGAGGATTCCTTGGAAGAATGCTTTTTGCCGGAGATGATGGAGTTAAGAAGGTTAAGGTATTATCAGGAGGAGAGAAGGTAAGATGTCTTATATCCAAGATGATGATATGTGGAGCTAATGTATTAGTATTTGATGATCCTACTAACCACCTTGATATGGAGTCAATCACAGCTCTTAACAACGGACTTATTAAGTTCCCTGGTGTAACATTATTTACATCACACGATCACCAGTTCATCCAGACAACTGCTAACCGTATTATGGAAATCGTTCCAAGCGGACAGCTTATTGATAAGATAACAACATACGATGAGTATCTTGCAAGCGATGAAATGGCAAGAAAGCGTCAGGGCTTTGCAGAAGCAGCTTCTGATGATGAAGATTAATAATTAGCAGACGAATAGGCGGACGCATTAAGAAATTAGTGCGGACGCCTATTTTACTACATGAAAAAGACATATAGTTCTGTAATTGAATTTTAAGATTGATTTACAAGAGTTATCAAATTGATTACCAGATTGACAAATACCACATATTTGTTATACTTAGCACATATTATATATACAGGGGAGCATAAGGGCTGTGTAAGCAGTGGCTGCTGAGAGGGATTAAGTTCCGACCCATAACCTGATGTGGATAATGCCACCGTAGGGATTCTTAAAAGGGCTTTTTAGCTCTTCATTTGATTGTTTCAATATCGAATTTCCACAAGGCTTATGATTTTTCCTGTTAATTACCCAGAATGGAGGAATACATATGGAATACGCAACACAGATGGATGCTGCAAGAAAAGGCATTGTTACTAAAGAAATGGAAATTGTTGCAAAGAAAGAAAATATAGATGTCGAGAGTTTAAGACAGCTTATAGCTAAGGGACAGGTTATCATTCCTGCCAATAAGAATCATAAATGTCTTGACCCTAATGGTATCGGAAATAAGTTAAGAACTAAGATTAATGTTAATCTTGGAACTTCAAGAGACTGCGTGGATCTTGATATGGAGCTTGACAAGGTTAATAACGCTGTAAAGATGGGTGCGGAAGCTATCATGGATCTTTCTTCTTTCGGAGATACACAGAAGTTCAGAAGAAAGCTGACATCAGAATGTCCGGCAACAATTGGAACAGTTCCTATATATGATGCAGTTGTATATTATCATAAGGCACTTAAGGATATCACTGCACAGGAGTGGCTTGATGTTGTAGAAATGCATGCTAAAGACGGCGTTGATTTCATGACTATACACTGTGGTATCAACAAGGCTACAGCTAAGAAGTTCAGAGCAGATAAGAGACTTATGAATATTGTATCAAGGGGCGGTTCTATCATATATGCATGGATGGAGATGACAGGAAATGAGAATCCGTTCTTTGAATATTATGACAGAGTGCTTGAGATATGCCGAGAATATGATGTTACAATGAGTCTTGGAGATGCGTGCAGACCGGGATGTATTATGGATGCATCAGATATCTCACAGATTGAAGAACTTGTTACACTTGGCGAGCTTACAAGAAGAGCATGGGAGAAGGATGTCCAGGTTATGGTTGAAGGACCAGGACATATGCCTCTTAACCAGATTAAGGCTAATATGGAGATTCAGCAGACAATATGCAAGGGAGCACCTTTCTATGTATTAGGACCTCTTGTTACTGATATAGCTCCAGGATATGATCACATTACAGCAGCAATTGGTGGAGCTATCGCAGCTACTTACGGAGCTTCATTCCTGTGCTATGTAACACCTGCAGAACATTTAAGATTACCAGATCTTAATGATGTTAAGGAAGGAATTATTGCTTCTAAGATTGCAGCACATGCGGCTGATATTGCAAAGGGCGTACCGGGTGCAATGGACTGGGATTATAAGATGGACAAAGCAAGAAAGGTCCTTGACTGGGAAGCAATGTTTGACGTTGCGATTGACCCTGAGAAGGCAAGAGCTTACAGAGCTTCATCTAAGCCTGAGAAGGAAGATACATGTTCTATGTGTGGTAATTTCTGTGCAGTAAAGAATATGAACAAGATTATGGAAGGCGAGATTGTAAGTATATTCGATGAATAATTAATGCTTAATATGAAAGGCGGAATATGCATGGAAATGTGTATTCTGCCTTTTTCTTATATTTGCCTTGGAAGGGGATAAATGGTATAATATCATGATGCGTGATGATGATATGAAGGAGTGAAAGTTATGGCAGATACAGCCAGCAGAAATGGCAGAAAGAATACCACTCAAAGCAGAAAAACGGGTACTCAGGGGAGAAAAACAGGCACTAATGGAAGAAAGTCTTCTGCTCAGGGAAAGAAGCAGAATAAGAAGAATGTTCAGACACAGACTAATCAGTTAAAGAATGACTGTATAATTCTTTTTTCGATAGCATGTGCAATAATTCTTATACTTAGTAATTTCAATATTGCAGGAACTTTAGGAAGAGGTATCAAATGGCTTATGTTCGGGCTGTTTGGTGTTATGGAATATGTTTTTCCAGTACTTCTTGCGGGAAGTATAATTTTTCTTATGGTTAACAGAGAACTGTTAAGAGTTGCAAGAATTAAGACAACGGCAGCATATGGACTGTTTATTGTTTTATGTGCAATGGTGCAGTGTGTATACAACAATCCTGATATTGCAGATAACAGTATAGGAAAAATATTTACATATTGTGCAGATTATAAGGCTGGAGGTGGCTTTTTTGGAGCAGTGCTGTGTAAGGCATTAAGTCCTATTGGATTAATTGGAACATTTGTAATACTTATGATACTTGCAATAATATGCATAGTTATTATTACAGAGCGCTCATTTATATCAGGACTTAAGAAGGTTGGCAATGGCAGCCAGCGTCTTATGAAGGAAGCTAAAGAAGATTATTCAGCTTATAAGGAACATTCAGCAGGCAGACAGAATGATATGTCTGATGATGAATACAGAAAGTTAAGAGAAGAAGAGCGTGCCAGAGCAAGACTTAAAAAGATTGAGAAGAAAGAGAAACAGCTTGCGGAGAAGAAAGCAAGAGAAGAATATCTAGCCAACGCCCGTATGAATAATGTTGTGCGAGGAGTTACTTCGGATACTCTTATAAAGGATGCGCAGGAACAGGCACCGGACATAGATATTCATGAGATAGTCGTGGATACAGAACGCAACGATAAGTATTCACAGGATATATATGAACCTGATTATAATGCACATAACGAGGATACATTTGAACTCGCATATGATGATATTGATAACAATGATTATTATCCAGATAATGAATCACATGTGGAAGATATCCAGCCAGATTATATGAGTAACGACTATATGAGCGATGATGAGGTTACAGGAGCTGCACCGGAAGATGTAACTGGGTATGTGGAAAGTTCATATGAAGATGAGACTCCATATGATAACGATGAGATATTTGAAAATGATGTGACCAACGAAGAACATAAAGAGAAAACGGAAAAGGAACCAGAGCAGGTTAAGCCTGTACACAAGCCTAAGAAGGTGTATAAGTTCCCACCGGTAAGCTTATTAAAGAGAAATCCGGGCACAGCGTCTGGTGGAAAGTCTGAATACAGAGTAACTGCACAGCGATTACAGGAGACACTGCTTACTTTTGGAGTTAAAGTTACTATAACTGATATAAGCTGCGGACCTACAGTTACAAGATATGAGTTACAGCCGGAACAGGGTGTCAAGGTAAGCAAGATTGTTTCTTTATCAGACGATATCAAGCTTAATCTTGCGGCAGCAGATATTAGAATTGAGGCACCAATTCCAGGAAAAGCTGCTATTGGTATTGAAGTTCCTAATAAGGAAGCAGGAAGTGTATATTTCAGGGAACTTGTTGAGTCTAAGGAATTCAAGGAAAGCCAGTCAGCAATATCATTCGGAGTTGGTAAGGATATCGCAGGAAAGACTATTATTGCGGATATTGCGAAGATGCCGCATATGCTTATTGCCGGAGCAACAGGTTCAGGTAAATCGGTATGTATCAACACAATAATTATGAGTATTCTTTATAAGGCAAAGCCGGAGGATGTAAGACTTATAATGGTTGACCCTAAGGTTGTTGAGCTAAGTGTATATAATGGAATACCACATCTGTTATTACCGGTTGTAACTGATCCTAAGAAGGCTGCGGGGGCGCTTAACTGGGCTGTTAATGAGATGACAGACAGATATAAGAAGTTTGCGGCAATGCAGGTTCGTAATATAAAGGGATATAATGATGTTGTTGTCAAGAAGAATAAGGATGGCATAGACCCTCCAATGGAGAAGCTTCCACAGATTGTCATTATCATAGATGAGCTTGCTGACCTTATGATGGTTGCACCGGGTGAGGTCGAAGATGCAATATGCCGTCTGGCTCAGCTTGCTA
>ERZ791716.1555-NODE-1555-length-10562-cov-3.869896_pt1 | contig 10562 bp, 6 predicted proteins | sample MGYA00510049_ERZ791716 | MGnify/ENA primary metagenome ERZ791716 (study PRJEB30046, sample SAMN00715135) | human gut metagenome | study: EMG produced TPA metagenomics assembly of the A metagenome-wide association study of gut microbiota in type 2... | reverse complement strand
CCTCTTGCCAAGGTTGTCGAAATATGCTATAATAGAATCAGAAGTGATTCCGTCAATGGATTCCAAAAGAAAGAGGTACAAAAAGATGCGTAATACCACAAGTTATGAAAGCCCGTTCTGCACCCGCTATGCCAGCGAGGAAATGCAGCACGTTTTCTCCGCTGACAAGAAGTTCTCCACATGGCGTCGCCTTTGGGTGGCTCTGGCTCGGGCAGAAATGGAACTCGGTCTGCCCGTGACACAGGAGCAGGTGGACGAACTGGAAGCCAATATCGACAACATTGACTATGACGTGGCAGAAGCAGAAGAAAAACGCCGCCGGCACGATGTCATGTCCCACGTGTATGCATACGGTCAGGTCTGCCCCAAGGCTGCCGGCATCATTCATCTGGGTGCAACTTCCTGTTATGTCGGCGATAATACAGACATTATCGTGATGCGTGACGCTCTGGAGATCGTTCGCCGCAAGATGATCAACGTGCTGGCAAATCTCGCTCACTTCGCCATGGAATATAAGGGCATGCCGGCTCTGGCATACACCCACCTCCAGCCGGCACAGCTGACTACAGTGGGCAAGCGTGCTACACTGTGGATGAACGAACTGCTCATGGACTTCAATGAACTGGAATACCGTATCGCAAACCTGAAGCTGCTGGGCTCCAAGGGTACCACCGGTACACAGGCTTCTTTCATGGAACTGTTCAAGGGCGATACCGATAAGGTCAAGGAACTGGAAGCCAAGATTGCCAAGGAAATGGGCTTCAATGGCGTTGTTCCGGTTTCCGGTCAGACTTATTCCAGAAAGATCGACTCGCAGATTCTGGCAACCCTTAGCGGTATTGCACAGTCCTGCAGCAAGTTCTCCAATGACATGCGTCTGCTCCAGAGCTTTAAGGAAATGGAAGAACCTTTCGAAAAGACCCAGATCGGTTCTTCTGCAATGGCATACAAGCGGAACCCCATGCGTTGCGAGCGTATCACTTCTCTGGCTCGCTACGTGATGATCGACAGCCTGAATCCGGCATTTACCGCAGGTACCCAGTGGTTCGAGCGGACACTGGACGACTCTGCCAATAAGCGTGTTTCCGTACCGGAGGCATTTCTGGCAGTCGATGCGATCCTGAACATCATGCTGAATGTTACCGACGGTCTGGTGGTATATCCGAAGATGATCCGTCAGCGGATCATGCGGGAACTGCCGTTCATGGCAACCGAAAATATCATGATGGACGCTGTGGAAAAGGGCGGCAACCGTCAGGAACTCCACGAAAAGATCCGTCAGTATTCCATGATCGCCGGCAAGCACGTCAAGGAAGAAGGTCTGGACAACGACCTGTGCGATATGCTGCTGGCAGATCCGGCATTCATGATCACCAAGGAAGATCTGGACAAGATCCTGAAACCGGAAAACTTCACCGGCCGCAGCGAACAGCAGACCGAAGAATTCGTGGCAGAGTGCATTCAGCCCATTCTGGACGCAAACAAGGATATTCTGGGCGAACACTTCGAGATGAAGAACTAAGGCAATACCGCATAAAGCCCGTCTGACGGCTTTATTCTTGCGTATCCCATAGAAAACAACCCCCGGCGGAATCCAACGTCGGGGGTTGTTTTTTCGTAGGACGAAAAATCACCGCAGGTCTTGACAACTTCCTCAAAAAGGTGTACCCTAGACAGAGAATCACCAAGGAGGTACGATCATGTCGATTCAGCTCCGTTCTGCAGTGCCAACAGATGCACCGGCACTGCTTGCCATTTATGCTCCCTATGTGGAGCAGACTGCTATTACATTCGAGTACGATGTTCCCACAGAAGCAGAATTCGCCTACCGTATAGAAACCACCCTGCAAAACTATCCCTATCTGGTGGCAGAACAGGACGGCATTCCGGTGGGGTACGCCTACGCCGGAAAATTCCACGACCGTGCCGCCTATGACTGGTCTGTGGAAACGTCTATCTATGTGGAACAGCACCGGAAGCGGCAGGGCATCGGCAGACTGCTCCACGATGCATTGGAACAGGAATTGCAGCGGCGGCATTTCCTCAACATGAATGCCTGCGTTGCCTGTCCTATAGGGGAAAATGACCCCTACCTCACACGGGACAGCATTTGTTTCCATGAAAAACTGGGGTATCGCATGGTGGGCGAATTCCACCAGTGCGGCTATAAATTCGGACGGTGGTATCACATGGTGTGGCTGGAAAAGCATATCGGCAGGCACGAGGGAACGCCGCTGCCGGTTCTGCGGGGATAATTTCAACAATGGATTCGCGTGAAAATTTTCCTCGTCCTATTGACTAATCTGCCGTTTTCGGGTATCATAAGAAGTAGGAAATTTTTGCAGTATCCCCTGCACGGAATACGGAGGACATATACATGAACAAACAAGGACGGTTCACAGCCATTTTACTGAGCGGAGCTATCCTCTGCGGCATCGGCACCGGCTGTACCACAAACGGCTCCAAAACTGCCAAGGCAGACTATACATGGAGCAATGTTGCCATTGGCGGCGGCGGGTATGTCACCGGCATGGAGTATAACCCCAAGGAAGAAGGGCTGGTCTATGCCCGCACAGACATCGGCGGACTGTACCGCCGGAAAAAGGACACTGACTGGGAACCGCTGACGGACTTTCTGGGGGCGGACGAATGGGGCTATATCGGGATCGAGAGTATGGCGACCGATCCGGTGGAGCCGAACCGCGTTTATTTTGCCGGCGGCACGTATATGAGCGATGATGCGGCACTGTTTGCCTCGGACGATTACGGCGAAACGTGGACACGCTTTGATGCTCCGTTCAGCTGCGGCGGCAACCAGTCCGGACGGGGCTGCGGCGAACGCATGTGCGTCAACCCCAATAACAACAAGGAAGTCTGGTTCGGCAGCCGTGACAGCGGTCTGTGGAAAACCACCGACTACGGCAATAACTGGGAAGAGGTCACCTCTTTTCCGGAAAAGGGCAACTATAAACAGGAGAGCAACAGCATCGGCATTTTGTGGGTGACTTTTGATCCGACTTCCGGCGACATGTACGTCGGCGTGGCGATGACAGACGGCACCTGCATTTATAAAAGCACAGACGGCGGCGACAGCTGGACGGCACTGGCTGCCAATGCGGCAGGCATGTACCCGCTGCATGCTGCATTCTCCGGCAGTGGAAAGCTGTATCTGGCGTACTCTGACAATTGCGGTCCGAATCTGTCCCCCACGGCTGGGGCAGTCTATGTGTACGATACCCAGTCGGACAGCTTCACGGATATTACGCCTGATCTGAACGACGGCAGACAGGGCGGCTTCGGCGGCATTTCCGTAGATGCCCGGAATCCGGATACGGTGGTGGTTTCCACGCTGGGCTGGTGGTCGGACAACGGCGACAATCTGTACTATACCACAGACGGCGGCGACAGCTGGAGCGGACTGTTCAACCTGAACACCAAGGAAAACCACTACCAGATGGACACCGCACAGGCGGAATGGCTGGACTGGGGCAGAGGTGAAAACCAGGCGAAAACCGGCTGGTGGGTGGCAGATGTCAACATCAACCCGTTCAATTCTGACGAAGTGATGTACGGCACCGGTGCAACGATCTATTCCACCCAGAACATGACGAAGATCGGCACAGAGCCGGTGACCATTGCCTTTGATGCCTACGGGCTGGAAGAAACGGCAGTGTTCAAAATGCTGGCACCGCCCAGCAAGGACGATTCGCCCCAGCTGTATTCCATTATGGGCGATCTGACCGGCTTTGCCCACAAGGACGTGACACAGTGCCCCGATGATGCCCACTTCATGAAAAACGGCAAGCCCACAGATTTAGATGTGGCATTCCAGAACCCCAACACGGCGGTATACCTCAGCGAGGAAAAGACCACCACGATCAATTTCACGCAGGACGGCGGTGCCACATGGGAAACCGTAAAGCACAAGCCCGACCCCGCCACCGGCGGACAGGTGGCAATGTCCGCAGACGGCAGCTCCACGATCTGGGTGCCCAACAGCATTTCCGGAAAGCCCTATGTGACCACTGACCTCGGAAAGACGTGGTACTATGTGGAAGGACTGGGCTTTAACGCCAAAATTGCCGCCGATCGGGTGAACCCGAAGGTGTTCTATGCCACCTGCGACGGGCTGTTCTATGTGTCTAGGGACGGCGGCGTGACTTTCGAATCCACGGGACAGATGGTGGCAGATTCTGCCGAACCGGTGGCGGTGTTCGGGCAGGAGGGCAACGTCTGGATCTCCAGCAGCACCATGATCATGTACACGGAGGACGGCGGCGAAAGCTTCCAGACCGTAAAGACTCTGCCCACCGTGGACAGCATCGGCTTCGGCAAGGGCAAAGAAGAGGACAGCTATCCGGTGATCTATGCCGAGGGCGACGACGGCGAAAACGGCTACGGCATCTATCGCTCGGAGGACAAGGGCAAAAGCTGGATCAGAATCAACGACGAGCAGCATAAGTTCGGAAACCTGAACCCCAAGTACATCACCGGTGACAGCAATGTCTACGGCAGAGTGTACTTCTGCACAGACGGACGGGGAATCGTAATGGGTGATATTGCTTCGTGAAAAAAAGACATTATGGAAAATACATTTTTCGCTGGCTCATGACCTTGCTGTTACTGGCGGGGCTGGTGTTTGCCGGCATCGGCGGCACAAGGCTGCTGCACATCTATCTGACCAGCACCGGCAGGCAGGCGGCAGATGTTCCCAGCAAACAGGATTATCCGGTGCGTGGAGTCGATCTGTCCTACTATCAGGGCAATATCGACTGGGACGTGCTGGCATCACAGGGAGTGGACTTCTGCTTTATCAAGGCGACCGAGGGCGTTGACCACAACGACAGCCAGTTTGCACAGAACTGGCAGACAGCACAGGCGGCGAAGATCTACGTGGGGGCATATCACTTTTTCCGGTTTGAGGACACGGGAAAGGAGCAGGCGGAAAACTTTATCCGCACAGTGCCGGTGACGGAAAACACCCTGCCGCCGGTGATCGACGTGGAATTGTACGAGTCGCTGGGCGGCAGCATGCCGGACACCGGCACCGCAAGGCAGAATCTACAGGAAATGCTGGACCTGCTGGAAGCCCATTACGGGGTAAAGCCCATTCTCTACGCCGCCCCCAACACCTATCGGGCATATGTGAAATCGTTTGCAGCGGACTATCCCATCTGGATCAGCAACTACTACTATAAGCCCTATTTCGACTGGACATTCTGGCAGTATACCGATTCCGGCGAACTGGAGGGCTATGACGGCTATCAGACTCACATTGACCTGAACGTCTACGCCGGAAGCATGGACGAGTTCCGGCAGCAGTTCGGCTTACAGGCATTTTAGAAAGGAACTATTATGACAGAACCAATTTTTTTGCAGGGAATCTGCAAGGACTATCTCTGGGGCGGCAATCGCCTGCGGGAGGACAGGGGAAGGGAAGGCGATGCGGAAAAGATCGCTGAAAGCGGGGACCCCGCCTGCCACAAGGACGGCAGCAGCATACTCACTTCCGGCAGTGATGCAGGGCTGAACCTGCGGGAATATCTGGACAAGAACGGCACCGCATTCCTCGGCACCAACTGTGCGGACTGCACCACTGTGCCGGTGCTGATCAAGCTGATCGATGCCAAGCAGGACTTGTCTATTCAGGTGCACCCCGATGACGACTACGCCATGCGGGTGGAGGGAGAAGCCGGCAAGACGGAAATGTGGTACATCGTAGACGCGGCACCCCATGCTGCCCTGTACTACGGACTGAAACAGGAAGTGACCAAGGCGGAATTCGAACAGCGGATCCACGACCAGACCTTGACAGAAATTCTCAATCGGGTGGAGGTCAAGCCGGGGGAACTGTACTTTATCCCTTCCGGTACGCTGCACGCCATTGGTGCGGGGATCCTGCTGGCGGAGATCCAGCAGAACTCCAACACCACCTACCGTGTCTACGACTACGGCAGACGGGGAGCAGACGGCAAGCTGCGTCCGCTGCACATTGCAAAGGCTCTGGACGTGACCAATCTCCGTCCCATTGCCCCCACGGTGCAGTATCCTGCGGAGGCGGTTGCCGGCGGCACGGGGCGGAAGCTGGAAGCGTGCAAGTATTTCGCTTCGGACGTGGTGACTGTGCACGGCACGGTTGCATTTACCGTAGGGACAGAATCGTTCCACCACCTGCTGTTCCTGTCGGGAGAAGCCACTCTGCAAACAGAATCCGGCAGCTATCCGGTGAAAAAGGGCAGCAGTGTGCTGCTGCCTGCCGGACTGGGAGCCTATACCGTGACCGGCGAGGGCGTACAGTACGTGGTTACCCGCGTGGACGAAAAATTGAGTTGACAATTCCACATGATGGATTTGCATATTGAGGAGGAAACATATATGAAGTATTACATTGGTATTGATCTGGGCGGCACAAATATTGTTGCCGGCGTAGTCAACGAAAGCTATGAGATTCTGGCAAAGGCAAGCGTCAAGACCAACCTGCCCCGTCCGGAAGAAGAAATCGCTGCGGATATGGCAAAGGTTTCGCAGGAAGCTGCGGAAAAGGCTGGCCTGACCATGGCGGACATCGAGTGGATCGGCGTAGGCACACCGGGCGTTGCCAACAGTGCCACCGGCGTGATCGAATATTCCAACAATCTGGGCTTCAACAACACCCCCATGGTGAAGTATCTGGAAACGGCACTGGGCAAGCCCACCTTTATTGAAAACGATGCCAACGCTGCTGCATACGGCGAATATGTTGCCGGTGCTGCAAAGGGTGCCAAGAATGCAGTCTGCATCACACTGGGTACCGGCGTAGGTGCTGGCATCGTCATTGACGGCAAGATCTACAGCGGCTCCAACTTCGGCGGTGCAGAAGTGGGTCACACTGTCATTTCCGTAGACGGCCCGCAGTGCACCTGCGGCAGAAAGGGCTGCTTCGAGGTATATTCCTCTGCAACCGGTCTGGTTCGCATGACCAAGGAGGCACTGGCAGCCAATCCGGAAAGTGCCATGAAGGACGAGGAACGTATTTCCGCACGGACTGCGTTCAACTACATGCGTGCCGGCGATGCTACCGCAAAGCAGGTGGTTGACGATTACATCAAGTATCTGGCAGCTGGTATCACCAACACTATTAACATTTTCCAGCCGGACATTCTGTGCATTGGCGGTGGCGTGTGCAACGAGGGCGATCCGCTGCTGGTTCCCATGAAGGAGATCGTCAAGAAGGAAGTTTACACCCGCAACTCCGCAAAGAATACCGAGATCGTGATCGCGAAGCTGGGCAATGATGCCGGCATTATCGGTGCGGCATTCCTGGGCAACGCACACGACTAATGGCAGCACTGCATCAAGCCGCCTGACGGCTTTGCACGATTTGTGTCACAACAGCATAAAAATCAATCTGATAAGCACCCCGAAAGCCAAATGCACCGGTTTTCGGGGTGCTTTTGTATCAACATTCTATACAATTCCCTAAAATGGGATTTGTGCATCTTGCCGGTTTCTTGGAAAAGGGAGGGGGTGAATGGGGAAAATCTCTTGACAGCTTGCACAAAAGGTGATAGAATAAGGTGGATAAGGTGAGCACTGCTTCAGACGGCAGAGGACTGTTCTGTGCAGGTTACACAAAAAAGATAAGGAGTTCGATCACATGAAGTTTATGAAGAAACTGCTCAGCACCATGACGGCTGCGGCAATCGGGCTGTCCATGACCACTGCACTGTCTGTGGGAACCTCTGTTGCATCTGCGGCAGACAAGACTGCGGTACAGATGGTGGAGGACATGGGTCTGGGCTGGAATCTGGGCAATGCTCTGGATTCGACCAACACATGGACCAGCAATCCCTCTCCGGCAGATATTGAAACTGCATGGGGCAACGTGGTTGCAACTGAAAACATGATCAAGGAAGTCAAGAAGGCTGGCTTCAACACCGTCCGGATTCCTGTCACCTGGTGGGACATGACCGGCACTTCCGGTACCGCAAAGATGGATTCGTTTGATGGTACGGTTGCAGATCAGTATCTGGCAAGAGTCAAGGAAGTCGTAGACTACTGCGTAGATAACGATATGTATGCGATCATCAACACTCACCACGATGAGGACTGGGAAAAGGATACTTCCAAGATCGCAACATTTGAAAAGCTGTGGAAGCAGATCGCGACCTACTTTGAAGGCTATGATGAACATCTGGTATTCGAGGGCATGAACGAAGTCAGCTTCTCCACAAGCGATGCCATGACCTATAATCAGGCGTTTGTAGACACCGTCCGTGCAACCGGCGGCAACAACAAAGACCGCCTGCTGATCTGCACCGCAGACAGCAACAACACCGCAAAGGCACTGTCCAGCAGCTTCTCCATGCCGAAGGACGACTCCAATATGCTGGCGGTTTCCGTGCACTACTATGAACCGCCGACGTTCTGCGTTGCAGACACCACTTCCACCTGGGGACATCGGGAAACATGGGGCACTGCCGCAGACCTGAGCAAGGTGGAAAAGGATTTCAACGACCTCAAGACCAAGTTCACTGACAATGGCTATGGCGTTGTCATCGGTGAATACGGTGCATGCAATGCCGACAAGTACGGCGTAAACACCACACCGTATAACAAGGACGAAGAATCCATCAAGGCATTCTATCAGGCAATTGCTTCTACAGCATACAACATGGACGGTATCTGCCCCGTTGCATGGGACGACTCTGACTCCGGTACGATCTGCCTGTTTAGCCGTAAGAATATGAAATGGTTTGACGAAGACCTGAAGAACATCTTCTCCAACATTGCTTCCGGCGGAAATGTAGACCCCGGCAAGCAGAAGACCGACCGTCTGACATTCCAGGCAAGCGACGTTGCAGATGGCAGCGATCTGCTGATCGACCTGAAGCCCTACAAGGATTACGGCGTAAACTTGACTTCTGTTGTCATCAACTATACAATTAAGGGCAACAAGGCTTCTTATGGTACCGGCGGTGCAGTACAGTACAACATTGTAGACAGCAATGACGGTTCTTCGCACTGGGCATACCAGCCGTATTCTTTCACAGTCGGAGAAAGTGTAACGACAGTAGACATTCCGGCAACCACCAAGGCAACTGACGAGGACGGAAACGAATTCGAAGGTCCGCTGGATATGGACTACCTGAAGATCGGTCACTGGTATGACTGGACCGACCCGAAGGGCGGCAAGGTAGAATGGTCTTATGTTGATGTCACTCTGATCTTTGACAACTTCTTCTATGTAGACGGCGATCCGGATCAGACAACAGCAACAACACAGACTACTACCGAAGCACCGAAGACCACTACTACAGAAGCTACCACAACTGCACAGCCGCAGGGCGACCCGATCGGTAAGGCATACTTCATTGGTATGATCGGTGCAGCAAACAACTGGGCAGAGGGCGACGATGAGGGTGCCGCAGTGACACCGATCACCGGCGACGGCACATACAGTGTAGACTGGGACGTTACCGGCGGCGGTACCGATACTGTTCAGTTCCTGGCAGTTGTGATCACACCGGACGGCGAAACCGAAAACTTTACCACCGATACCTTCAAGGGTCTGAAGGTTTCTCTGGACGAAGTCTGGGTTGACGGCGTAAAGATCGAAGATTACACCGTTAGTGAAAAGGCAATCAACACTCACTATTATGAAGGTGAGGGTCCGGGCGTTACCCGACTGTACCTCCACGATGACTGGTCCACCAAGATCAAGGATCTTGCAAGCAATACCACCATTACAAAGGATATTCGCGTAGTATTCACCATTTCCGGCACTGGTCACGAAGGTCCGGCAGTGACTACCACAGAACAGACTACCACCACAACCGAAAAAATTACTACCACTACAACCACTACAACTACCGAAGCAACTACTGAACCGACTACCACCACAACCACTACCACAGCAATTGAAACAACCACCACTGAGGCAACTACTGAAGCGACTACCACTACAACCACTACCACAACACCGGAACCGACCACAACAACGACTGCGGAAACAACTACCACCACCGAAGCAACCACAACTACAACAGAAGCAACCACCACTACCGAAGCAACCACAACCACTCCGGAACCGACTACTACCACAGCAGAAACCACGACTACAACCGTGACGATGCTGACTACCACAGAAGCCACTACAACGACAACTACCACCGAAGAAACTACTACCACCACAACCACCACAACCACCACTACTACAACGACAACCACCACTACTACTACCACAACCACGACCACTACCACCCAGTATGATGGCCCGATGCCGAAAACGCTGTTCGGTGATGTGAACATGGACGGCAGAATCGACATCACAGATGCTGTTCTGCTGAACAAGATGGCAGCTGGTGCAGTTGAAGCAAACCAGTCCCAGCGTCTGAACGGCGATGTCAACGGCAACGGCGAGATCGATTCCGCTGACGGTCTGGTATTGTTTATGTTCGTGATCCAGCAGATCAACACCCTGCCGTATCAGGCAGAAATCTGATCGGTGAAAGGCTGTTAAAAGTTTAGGCAATACCGCACAAAGAGCGTCTGGGGACTTTGCACGCCATCTGCTTGCAAAT
>ERZ791716.1552-NODE-1552-length-10576-cov-2.336850_pt1 | contig 10576 bp, 8 predicted proteins | sample MGYA00510049_ERZ791716 | MGnify/ENA primary metagenome ERZ791716 (study PRJEB30046, sample SAMN00715135) | human gut metagenome | study: EMG produced TPA metagenomics assembly of the A metagenome-wide association study of gut microbiota in type 2... | reverse complement strand
GAGGTCACGTTGTCTTGCTTCTTCTAATTTTTGCATATATTCTTCAACTTGACTTGCTTTAGGGAATGATATTGCATAAATTCTTTGTAGCATTTTGTTATGCTCATCACCTCTCCAGTATGCTCCTGAAGATGATAATATTTTTACTGCTTTTACTTTTCCTGTTTTCATTAAGTGTGGTCCTGCACATAAATCTGTAAAGTCTCCTTGTTTGTAGAAGCTTATTTCTTCTCCATCTGCTAAATCATTTATTAATTCTTGTTTATATGGTTGTCCTTCCATTAATTTCAAAGCTTCTTCTTTTGGTAAAGAGAATCTTTCTATTTCTATATCTTCTTTGATTATTTTTTTCATTTCTGCTTCTATGTTCGCTTTATCTTCATCAGTGAATGGTTTTTCTACATCAAAATCATAATAGAAACCATTTTCTATACTTGGTCCTATTGCAAATTTAACATTTGGAAATAATCTTTTTACAGCTTGTGCCATTATGTGTGAAGTTGTATGCCAGTATGCTTTTTTACCATCTAAACTGCTATCAAATGTTTCTATGCTTACATTGCAGTCTTCGTTTAATTTGTGTCTTAAATCTTCTACTTTTCCATTAACAAGTCCACATGTTGCAAGTCTTGCTAATCCTTCACTTATTTTTTGTGCTACTTCATATATTGTAGTACCTTGTTCAACTTCTAATATTGAACCATCTTTTAATGTTAATTTAATCATTTTTATTCCTCCTAAACCTAATCAACCAATGGGGACGTTCTTAAAATTGGTTGAAAATGGAGTCTAAAATTTAGGTAGGTAGCTTGTATAATGTTCTGGCATAAGAAATATTAAATATATTAAAAAACAACCAGAATATTATAGAAGTTACAATCTAAATTTGACTTAAATTTGGCGGACAAAATTTAAAAAAATTTTGGATTAAGATAAGCGAACGAAAGTGAGCAAAAGGAGGACAAGTATGTTTGATTTTATTAAAAAATGGTGCAAAAAAGAAAATGGAAAGGAAGAAAATGAAATGTTCAAAACTTATGAAACAGAATTAGCAGGAAGAAAATTAACAATTGAAACAGGTAAATTTGCAGGACTTGCAAATGGAAGTGTAACAGTTAGATATGGAGATACTGTTGTAATGGTAAATGTTACAGCATCTAAAGAACCAAGAGATGGAATAGACTTTTTCCCATTGTCAGTAGACTATGAAGAAAAATTATATTCAGTTGGAAAAATTCCAGGTTCATTTCAAAAAAGAGAAGGTAAACCAAGTGATAAAGCAATTTTAACATCAAGAGCTATAGATAGACCATTAAGACCATTATTCCCAAAAGATTTTAGAAATGATGTAGTAGTTGTTGCAACAGTTCTTTCAGTAGAACAAGACAACTCACCAGAAGTAGCAGCTATGATTGGTGCTTCAGCAGCACTTTCAATTTCAGATATACCATTTGGTGGACCAACAGCAGCAGTAAATGTTGGATTAGTTGATGGTAAAATAGTTATAAACCCAACAGAAGCACAAAGAAAAGTATCTGATTTAACATTAACAGTAGCAGGAACTGAAGAAAAAATAGCAATGATAGAAGCTGGAGCAAACGAAGTTCCAGATGATGTTATGTTAGAAGCAATAAAAGAAGGACATAAAGAAATCAAAAAGATTTGTAAATTCATTGAAAAAATGAAAGAGGAAATTGGTAAACCAAAATTCGAATACAAATCATTTGCAGTCAATCCAGATGTATATGCATACATAGAAGAAAACTTCAAAGAAGAAATGAAAGAAAAAGTTCAAGAAAAAGACAAAGAAACAAGAGACAACAATATTGCAGAATTATCTGACAAAATAGCAACAAGTTATGCAGAAAAATTTGGAGAAGAAGCAGCAGAAGAACACAAATCTGATATTGGAGAAGCAATCTATAAATTAGAGAAAAAATGTGTAAGAGAAATGATTTTCTTTGAACACAAAAGAGTTGATGGTAGAGCAATAGATGAAATTAGACCATTATCATGTGAAATAGACTTATTACCACGTGTTCATGGAAGTGCATTATTTACAAGAGGACAAACTCAAGTTCTTTCAGTTACAACATTAGGAATGATAAGCGAAGAACAAACACTAGATGGAATAGATACTGAAGAATCAAAAAGATATATGCATCAATACAACTTCCCAAGCTATAGTGTTGGAGAAGCAAGACCACCAAGAGGACCAGGAAGAAGAGAAATAGGACACGGAGCATTAGCTGAAAAAGCATTAGTTCCAGTATTACCTTCAAAAGAAGAATTCCCATATGCAATAAGAGTTGTATCAGAAGTATTATCTTCAAATGGTTCAACATCACAAGCAAGTATATGTGGAAGTACATTAGCATTAATGGATGCAGGTGTTCCAATTAAGAGACCAGTTGCTGGTATATCAACAGGACTTGTAACAAATCCAGAAAATCCAGATGATTATGTAATGTTAACAGACATTCAAGGATTAGAAGACTTTTTCGGAGATATGGACTTCAAAGTTGGCGGAACAGAAAAAGGTATTACAGCAATACAAGTAGATATTAAAGTAGATGGATTATCATATAAGATAATAGAAGAAGCATTTGCAAGAACAAGAAAAGCAAGACAATATATATTAGATGATATAATGAAACCAGTTATTTCAGAACCAAGAGAAGAAATATCAAAATATGCACCACATATAATTACAACACAAATTAAAGTTGAAAAAATTAAAGATGTAATTGGAAAAGGTGGAGAAACAATTAATAAAATAATTGATGAAACAGGTGTAAAAATAGATATTGAAGAAGATGGACAAGTATTTATTTATTCAACAGATGCTGAAATGGGAGAAAAAGCATTAGATATAATAGAAAATATAGCAAGAGTAGTTGAAGTTGGACAAATATATTATGGAACAGTAACAAGAACTACATCATTTGGAGCATTTGTAGATATTGGTGGAGGAAAAGAAGGATTAGTTCATATATCTAAAATAGCTAAAGAACATATTAAAAACGTTACAGACTATGTAAATGTTGGAGATAAAGTTCCAGTAAAAGTTATTGAAATAGATGATCAAGGAAGAATTAATTTAACAATGAAAGATTTAGTTGAAAATAATTCAGAAGAAAATAAAAATGAAAATTCTTCAGAGGAAAACACAGAAGCACTTTCAAGTGAAGAGAAAATAGAAGAATAATATAATAAAAAGATTCTTAATAGTAGATTTGTACTATATAAGAATCTTTTTTTTCCTATTTTATAAGTGCTTTTAATTTATTTCTTAAATTATCAGAACATTTTATAAGAGGTAAACGTGGTTCTCCAAAATTAAAGCTTAATAAATTTAATGCTTCTTTGACTGGAATAGGATTTGTTTCTTCAAATAAGGCATTAATTATAGGTAAAGCTTTTAATTGATATTTTAAAGAATTTGCAATATCTCCATCAAAAAAGGAATTTGTAATATCAAGAGTAAGAGAAGGATTTATATTTGAAAGAACAGATATAACTCCTTGACCACCTAATGATAAAATAGGCAAAATTTGATCATCATTTCCAGAATATATTAGTAGATTATCACCACATAAACTAGCTATTCTAGTAATTTGACTTATATTACCACTAGCCTCTTTAATCCCAACGATATTTTCGATTTTTGATAATTCTAAACAAGTTTCAGGAGAAATATTCATTCCTGTACGACTTGGAACATTATATAAAATAATAGGAATTGAAACAGAATTACTAATTGATTTATAATGTTCAATTAAACCATTTTGAGTAGTTTTATTATAATAAGGAGTAACAACAAGTAATCCATCTGCTCCAAGTTTTTCAGCTATTTTAGACATTTCAATTGCTGATAAAGTATTATTTGAACCAGTTCCAACAATTATAGGAACTCTTTTATTAGTAACAGAAATTGCACATTTTATTAAATCAATTTTCTCATTTTGAGACATTGTTGAAGCTTCTCCAGTAGTACCACATACAACTAAAGCATTTATTCCAGAGTTTATTTGTAACTCGATAAATTCTTCAAATACTTTAAAATTAATTTTTTCATCTATAAAAGGAGTTGCAAGAGCAGTTGCTACACCTGTAAATAATTTATTTTTCATAAGTTTCCTCCATATTTAAAAGTTTTTCAACAATTTGAATAGCATTACTAGCAGCACCTTTTCTTAAATTATCAGCAACAACCCATAAATTAAGAGAATTTTGCTTGCTAAAATCTCTTCTAATTCTTCCAACTAATACATCATCATGACCATTAGCTATTGAATTTATAGGATATGAATCATTTTTATCATCATTTAAAACAAGAATCCCAGGTGAAGTTTTTAAAGTTGTAATAACATCAGAAATTTCAAAGTTTTTTTCAAATTCAACATTTATACTTTCTCCATGACAATTTGAAACTGGAACACGCACACAAGTAGAGGTTATAGGTAAATAAGGATGACCTAAAATTTTTCTTGTTTCATTAATCATTTTCATTTCTTCTTTTGTATAACCATTTACAAGAAATACATCTATTTTGGGTAAACAATTATCAAAAATAGGGTGAGAAAATTTTAATAATGGTGAATATGTTTTTGCACGACCATTTTCTAAATCTTGTAATCCAAGTTTCCCAGCACCAGAAACAGCCTGATATGTAGAATAAACTATTCTTTTTATTTTATATTTATCATCTAATGGCTTTAAAGCAACAACAGCTTGAATTGTAGAACAATTAGGGTTTGCAATAATATTCTTATGATTTATAATATCATTAAAATTTACTTCTGGAACAATTAAAGGAACATCATCATCCATTCTAAAAGCACTACTATTATCAATTACAACACAACCCTTTGAGGCTGCAATAGGGGCAAAATGTCTTGAAGTTTCTGCACCAGCAGAAAAGATTGCAAAATCGAAATGTTCATCAAAAGAGAAATCTTTTAATTCATGAACAAGATATCTTGTATTCATAAACTTTAATTCTGTACCAGCAGATTTTTGGGAAGAAAAAAGAGTATATTCTAAATTTTGAATATTTTTTTCTTCTAATATTTTTAATGCAGTTCTTCCAACTAATCCTGTTGCACCAACAATTGCTAATTTATATTTTTTCATAAAATAAAATCCTTTCTAAGTTATAAGAAAATATATTCAATAACAATAAAAAAATTACTTAAAAACTAATTTGACAAATTATATTTTATATGTTATATATAATACATTAATTTTTGGAATAGTAACATTGTTTAATATGAATGGAGGTTTTTGTATGCAATTGAAAATTCCTGACTATGAAAGAGTATTTAGGAGAGACCCAGAATATAAGGAATACCCAGGAATGGATCCAAAAGTTGTAGAAGCTTTAAAAAAAGACCATGTACCAACTTTATATGTTCCAGATATAGCCCGTTGGTTTGTAAGTGAGCAAAAAGAGTAAAGAAAAATAAACGATGTTAAATTTGAGGAAATATTTCCTCAAAAAAGAGCGTAAATATATGCCCGAATTCGAGTAATATTTGCGTTCTTTTTTATACCATTTAACTTAATCAATTGCCTTGACGAACAAGCCAGAAAATGGTAAAATAAAACACGAAGTAAAAAATAAAACTTTTAGAAAGAAGGTTAAATATGAGAATATTAGCAGTAGGTGATATAGTTGGAGAATCAGGAGTTCGAAAACTAAAAGAAGAATTACCAAGAATAAAAAGAGAAGAAAATATAGAAAAAGGAAAAGACTTAATTGAAAAAGAATTAAAAAGAATTGGAATTCCATATGCAGAACTTTTCAAAACAGATTATATAAATCCAATGTTAGAAAGATATAAATATAAAAATTTAGATGAGATGTATTTAGCAGTTGGATTTGGAGCAATTACAGCAAACAGAATAATTGCAAGAATGTTAATAGAATATAGAAAAGAACATAAAGAAGAACCAAAAATAGAAGAAAAAATAGAAGAACTTGCAAAAAATAAAGTAGATAATACAAAAGTATCTGATTCAGGTGTTATTGTAAAAGGAATTGATAATTGTTTAGTAAAATTATCAAAATGTTGTAATCCATTACCAGGAGACGAAATAATAGGATATATAACAAAAGGAAGAGGTGTATCTGTTCATAGAAAAGATTGTCCAAATGTTGCAGATTTATTAAAAGAGCAAAATAGAATAATAGATGTAAAATGGTATAATGATGAGAAAAAGAGTTCATATACTGTTGAAATTGAGATATTTGCAAATGATAGAAATGGATTATTAGGAGATATAGTACAAAAATTAAATGACTCAAAAGTAAGATTAATAAGTGTAAATGCAAAGGCAACAAAAGAAAGAATTGCTATAACAGAAGTTACACTAGAAGTAGATAGTGTAGAAAGTTTAAATAAAGTAATAAGAGAATTACGTAAAATAGACAGTGTATATGAAGTAAGTAGAAAAAACAAAATGAAGGAATAAGAGGAGAAGAAAAATGATATTAAAGGAACTAAGGATAGACTCATGGGTTGGAGATGTAACAAATTGTTATATTGTACAAGACGAGAAATCAAAAGAAACAATGGTAATAGATCCTGCAGGAGATGTTGACAAAATTGTAGAAATGTTAGATATATTAAATGCAAATTTAAAATATATTTATTTAACACATTGCCATGGAGATCATATTGGAGGAGTAAAAGAATTAAAAGAAAGAAAAGGTGGAAAAATATTAGCACATAGAAATGCTGCTGAAAACTTATTAGATCCAAATATAAGTCTAACAACATATATAGGATTTGAAGGTTTAGTTATTCAAGTAGATTCAAGAGTTGACGATGGAGATTTAATACATCTAGGAAATCTTGAATTTAGAGTAATACATACACCTGGACATACTTCAGGAGGTTCTTGCTTATATTGTGAAGAAGAAAAATTATTATTTTCAGGAGATACATTATTTAGAGGAACTTGGGGAAGAACAGATGTACCAACAGGAAATTTTGAAGATGTTATAAATTCAATTACAAAAAAATTAATGATATTACCAGATGAAACAATTGTATATCCAGGACATGGTAAAAGTACAATGATAAGAGAAGAAAAGCCAATTTATTTAGAACTAAAACCACGATTATTGTAGTTCTAAAATACTTGTAACAAACATATAATATATATAAGAAAAATTCAAAAGAAGGGTATGTTATATGTTTAATGTTACAATAATAAATGCAAAAGGTTCAATAAAAAAAATAGCAATATTAATAGTAACTTTAATATTGCTTTTTATTGTTACAAGATTTATACAAAATTTAAAATCAACAGAAGTTTTCAAAATAAATTTATCAAGCAAATTAGTAAATTGTTTAAATAATGAAATACCTGCTATAAATGAAATTGTTTCAAAATCAAATACAACGATAAAAGAAGAAAATGAAGAAGATACAAAAGATTTTTCAGAAAGAATATTAGGCGTTGAACTTTCTAGATTAAAAGAAAGTGAAAAAATAGAAGAAAATCCTGTAGAAACTCCAGGTGAAAATATAGAAAATAAGCCTGTTGAAGAAGAAAAAGATAATAATAACCCAAATGTAGATGTAAGTAATATATTAGAAAATGTAGAAACGCAAATAGTAACTAAAAATCCAATATCAGAAAGTTTTAACAATGAAATAAATGGCGTAAAAATAAAAAATGAGACATCATTTGATATACCAGATGATATTATGAATACAGAATTAGACATAGACAAAAATAATATATTAATATTTCACACACATACATGTGAAAGTTATACACCAAGTGAAACATATCCATATGAACAAACAGGAAATTTTAGAACAACAGATTTAAATTATACTGTTGCAAGACTAGGAGATGAACTTACAAATTATTTACTTGGATTTGGATTTAAGGTGAATCATGACAAAACATATCATGATTATCCTGCATATACAGGCTCATATTCTAGGTCATTGGAAAGTGTAAAAAAAGATTTGCAAGAAAACCCAAGTGATATAATAATAGATTTACACAGGGATGCAATTGGAAGTAAAAGTGATTATGATCCAAGTGTTAAAATAGGTGATGATGTTGCATCACAATTAATGTTTGTAATAGGAACAAATGGAGGAGGATTATATCATCCAAATTGGCAAAACAATCTTAGATTTGCAATAAAAGTTCAAGAAATTGCAAATGAAATGTATCCAGGATTGTTTAAACCAATGATAGTAAGAAATTCAAGATATAATCAACATCTAGGAAAAGCAGCAGTAATAATAGAAGTTGGTTCAACTGGAAATACACTAGAGCAAAGTTTAACAAGTATGAAATATTTAGCAAAAGTATTTGAAAAAATAAAGAATTGATTATAGAAACTTCATGTAATATGAATTCTATAAATCCTAATATTTATTGTGTAAGAAAAATCCCAATTAAATTTACTTTAATTGGGACTTTTATAATATGCACATTCAGAATTAGAACATATTATTATATTAGAAATAATATCATAAGAGCATTTTCCATCTTTTTGATAAACACAATCTAAACAACAATTGATATTTGTCAAAGATATCACCTCTTACTAAAATAGTATAAACAAAAGTAAAAAAAATATTCAAAAAAGTAATAAAATAAATTAAATGTCCATATAAATTAATAAACAAAAATATATAGGAGGTTATTCATATGGATATAACAAAAGAAACTATAAAAATTAATAAGATAATTTGTGAGAAAAAAGAACAAATAGTAGTTCAAGGAGATATGATAGTTCCAGACTCAAAGCCAGATATATTAAATACAATTAATACAGATGGAAACATATGTATATATAAAAAAGAAGTTTTTGAAGGAAAATTAAGATTAGAAGGAAATATTGTTTCATATATAATGTATTTAGCAGATGGAGAAAAAAATAATTTAAGAGGATTAAATACAACACTTGATTTTTCAGAAACAATAGTTGTTCCAGAATTACAAATAGGAATGATTGTTGATATTGAACCAAATATAAAAAATGTTGAATGTAAAGTAATAAATGGAAGAAAAATAGGAATAAAGGCAAATGTGGAAATTTCAATAAAAATACGTTTACCTGAAGAAGCGGAAATAACAACGAATGTAAATGATGTTAATATGCAAATTTTAAGTAAAAAAGAAAAAATAAACTCATTATTATGTGAAGGAAATAATAAAACATATGTGAAAGAAAATGTATCAATTCCAAATACAGACAATTTAGCAGAAATATTAAATGCAACAATAAGTTTAGTTGATAAAGATATAAAAATAAGTTATAACAAAATACTTGCAAAATCAGAAATAGAATTAAAACTTGTGTATTTAACAGATGATGGAAGAATTTGCAAAACAATAGGCAGAGTTCCATTAGTTGGTTTTATAGATATGCCAGATATCAAAGAAGAAAATATATGTGATACAACATATTTAATAAAAAATTTAATAATAAAACCAAATTCAATAGAAGAACATACAGTTTATTTAGAGGTTGAAGTTGAGATAAATTGTATTTCATATGAAGAAAAAGAAATACAAGTAATACAAGATTTATATTGCCCAGGTGAAAGAGTAAATTATGATTTAAAAACATTAAAAACAACATCAGATAGAAAAAAATTGAAAAACATATGTCAAATAAGGGAAAAAGTAAATGTTCCCGAAATTGGAAATGGAGAAATTATAAATACATCAATACAAATATCTATAAACAAAGAAAATAGATTAAGTGGAAAAATGGCATTAGAAGGAGAGATGGAGGTAAATTTAATATATACTGATACATCAACAATAGGAGTAAATAGTAAAATAATAACAATACCATTTACTCAAACAATAGAAGGAGTAGAAAATAATTGTAATACAAGCACAAGAATAGAAGTTGGAACACAAGAATTTATAAATCAAAGTGGAACAATTGATGCAAATGTAGATTTGAATTTCGAAACATTGACATATAAAAATGTTGAGATACCAGCAATTAATAATATAACAGAAGAAACTGAAGATGATTTAGAAGATTACAGTGTTATAATTTATGTTGTAAAAGATGGAGATACATTATGGAAAATTGCGAAAAAATATGGAAGTACAGTTGATGACATAGTTAGAGTAAATGGAATTGAAAATCCTGATAAAATTAATATTGGAGAAAAAATATATATACCTAAATATGTACTAAAAAGAGCCAAAGAGCCAATAGTAATATAATATGGATAAAATTTATTCAAGAAAAAGGTTTATAATAAAGCCTATTGGCAGGTTTTGTGGAAAAAATGCCAATTTAAAAAATATAAAATTTGCAAAAAAGATTATAAAATTCATATCAATAATTTTAATTGGAGTATATGGATTTAAAATTGGATTTGATTATTTAGAACCAGTGTATGAAGCAATGTGTAATGAAAAAGTTAAATATACAGCAACAATTATAACAAATCAGCAATCGACAATAGTAATGAATCAATATAAATATGAAGAATTATATACAATTGAAAAAGATTCAAATGGAAATGTATCTGCTATAAAATCAAATGTAACAGTAGTAAATAATATT
>ERZ791716.1549-NODE-1549-length-10591-cov-4.440869_pt1 | contig 10591 bp, 8 predicted proteins | sample MGYA00510049_ERZ791716 | MGnify/ENA primary metagenome ERZ791716 (study PRJEB30046, sample SAMN00715135) | human gut metagenome | study: EMG produced TPA metagenomics assembly of the A metagenome-wide association study of gut microbiota in type 2... | reverse complement strand
CAGAATGAAAAATTCGCGGCGCATCTTGGCGCATTTTCATCTGGAAATAGTATTAATTCTGATAGTGGCGACCCAAGGGGTCAAGGGGACGATTAGAAAACACTTTGGTCGTCTCCGTTGGACTCCGCGCGATTGAGTTGAGCGCTTCGCCATACTCTTTCCGCGTGTTTAGCCCTTTTTCATTTCCTCTATCATGCAGTCCCGAATCATCCGAATCGCCGGTGTCAGCCGTCTGCATACCAGCACCGACCGATGATGTCCAATATCCTCCGTCAGCGGAATCAGCTTCACGCCCTTGAAATAGGATGGCTTTCTCGCTGGAAAGAAGGAAATCCCCAGATTCAGCGAAACCATCAAAATTTGCATATCTGCCGAATCCGCATAAATAATTGACTGATTCGGAAATCCCAGATTCTGTGCCCAGTCATGGATCGCGCCGCGCCCGCTGCGGGATTGGTCGAGGGCAAGCAGAATCAGCGGATACGCGCGTAAATCAGAAAGCGACACAACCGACTTTTCCGCTAATGGCGACGCTTCGGAAACGGCGGCAATCATCGGCACATCGTAGAGTACCTCCTGATAGGTGTTCCTCTGGTCAATTTCGCCGGGAAGCGTCAGCACCATGTCGCATTGCCCGCGGTAGAGGGCGTCGGACATGGCCGTCAGCGATAGGTACAGCGGGTGAATCACCAAATTGGGCAGGCGCGGATGCAGGGAAAGGTACGCATCGACAATCAGCTCTTTTTCCAGCGGCCCGTTGTAGCCGATGTGGATGGCGCTCACACGGTGCGCATCGGCGAAAGCGTCCTGCAATTCGAGCTGAATCCCCATCAGGCGCTCGGCGTAGGGGAGAAACTGCTCGCCTTGGTCGGTCAGCACCGCGCCGGTAGACAGACGGTGGAACAGTGCACAGCCCATTTCTTTTTCCAGCGACGCAATCTGCTGGCTGATGGCGGTCTGGGAGACGTACATGTTCTTCGCAGCGGCGGAGAAGCTGCCTTCGCGGACGACGGCGAGAAAATACGCGATTCGGTCGGTATTCATGCGAAAAGACCTCCAATGAGGGACAAAAAACTCCCTTCCGCGGTGCGCAGAAGGGAGCAAAGATGCGAGCGGTTAGGGGCGCTGACCCATGCCGCCTTCGAGGGTGATGGTTTCGCCGGACATGAACTTGAAGTCCGGGGAAGCCAACTGGACGCACACATGGCCAATTTCCACCTCGGAATCGCCGTAGTGGCCCATCGGGGGCATCTTGACATTCGCCTTGAACGCCTCGGGATATGCCTTCTGGAAGTTCTCCAGCTGCGTCGTCCATGCCAGCGGGCAGACAACGTTGACGTTGATACCGTCCTTGCCCCATTCGGTGGCGGCAACGCGGGTCAGGCCGCGAATGCCTTCTTTTGCCGCGGCATACGCGCACTGCCCATAGTTGCCAAACAGACCCGCGCCGGAGGCGAAGTTGATGACCGCACCCTTCGTTTCCTTCAGATAGGGGTAGCACGCCTTCATATAATAGAATGTAGCGTACAGACCGGAATACAGCGCGAGATTGAACTGCTCGGTGGTATGGTCAGCCAGCGGAACGCCGGATGCGGAAGCCTGCGCGTTGTTAATCAGCACGTCGATGCGGCCGAAGGTGTCAATCGCCTGCTTGACGACATTGTTCACAACAGCCTCGTTGTCCGCGCTGTCATTCACGTCCGCCTGCACGCACACCACCTTCACGCCATAGAGGCGTTCCAGTTCTTCCTTCGCGTCGGTCAGCTTCTTCACGTTGCGGCCCGTGATGACCAGATTCGCGCCTTCCTTGGCGTAAGCGGTCGCAATGCCGTAGCCAATCGAACCGCAGCGGCCGTTGCTGAGCTTCGCATAGCCCGCGCCGGTAATAATCGCTGTCTTTCCTGCCAGAAAACCCATTATATATTTCCTCCTTCATGGTGAAGGGCTGAACAAGCAGCCTGTGCGTTTATGGTATCACAGATGATGCGGAAAAGCAAGAGCGGACGGCACAAAATGGACAAAAATTGATGATTTTTTCACAATGCCGCCAGCTTCCAATCGGAAAAACGGAAAAGAAACAGCGAAAATCCGATGAATTGTTTGACGCATCCCATTCATTGCACTATAATGGAGCCAGTAGCGTTCCGGGCGTACTGCGCGCCCGGCAAAGTGGGAGGAACGCGGAATGAAGGCAGAGAGCAAACGCTCGGTGCGCATCATGCTTCAGTGGCTGCTGAGCGCGGCGACGGTGCTGATGGCGGCGCTGTTGATTTGGCAGTGCGTGACCATCTATCATGAGGGCATCGCGCCGGAAAACATGGGCGAAAACGGGCTGCGGATTCACGATATTTACAGCCGGGAAATTGTCACGGCGCACTTCGCTTCGATTGCGTGGAGCGTGTGGGTCTTTCTGGCGCTGCTGGCGGTAAACATCATCGCGGGCAAGCCGGAGCAGAAGGAATCGCTTCGCGCGCCGGTGGAGAATCAGCTGCTGATGCTGCGCGCGCAGACGGAGGAGACGGACGAAATCCGCAAAGTGAAGAAACAGCGCATCGGCGTATGGTGCGGCGCGGCGATTCTGTGCTTGATTTGCGGGGGGATGGCAGGGCGATTCCTGCTGGACTGGTCGAATTTTGCCTCGCGTGATTTGGAAGTCGTCGTGCGCCAGATGGCGATTGAAACGTTCCCGTGGATTGGGCTGGCGTTCATCTTCCTGATGGCGGCTGAGCAGTGGAATTTCCGCCTGTTGATGAAGGAACTGGAACTGCGCAGGAGCGCCCCGAAGCGCAAGCCGGATGCAGCCGCTCCGGAAAAGACGACGGGCCGGAATGTCATCCGCGTGGTCATCGCGGCGGCGGCGGTGGCGCTGATTGTGCTGGGTGTGATGAACGGCGGCATGTTCGATGTGCTGGTGAAGGCAATCAATATTTGTACGGAGTGTATCGGCCTTGGCTAAGAAATTTGCGGCATGGTGGAGCGCCCATAAGCCCACCACCCGGCGGCTCATACAGGTCTACGCCGCCTTGCTTTACAACGCCTATGTGAAGGGATTCATCAAGGGCGACATTTACACTGGCAGCATCAAGAACTTTTGCGTGCCGGGGTTCAACTGCTACTCCTGTCCGGGCGCGATTGGCGCATGTCCGCTGGGGGCGCTGCAAAACGCGCTGGCCTCCTCGGATAAGCGCGCGCCGTACTACGTTCTGGGCATTCTGATGCTCTACGGGCTGATTCTGGGGCGCACCATCTGCGGCTGGCTCTGTCCGCTGGGGCTGATTCAGGAATTGTTCTACAAGATTCCGACGCCGAAGGTGAAGAAAAGCCGCTTCACCCATGCGCTGTCGTATCTCAAATACGTCCTGCTGGCGGTGTTCGTGGTCATCATCCCGCTGGCGTACAGCTTGCAGCAGTATCCCGTGCCGGGATTCTGCAAGTACATCTGCCCGGCGGGGACGTTCGAGGGCGCAATGGGCTTGCTGGCAAACCCGGTCAATGCGGGCAAGTTCTCCATCCTCAACATCCTCTTTACGCGCAAATTCGTCATCATGGTGGCGATTCTGCTGGCGTGCGTGTTCTTCTACCGTGCGTTCTGCCGCTTCCTCTGCCCGCTGGGGGCGATTTACGGGCTGTTCGCGCGTGTGTCGATTCTCGGCGTGAAGGTCGAGAAAAGCAAATGCACGAACTGCGGGCGCTGCGTGGCGCACTGCAAGATGGATATTCGGCATGTGGGCGACCATGAGTGCATCCACTGCGCATCGTGCGTGGACGTTTGCCCGACGAAAGCCATCAGCATGAAAATGGGCAAAATTACGCTGAAAGCGAACGAAGTGCAGCCGATGAAGCCGGGCGAAGAACCGCAGCCGGAGGACAACAAAAAGCGCACGAACCGCCGCATCCGCGTGATGGCGGCGTGGACGGCGGCGCTGGTAGTGCTGGGCGTGGTGATGTGGCAGGTAAACAAGGCGGACACGGTGGAAGAACCGGTAAGTCAGCCCGCCGCGACGGAAACGATTGTACCCGAAGCCACGGAAGCGCCGGACGACGACACGCCCGTGGGCTACGAAGTCGGGATGAAGTGCCCGGACTTTACCGTACCGCTGTACGGGGAAGAAGGCGGCGAATTTACGCTGTCGGCGCAGAAGGGGAAAGTGACGGTCATCAACTTCTGGGCGACATGGTGTACGCCGTGCGTGGCGGAATTGCCGTATTTTGCGGAGCTGTACGCGGAGTACGGCGACGAAATCTCGCTGGTGGCGATTCACTCGAACCTCGTGACGGACGATGTGGACAAGTTCCTCGCGAAGGAGAGTCTTGACATGCCGTTCGCGCTGGACAAAACGGGCGCGGTGATTAAGTCGCTGGGCGGCTCGACGCAGCTGCCGATGACGGTGATTGTCGATGCGGATGGGAAAATTGTGTACAACAAGGTCGGGTCGGTGACGCTGACGGTGCTGGAAGGGCTTGTCGCGCCGCTGCTGGCGGAGTAACCAATCAATATGGGCAGGGGGATTCGTTCTTCCTGCTTTTTTCAATTGTAACAAATGCGTCGGAACGCTTGCGGAATAGCCTCTTTGCTGGTATCATGAAGGCAGAAATCACCATAGGAGGGAAAACGCATGAAGAAATTGCTGTGCGGGCTGCTGTGCCTGCTGATGCTGCTGGGCTGCGCGTCGGCGGAAGGGTATTTGTACAGCGCGAAAGGCGACAATGGCCTGTGGGGACACATCGACGAGATGGGGAACTGGGTGATTCAGCCGAAATTCGACAGTGCGGGCGACTTCTAGGGCAATTATGCGTGGATTCAGCAGGGCGACCGGGAAGGCTTCGCGAACCGCGACGGCGAAATTGTGCTGCTGCTGGATGAGAATGTAGTGTCAGACAGCGGCTATGACGGCTTCTGTTACGGTGGACGCGAAACGGGCATTTGGCTGCTATACAAGGAGGTGACGGGGAAAAACAGTCTCGGCACGGAATGGATGGAAGGCTTCTTTGATGTGCAGAGCGGTGTTTACAGCGGCTTGAAGTGGCGGCAGGTGAGAATCTGGTGTTCGGATAGCCGACTGATTCCCGTGGCAGATGAAAACTGGAAGTGGGGCTATGTCAGCCGCGATACGGGCGAAATGGTGATTCCGGCGAAGTATGATTCGGACAACATGGGTTCCAATTTTTATGACGGGTACGCCGTTGTCACATTCTTAGATGATGATTACAACATTGTGCAGACGCTGCTGCTGGACGAAACGGGGAAGGAATATCCCCTGCCGGAGGGCATCAATGCGGCGAACTGCGATACCGTGATTAGCGGCGGGCTGTTTGAGGTGGTGGACGAGAACGGCTTATACGGCTATTGTAATACAAGCGGCGAAGTGGTGATTGAACCGCAGTTTGCGTATGCCTTCGAGTTTGCAGACGGCTATGCGGAGGTTGAATTGACCGACGGCACTTATGGTGTCATCGACCAAACGGGGAAAGTTGTGATGCGCACGACGGATACGCACTATGCAGACGTCCGGCATGGCTGCTATGTGCTGCCGACGGGCGAACACAGCTTCACGATGTACAGCGTGGCGGGCGAGGAGTTGTTCACCCTGCAAGGCGAAAATATCGTGCGGCTGTGGACGCCGGAGGAGAACGGCTTGTGCATGTACGTTGTGGAGAAGGGCAGACAGCGCCGCTGCGGTTGGGTGAACATGCAGGGCGAAATCATCAGCGAAGCGAAGTGGACATTCCCGGAATACGACCAGCCGGACGTGTATTTCCCGTCGGGCTTGCAGGCAGTGTACGATATAGACGGCACGAGGCTGGCAGGGTATCTCGACGAAAGCGGCGAACTGGCGATTCCGCTGCAATTCATCTTTGTGACGCAGTTCTACGGCAAGCTGGCGTATGTAGGAATGGAGCAGGACGACGGCACGATCCAATACGGCTACATCAACCAGCAGGGCGAATGGGTGTACAGCTGGATGGAATAAGGAGGGAAAACGCATGAAGAAATTGCTGTGCGGGCTGCTGTGCCTGCTGATGCTGCTGGGCTGCGCGTCGGCGGATGGGTATTTGTACAGCGCGAAGGGCGATAACGGCTTGTGGGGGCATATCGACGAGACGGGGAATTGGGTGATTCCGCCGCAGTTTGATGAGACGTCGATTTTCTTCGCAGAAGAGGATTATGCGTGGATTCAGCAGGGCGACAAGCAGGGGTTTGTCAGCCGGACGGGTGAAATTCGACTGCTGGAAGATACGGAAGATCTGCTGGTTGATTATTTCAGCAATGTTTGGATTGTCATGGAATATTACGGTGCAGAATCGGAAATAGACCAAAGAGCGGGCTTTTTTGACCCGACCAACGGGGTATACAGCGGGCTGCAATGGGCGCTCGTGCGCGAGATGGCTTCGGACAGCCGTCTGATTGCCGTAGCGAATGATGACTACTATGCCCAGTGGGGCTATGCCAGCCGCGACACGGGCGAGCTGGTGATTCCCTACCGCTATGGGGCTTATGATAGGGGTGCGAATTTCTGTGAGGGCTACGCGGCGGTTTACACGGAAGATGAAAACTATGTCATTCAGGAATGCTATCTGCTGAATGAAGCCGGGGAGGAAACGCCGCTGCCGGACGGAATGCAGTTTGCAAATATATATGACCCCTGCGTCAGCGAAGGGCTGATTGCGGTGGCAGATGAAAACGGGCGGGTCGGCTACTGCAACACGGCTTGCGAAGTGGTGATTGCGCCGCAGTTTGCGGAGGCGGAGGATTTCAGCGGTGGCTATGCAACAGTGAAATTTTCTGAAGAGGAATGGGGAATCATTGACCACGCAGGCAATGTACTGATGCGCACAAATGCGCCTTATGACCATTATATGCAGAACGGCTATTATGTGCTTCCGGCGGAAAACGACGGATTGACGATGTGCCACGTCGAGCAGGGCGAACTGTTCACGTTGCAAATTGAGAATCTCGTGGAGTTTTGGAAACCGGAGAGAAACGGCTTGTGCATCTATAAGACGCACACTGGGGACAACTATCGTTGCGGCGTGGTGAACATGCAGGGCGAAATCATCAGCGAAGCGAAATGGTGGCTGCCGCAGGCGCTGCCTATGGACGACCATTACTTCTCCGGCTTCCTGCTGGTGCAAGACCCAGATACCATACTGTATAATTACATCAATGAGCGCGGTGAGCTGCTGACGTCTTTGCCGATTTCGTACGCATTGGACTTTTACGGTGCACTGGCGTATGTTGTGGTCAAGCACGATGACGGCACGACTCAATACGGCTACATCAACCAGCAGGGCGAATGGGTGTACAGCTGGACGGAATAATCCCTCGGCGGCGGTGGAAAATGACCATCGCCGCTTCTTTGTGCCTTGACATGGAATGTCCTCAATGGTATAATAAAGATGATATTGTCCATCTGTCTGCACGGGCGCTGCGGGAAAAAGCGGCAGTGCCCGTTTGGAGGCGCGGAAAACACATGACGCAGGGGGATGAGCGCATGAAGGCTGCGAAAGCGTCGATTCGCCAGCGCCTGACCCACAGCAAACTGCCGATGCTGGTGCTGGTCGGCGTTGTTTTATTTGCGCTCATTTTCCTTGGGATGCGCTTTTTCACCCGCTATACGCGAGAAGAACTCTACCGCGAAAGCCAAAATCAGCTGACGGAAATTACGTCGCAAATGTACGAGAAGCTGTCCATCACGCTGGAACAGCAGTGGGATTTCCTGACTGTAATGGATAGGTCCGTAGCTTTCTACGCCCCGACGACACAGGAGGCACTCGTGCAGCTGCTTCAGGCGACACAGAATCAGCTGATGTCGCAGGACAGCGCCCTGCGATTCCTTGCGATTGACGAAAGCGGAAACCTGATTAACGCGGCGGGAGAGCGGATGCCCTGCGAATTTGCCGATACGCTTGGCATGACGGGGCGACAGTGTTTCCTTATTCGCGGCAAGGGCGGCGATGAAAATCAAATGGTCTTTTCCCTGCCCATCATGCAGCCGCTGAAGGTTGCGGCAGAGGAAAAAAGCATCCGCATCACGCATCTGGTGCTGCTCAAGGGCATGAGCAGCCTGACGCCGTTCTTCCGCAGCAGTGCATTTCACACGCAGAACAGCACCTATGTTGTCATTAGCGACGGCGTGAAGATGTATTCCGACGCGGCGGATGAGAACATCAACTTTCTGGGACGGAACATCTATCCAGCGCTGCGGACGCTCCGTTACCCGCACGCGGGCAATTTTGATAACTGTCTGACGGAACTTGAAGCATCCGACAATCATTTCACCTGCACCGATGTGCTGGTGGACAAAACACAGTATTTCTTGTGCATGAAGCGCCTAACCGGATGCGACTGGACGATGCTGTTTCTTGTGCCGGGGGTGGAGGTCGCTGCCGGTGCGCGCGCAATGGTGGATTCGATTACGCTGATAGTCAACATTGCGTTCTTCGTCTTGCTGCTGCTGACGGTGGGGGCAATGTACTTTCTGTTGACGGCGATGCAGAACCGGGAGCGCTACGCCGTGGAGACGGAGAACGCGCAGGCGCTTGCACAGGCGAACGCGGAGCTGGATCAGGCACGTCAGGCGGCAGTGGATGCGCTGAAACTGGCGGAATCCGCCAACGTATCCAAGACGGCGTTCCTGACGAATATGAGCCATGACATCCGCACACCCATGAACGCCATCATCGGATTGACGAACCTGATGCAGCACGACCTGAACAATCCGGAGAAGCTGCAGGCGTATATCGACAAGCTGCATACATCCAGCGAGCATCTGTTGGGGCTGATCAATGACGTGCTGGACATGTCCAAAATCGAGAGCGGCGCGGTGACGCTGCGCATGGATGAAGTCAATCTTGCTGAGCAGATTGAGCAGATTGAAGCCATCATCCGCCCGCAGACGCGCCAGCGCGGGCAGCACTTTATCGTCCGCGCGAGCCAGATTCACCACGAGAACTTCATCGGCGATGCGACCCGTCTGCGGCAGGTGCTGCTGAACATCCTGTCCAACGCGGTCAAGTACACCCAGCAGGGCGGCGAAATCAGCCTTGACGTGCGCGAGGTGTCCCGCAGCGGGCATTCGTATGTGAAATATGCCTTTGTGGTCAAGGACAACGGCATCGGCATGACGGAGGAGTTCCAGAAGCACCTGTTCGATGTGTTCACCCGTGCGGAGGATTCCGTGACGAACAAGGTGCAGGGTACCGGGCTGGGCATGGCGATAAGCAAGAGCATTGTGGACATGATGGGCGGCGCGATTAACGTCGAGAGTGCGCCGGGCGAAGGCAGCCGCTTCGAAGTGCTGCTGGAGTTCAAGGTGGACGCACAAGCGGATGACCGCGCACACACGGTGAAGGACTGCCGTCTGCTGCTGGTCGGCTATGCGCCGGGGCGCGTAGCGGACGTGCAGGATGCGCTGGAACACACACCCGTGACGGCGGAGGCGGTGGAACGCCCGGAGGACGCGGTGAGCATTCTGCGGCAGGAGGATGTGGACGTAGTGCTTTTGTCCTGCCAGTACCGCGCGCCGGAGATGCTGCGCCCTCTGGTTCGCCAGATGCGCGAGGCCGCCGGGAAGCCGATTTTCGTATTCTGTATGCAGGCGGGGCAGCGCGAGGAAGTGCTGGATATCATCAGCGCCTGTGGGCTGGACGGCTTTGTGCCGCTGCCGTTCTTCCTCTCCAATCTGGAGAACGAGATGGCGAAACTGCGTACGGAATTCGGCAATATCGGGAATGCGGACGGCACATCGGTGCTGAACGGGATGCGGCTGCTCTGCGCGGAGGACAATCCGCTGAATGCGGAAATTCTGGAGGAGCTGCTGCACATGCAGGGCGCGACCTGCACGATTTACAGCGACGGCAAGCAGTTGGTGGAGGCGTTCGACCACGTCCGCCCCAGCGACTACGACGTTATCTTGATGGACGTGCAGATGCCCGTGATGAACGGCTACGAAGCGACGCGCGCCCTCCGCGCCAGCGACAACCCCGTCGGCAGGACGATTCCGATTATCGCGATGACCGCGAACGCCTTTGCGGACGACATCCAGCAAAGCATGGATGCGGGCATGGACATGCACCTCTCCAAGCCGATTGACATTGCGGTGCTGGAAAAGACGCTGAGCCTCTTCCGCACGGACAAGAAGAACCATGGGCGGGCGGTGTTTAAGAGGAGAGTCATGGAGATGGAGAAGTGAGGGGGGGAAAGCCTCTTGCTATCTCTATAATGGTTTTCGCTGCGATGTTGAGGATGCAATTCTTCTTGCAACGATAAAAACCAACTACGGTAGTGTGAACCGAAGGGGTCAAGGGGGCGATCGGAAAGCCCCCTTGTCGCGCCCGCAGGCGCGATTCCCCCTGCAACGAGAAAAATCAAGAAACATGGAAGTGCAGTGCGAAGGGGCGTCGGGGGCGACCGCAAAGTCCCCGACTCGCCTCCGCAGAGGCGAAACCTCTTGCAACAAAAAAGGCCAGCATCGGGAAAACAAATCGTTTCCCATACTGGTCGGTCGCGCCCATCTGGCGCGACAATATGTGAGTGGTCGAATGTGCAGCTTGAGAGCGCTCCTGCGGGAGCGCAAAGTTACTGGCAGAT
>ERZ791716.1548-NODE-1548-length-10593-cov-1.923230_pt1 | contig 10593 bp, 9 predicted proteins | sample MGYA00510049_ERZ791716 | MGnify/ENA primary metagenome ERZ791716 (study PRJEB30046, sample SAMN00715135) | human gut metagenome | study: EMG produced TPA metagenomics assembly of the A metagenome-wide association study of gut microbiota in type 2... | reverse complement strand
CCCAGCAGGACAGATCAGGCGGTGAAGATGGAGGTGCGGGATGCAGTCTTATCTTATTTAAAAGAAGTACTTCCTGAGGAACTGGATGTAAAGGAGACGACCCGGTGGATGCGGGGGCATACGGAGAAGATCCGGCAGGTGGCTGAGCAGAAAATGGCAGACCTGCAGATGCAGCAGACAGTCAGTGTGGCAGTGACGACGTGCTATTTCCCGGACCGGACCTATGGAGATGTCACATTTCCGGCAGGAAATTACAAGACCCTGAGGATCGAACTGGGAGATGCAGCAGGGCATAACTGGTGGTGCGTGCTGTATCCGAATCTGTGTTTTCTGGATACAACAAATGCAGTACTTCCTGAAAAGGGAAAGCAGCAGTTAAAGAAAGTATTGACGGAGGAAGAATATTCGGAAGTGACGGCAGGTTCAAAGTTTCAGATCCGCTGGTTCTTCTGGAAGGAAAAATAAATATGACAGAATTTCTTATCAGGCATTTTGTAAAAGATTATGAGGATGTGCAAAAGGTGTCCGTGCGGACGGCATATGGTATGCTGTCCGGCATTGTGGGCATCTTTTGTAATGTAATATTATTTCTGACAAAATTGATTGTCGGACTGGTACTGAACAGTGTATCTGTTATGGCAGATGCCTTTAATAACCTGTCTGATGCAGGCTCATCGGTGATCAGCTTTGTGGGCGTCCGTATGGCAGGAAAGCCGGCGGACAAAGATCATCCGTTCGGGCATGGGCGGATCGAGTACATAGCAGCACTGATCGTCTCTTTTCTGGTGCTGGAGGTTGGATTTACTTTTCTGAAGGATTCGGTGGGAAAGATCCTTCATCCGGAGCAGCTGAAATTCCTTCCGGTCTCGGTGTTGATTTTATGCCTTTCGATCGCGGTGAAGCTGTGGCTGGGACTATTCAACAAAAAGCTGGGAGAAAGGATTGATTCTCAGGTGATGAAGGCGGTCTTTGCAGACTCCATGGGAGATGTGATCACGACTTCAGCGACAATCTTTTCGATTCTCTTTTTTGCGGCAACAGGGATCAATATTGATGGTTTTGTCGGTCTTGGCGTGGCACTGGTTGTGATGTGGGCCGGTTTCGGGATTGCAAAAGATACATTGAATACTCTGATTGGTGAACCGGTCAGTCCGGAGGTTTATGAGAAGATTAAAAAATTTGTAGAGGGCTACGATGGGATCGAAGGAGTTCATGATCTGATCGTGCATAATTACGGACCGGGCAGAAGTATGGCATCCATCCATGCAGAAGTTCCTAACGACCAGAAGATTGAAAAGTCGCATGAGATCATAGACCGTGTCGAGCGGGATGCGGCAAAAGAACTTGGGATGATGCTGGTGATTCATATGGATCCGGTGGAAATGAAAGATGAAAAGGTGATCCGTATCAGGAAAAAGACAGAACACCTTCTGAAAGAACTTGATCCGGCATGCAGCATCCACGATTTTCGTGTCGTGTGGGGAGCGGAGAGAATCAATCTGATTTTCGATATGGTGATCCCGATCGAATATGATGAAAAAAGACGCAACGACCTTCCGTTACAGTTGATGGAGCGGTTAAAGGGAGTGGATTCCAGATACGAGAGTGTGATTACGGTAGATTATGATTATGTAGCAAAAACGGAGGATAAATAAAATGTATGAATTTAACAGCAGAGTACGTTACAGTGAGATCGATCATCATGGAACGCTGACCCTTCCTGCACTGATCAATTATTTTCAGGATTGCAGCACGTTCCAGTCAGAAGATGTGGGACTTGGAACGGAGGTACTGAAGGCAGAAAAGCGTGCCTGGATCCTGTCCTACTGGCAGGTGATCGCAGAACGGTATCCTGCGTTGGGAGAAAGGATCACGATTGGAACATTTCCAACAGAATTTAAGGGACTATTCGGAAATCGTAATTTTTACATAAAAGATGAAAGAGGGAACATGATCGCAAAGGCTTATTCTGTATGGGTATTTCTTGATACAGAGACCGGACGGCCGGTAAGACCGGAGGAAAAAGACATAAAGCCATACGGCATGGGTGAGGCACTGGATATGCCTTATGAGGGAAGAAAAATCTCCCTGCCGGAAGAAACTGAAGTCTTGGAGGCATTCCCGGTACGTCGTTATCATATTGATACGAATGAGCATGTAAATAACTGCCAGTATGTGCAGATGGCACTGGAATTTCTTCCGGCTGACCGCCAGTTCAGACAGATCCGTGTGGAGTATAAAAAATCGGCGGTGCTGGGAGATGTTATTTATCCGAAAAGGAGCAGGGAGGAAGAACGGACGGTTATTGAACTGTGTGCGGAGAATGGAAGACCATACGCAGTTGTAGAATTTAAATAGAGCAGACTTCCATTCCATTTGATGAATAAAATAAATAGAGCAAACTTCCGTCACATTTGATACACAAAAGATTCACAAACTTCTGATAACGTTGACAGGTAAAAAAGAAACTCTGTATTATGCGGAGAGAAATAGGAGGATGGAGACTTTGATAGAAGTAAAGAATCTGGTGAAAAAGTACGGAAATCATTTAGCTGTAGATCACCTGAATTTTACCATTGAAGAAGGGCATATCTACGGCTTTTTAGGTCCTAACGGAGCCGGAAAGTCTACGACCATGAATATCATGACGGGATATCTCGGAGCTACAGAAGGGGAGGTGCTGATCAACGGGCATGATATTTTAAAAGAGCCAGAGGAGGCGAAAAAGCAGATCGGATATCTGCCGGAGCTTCCACCGCTGTATATGGATATGACGGTCAGGGAATATATGGAATTTGCCGCAGAACTCAAGAAAATTCCGAAGGAGAAGAGAGCTGAGTCTATTGAGGATGTGGAAAAGCTTGTAAAGATCAAAGATGTGGAAAAGCGTCTGATCAAGAATCTGTCCAAAGGATACCGGCAGAGGGTCGGACTGGCACAGGCTGTGCTGGGATTCCCGGAGATCATTATTCTGGATGAGCCAAGTGTAGGTCTTGACCCGAAGCAGATCATTGAGATCCGTGAATTGATCCGTAAACTGGCGAAGAAGCATACAGTTATCTTAAGTTCTCATATTCTGGCAGAAGTAAGAGAAGTGTGTGACTATATCATGATCATTTCCAAGGGAAAGCTGGTTGCCAGTGATACACCGGAGAATCTGGAACGTTACCTGGGTGAGTCTGGGCTGATCGAGATTGAGACCAGGACAGAAGCTTCCAAAGTAAAAGAAGTACTGAAAAATGTACCTGGAATTGAAAAGGTTTCGGTGAAGACAGATGTCAGTGGCATAACAAGCGGACAGATCCGGGAGAAGAGAGGACAGGATATCCGGGAAGAACTCTTTACGACATTTGCAGAAAAGAAGATGCCGCTGCTGAAGCTGAATGCGGTTCAGGTCAGCCTGGAGGATGTATTTATGGAACTGACCCAGAGCGACAAGGCTGCAGAAGAATTTGCCAGAAAGGCAAAAGAGGCAGAAAAGGGGGAAGTAAGCAATGCTGGCGATTTATAAAAGAGAATTGAAGTCCTATTTCCAGTCTATGGTGGGATGTGTATTTGTGGCATTCCTTCTGGTATTTACGGGCATTTATTTTGTTGCATATAATCTGTCTGCGGGATATCCGTATTTTTCCTATTCGCTGGCAGGATCTCTGATCGTATTTATTGTCGGGATTCCGCTGATCACGATGCGAAGCTTTTCAGAAGAAAGGAAAAATAAGACGGATCAGCTTCTGCTGACCGCACCGGTGAGTCTGTGGAAAGTAGTTCTTGGAAAGTATCTTGCAATGATCACAGTGATCGGAATCCCGAGTGTGATCTTCTGCATTTATCCGCTGATCATCAAATCCCAGGGAACAGCATACCTTGGAGTGGACTATATTTCTATTCTGGTATTTTTCCTGCTTGGATGCGTATTTGCAGCGATCGGAATGTTCCTGTCTTCGCTGACAGAAAGTCAGATTATTGCATTTATCAGTACATTTGGTATCCTTTTGATCCTGTATTTATGGAACGGAATCCTGACACTGCTTCCGAGTTCGGCTGTCAGTGGGCTGGTGGGAGTTCTGATCGTGCTTACGATCGTTGCTTTCTATATTTTCCATATGACATCGAACCTGATGCTTGCAGGAGGGCTGGAAGTGATCGGAGCTGCTGTGGCAGTCATTACTTATTTTGTAAAATCTTCTTTATTTGAGAATCTTCTCTCCAAAATGTTTGGAAGACTGGCACTGTCGGATGTATTTACAGATATCACATCCAACAGTATTGTAGATGTGACGGGAATCGCACTTTATCTGTCACTGATCGCAGTCTTTGTATTTCTTACAGTGCAGTCGATTCAGAAAAGACGTTGGAGTTAGGAGGTTTGGATCATGGAGAAATTAAAAAGTAAAAAAGGAAACTTAAAAAGAATGTTCCATACTTCCGGAACAAAGCATGGTTCCTACAGTGTAGGAATGACGGTGCTGGTTGTAGCAGTCATTATCGTATTGAATCTGGTCGTCGGTCAGATTCCGGAAGCATACAGAAATATTGATGTCAGCAGTACAAAGATTTATGACATTTCCGATACATCGAAAGATCTGCTGAAAGGTCTGGATAATAAGATTGATATGAAAGTACTGGCAGTCAAAGATGAGACAGATGACAGGATCACAACATTTGTCAGTAAATATGCGGCACTGTCGGATAAGATCAAGGTGGAATGGATCGACCCGGTTCTGCATCCGTCAGCTTTGACAGAATACAATACTTCACAGAATACGATCTATGTATCCTGCGAGGCAACAGGAAAGTCGACAACCATTTCTTTTGATAAGATCCTGGTATCAGATTATTCTTCTTATTATTATTCAGGTTCATCAAGTTATACTTCCTTTGATGGTGAGGGACAGCTCAGCAGTGCGGTAAACTATGTGACCAGTGATGTCCAGAAGAAGATCTATACTGTAACAGGACATGGAGAGGACTCCCTTTCTACAACGATCACGGATCTGATGACAAAGAATAATTATACAACCGAGGAACTGAATCTTCTGATGACAGATGCTATACCGGATGACTGTGACCTTCTGTTAATGGATGGTCCGACCAATGATCTTTCTGATGATGAAGTCAGCCTCTTAAGCGGATATCTTGGAGAAGGCGGCAAGGTGATGTGTCTGCTGGGAGATACCGGACTTGCTTCTTTACCGAAACTTGCAGGACTTCTGAAAGATTATGGAATTGAAGGAGCAGACGGTTATATCGCAGATCCACAGAGATGCTATCAGAATCAGCCGTATTGTATCTTCCCGGTACTGGATTTATCCGGTGATATGGCAGACGGAATCAGTTCCCAGATGGTACTTCTGATGAATTCCCGTGGACTGACGACAACGGATCCGGCAAGAGATACGATCACAACGAGTGCCTTTATGACAACCTCTGAGCAGGCATATGCAGTGACAGAAGAAGATCAGAAGCAGGGAACGTATGATCTGGGAGTGGTTGCAACTGAAACTATCAGTTCCGACAGTGACTCATCCGATGATACCTCATCCGACAGCGATTCTTCCACAGATGCATCATCAACAGATACTTCATCAGACGACAGTACTGAGAGCAAAGAGAGCAGACTGACGGTTATTTCCTCAGGAAGCCTGATCGATCAGCAGATCACGGATGCATTTTCACAGCTTGAAAATACGCAGGTATTTATGAATGCAGTGACAGCAAACTTTGAGGGTGTGACAAATCTTTCCATCGAGGCAAAGAGCCTGACAACAGAGTATAATACAGTTCAGCATGCAGGCGGATTCAGTATTCTTGTTGTATTTGGTATTCCGGCAGTCATTCTGATCGGTGGCTTTGTCGTATGGTTCAGAAGAAGAAAGGCCTGAGGTGTCAGTATGAAAAAGAAAAAAGGACCATTGATTTTAACAGGAGTGCTGGTCATCCTTTTGATTCTTTATTTTGGACTAAGCTCCTGGAATAAAAAGCAGGATAAAAAAGAAGAAAAAGAAACGGTCAAAGTGACGGATCTGGATGAGTCAACGATCACTGCGATCAAGTATCAGGTGGCAGCAGGCGAGATGTCTTTTGAAAAAGATGGAGATACCTGGTATTATTCAGAAGACAAGGATTTCCCGTTAAAGCAGAGTGAGCCGGAGAAGATCGCAAAGGCGGCTGCCCAGATCACCGCAGACCGGAAACTGGAGGATGGAGACAGCCTGGATGCATATGGACTGGATGATCCGAATTATTCCATCGAGATCACGGAAGAAGACGGAACAGTAACAACAGTCAGCTTCGGAGATTCAACCGGAACAGATTATTATGTAACGGTGGGAGACACCGGTGTTGTCTATACGGTCGCATCCAGCGTGCTGGATGATTTCAAGACGGAGTTGTCTGACCTTGCACAACTGGATGAATATCCAAGCATTGGCAGCGGCAATCTGAAAAAAGAAGTGATCACGGAAAATGGAACGACGACAACCTATGATTCAGAAAATGAAGATCAGGAAGAAGAGATTGCCGCGGTTGCAGGTGGACTGGGGGCGGTGTCACTGACAACGGTTGCTGATTATTCTGTGGAAGATGCAGACCTGGCAGGCTATGGACTGGATGAAGCCAGCCGGATCACGGTAGAGGCTGCTTATACAAAGGATGATGATGAAAAGACGATGAAAATGTATATCGGCAGTGAAGATGGAAGTGGAAACCGTTATGTCATGCTGGATGGATCGAAGATTGTCTATCAGATTTCAGATGAAGTATGCAAAAATATTCTGAATCAGGAATAATTTTAGATTTATTTAATTGACTTTGATTGAAAAACGGGGCAGAATAGAATCCATATTAATTCAAGACAGGAAGTGCAGATCATGAAAGAAAAGTTTATGCGGTTTATGCAGGGAAGATACGGTGTGGATCAGTTATCGAAAGCATTGCTGGTGATCGGTCTGATCAGTATATTGCTGGCTTCGTTTTTCAGGGGAAGTCTTGTCGGGACATTTTTTTACTATGTCGGATGGTTCCTGATCATCTACTGTTATTTCAGGATGTTTTCAAAGAATGTATCGAAGCGTTATGCGGAGAATCAGGCGTATCTTGCAAAGTCATACAAGATCCGTTGCTTTTTTGCAAAGCAGAAAGATCTGTTCCGGCAGAGAAAGCAGTATCATATTTATAAATGCCCGGGATGCAGTCAGAAGATCAGGATTCCAAGAGGCAAAGGAAAGATTGAGATCTGTTGTCCGAAGTGTGGCACAAAGTTCATTAAAAAGAGCTGAGAAAGTGTAGGCAGAATGCAGGAAAGTGGGCAGTGGAAAAAGAGAATGAGAGGAAATTAAGAAAAAGATGTCAGATCCATATCAGATTTTAGGAGTAGACCGGAGTGCATCGGACGAGGAGATCAAGAAGGCATACAGAAAGCTGAGCCGTCAGTATCATCCGGATGCGAATATCAATAATCCTCATAAAGATGAGGCAGAGGCTAAGTTCAAGGAAGTCCAGCAGGCGTATCAGCAGATCATGGATGAGCGTGAAAAAGGCTGCTCTTCGTCAGGAGCAGGAGGAAGTTCACAGGGCGGCGGATACGGCGAGTATGGTCCGTTTGGCGGCTTTGGTGGTTTTGGCGGCTACGGGAATTTCGGTGGCTACGGAAACGGGACTTCCGGACGAGCAGCAGGTATGAGCGAGGAAGATGCACATCTGCAGGCAGCAGCCAATTATATCAGAAGCGGACATTTCAGGGAGGCACTGAATGTCCTTGACGGAATTGCAAACCACAGTGCCTTATGGTATTTCCTGAGTGCTTCTGCAAATTCGGGACTGGGCAATAACGTGACGGCACTGGAGCATGCCAGGGAGGCTGTCCGGCTTGATCCGCAGAATATGCAGTATCAGATGCTGCTGCAGCGGCTGGAAGGCGGTGGAAGCTGGTATCAGACACGGCAGACGATGTATGGATTTCCGGGTACATTTGACAACAGCTATTGCATGAAGCTGTGCATAGCAAATCTGATGTGCAACCTTTGCTGTGGCGGAAGTGGTCTCTGCTGCGGCGGAGGCAATTATGGCGGAGGCACCGGAACATTTCTGTAAAATGCAGGAAAGAAATGTAACAATTCTTAATGAAAGCGTTCATCTTTTTTAAAATTTGTATCTTATAATAGGCATCAGTCGGGTAAGAAGCATCAGTCTGGAGTTTTCCCCGGCTGATGTTTTTTCTATATGGATTGATTCATGATCCGGGAAAACCCTATTACGAATGAGGAGCAGATAATAGATGGAAGAACACAGAAGAAATCGTCAGAACCGGTATGGAAGGATTTTATGTGGGCTTGTATTTCTTGCACTTTGCGGTACAATTTTCTGCATGGGAGTGAATGCGAGAGAAGCAAGACAGGAGGCCAGAAAAGCTGAGGCTGTAAAAGAGGTAGAGGCAGAAAAGAAAAAGGCAGAAAAAGAAGAAAAGAAGAAAGAAAAAGAAGCAGAGGAGCAGCGGAAGAAAGAGCTTTCGGTGCAGCCGGGTGTTGCAGTGGGGACAACGGAAGCGAGTGATGAAAAGATCGTATATCTGACATTTGATGACGGCCCTTCGGAGAATACGCAGAAAGTGCTGGATATACTGGATCAGTATGATGCCAAAGCAACTTTTTTTATTACGGGGCAGAAACCGGAGTACCGTCCGATGATAAAAAAAGCATATGATGCAGGGCATACGATCGGTCTGCACAGTTTCTGTCATGATTATGAGATCGTATATTCTTCAGAAGAAGCGTACCTGAAAGATCTGGAAGAAGTGGGAGAGATCGCAAAGGAGCAGATCGGATTCGTCCCGTGTTTTATCCGTTTTCCGGGTGGCTCGTCCAATACGGTTTCAAGGAATTATATGGAGGGAATCATGAGTGTACTTGTGCCGAAAGTACTTGAGCTGGGATATCAGTATTATGACTGGAATGTCAGCAGCGGGGATGGAGGAACAGCTACGACAGAGGAAATCATTGCACAGTCGGAGACAGACAAGTATCATCAGGTAATGCTGCTGTTTCATGATGCAGCAACAAAAGAGACAACGATCGAGGCATTGCCGACCGTTCTGGAGTATTATAAAAATCTTGGCTATTCTTTTAAAGCAATCGACAGAGAAAGCCTGGTTGTGCATCATCAGGTGAATAATTAAGGAGAAGGAGAAAGAGAAGATTTATGAGCGGACAGGAAAGAAAAACAGGAAAAAGAGTACTCAATGTTGGCCTGCTGGCTCATGTAGATGCAGGAAAGACGACCCTTTCGGAAAGTATTCTTTATCAAAGTGGTGCAATACGAAATTTAGGCAGGGTCGATCATCAGGATGCTTTTCTGGATACAGATGAAATGGAACGGGAACGTGGAATTACGATCTTTTCCAAGCAGGCGGTGCTTACTTGGAAAGATACGGAGATCACATTGCTGGATACACCGGGACACGTTGATTTTTCAGCGGAGATGGAGCGGGTACTGCAGGTGCTGGACTGTGCGGTGCTGGTGATCAGCGGGGCAGACGGTGTGCAGGGACATACGGAGACTTTGTGGAAACTTTTAACAAGATACGGAATACCGGTGTTCCTTTTTGTGAATAAAATGGATCAGGAAGGGACGGACTGTGGAAAACTTCTTGCAGAACTGAAATCCCGGTTTTCAGAAGGATGTATTGATTTCGGCAGAGTGGAAACCGGAGCAGAAGAAGTGATCGAAGAGATTGCAGTGTGTGATGAACAGACGATGGAAGAATATCTTGAGAAAGGCAGTGTCGCCGCTGCCTCGATCCGCCGGCTGGTCGCAGAAAGAAAGATTTTTCCATGCTATTTTGGTTCGGCGTTACATTTGCAGGGTGTGGAAGAACTGATGAACGGGATCTGCACATATCAGATGCAGAAAGAATATCCGGCAGTATTCGGAGCGAAGGTTTATAAGATTGCGAGAGACGGTCAGGGAAACAGGCTGACTTACCTGAAAGTGACCGGTGGCACGCTGAAGGTGAAGGATGTGATCGGTGAAAATGGTGATAAGGTAAATCAGATCCGTGTATATTCCGGTGAAAAGTATGAGCTTCTTTCGGAGGCAGATGCGGGAAAAGTCTGTGCAGTGACCGGTTTGGCGGAAACATATCCGGGGCAGGGACTTGGAGCAGAAAAAGATTCTGAGCTGCCGATCCTTGAGCCAGTGCTGACGTACAGGATCATTTTGCCGGATGACTGTAATGTTCATACGATGTTAAGAGATTTGAAGCTTTTGGAGGAAGAAGAGCCGGAACTGCATGTCGTATGGATCGAAAAGAGTCAGGAGATCCATGTGCAACTGATGGGCGATGTGCAGATTGAAATCCTTCAGAGAATCATAAAAGAACGCTTTGGAGTACTGGTTGAGTTCGGGGAAGGCAGCATTGTCTATAAAGAGACGATCGCAGCACCGGTGGAAGGTGTCGGGCATTTTGAACCGTTACGCCATTATGCAGAGGTACATCTGCGGTTAGAACCGGGAGAACGCGGATCAGGAATACAGTTTGATTCAGAATGCAGTGAGGATGTGTTGGATCGGAACTGGCAGCGGCTGGTGCTGACCCAT
>ERZ791716.1540-NODE-1540-length-10660-cov-9.005563_pt1 | contig 10660 bp, 8 predicted proteins | sample MGYA00510049_ERZ791716 | MGnify/ENA primary metagenome ERZ791716 (study PRJEB30046, sample SAMN00715135) | human gut metagenome | study: EMG produced TPA metagenomics assembly of the A metagenome-wide association study of gut microbiota in type 2... | reverse complement strand
ACGACTCATAAATCTACCCTTAATCGTGTATTGGATGATAGTTGCGGATTTTAGGGAAAATAGAAGATGAAAAAGATTTGTTACGGATTGTTGTCCTTTTTGTTTATAGGACTAGCTTCGTGTGCGAAAGAAGATGCACGGAGTTCGCTTGAAGGGCGCATAGATGTGAGAGTTAGCACGGATCAGAGTTTGGCGGATGCTGAATCCAGAACTTCAGAAGAAGTGGCTCCTGAAATTAATGACTTTGCATTGGCGATAGAATCTGCTGATGGTAAGGTCTCTAATTCATGGGATAGTTTTGGGAAATTTCAACCAGTATCTGTTCCTGTAGGTACATATTTGGTGACAGCTTCGTATGGAGATGCAAATGCAGAAGGCTTTGATGCTTTGAGTTATTTGGGAAGTACCACTGTGGAGGTTGGTAAAGATGAAACAGCGGAGGCTTCTGTAACGTGTACGATTAATAAAGCTAGAGTTATTCTTTCGTATACGGATGATTTTAAGTCTTATTTTTCTTCATATAGTGCTTATGTCAGTTCTTCGAAGGGGAATAAGATAACTTATGCTACTGACGAAACCCGTGGGGCATATTTCGTTCCGGGAAATTTGGAATTGTTCTTGGAAGTAACTCGTCAGGGGGTATCTCAAAAGGTGACTTTAAATCCAAAGAATTTTACGGCAGAAGTGAAACACGAATATCGCTTGACAATGGATGTGGATGCTTCTACTGCTTCTTTGAAGATTGTGTTTAATGATAATCCTTCTTCAGAGCAGAATGTGGATATTAATATTTCGGATGAGGCTCTGAATGCACCGGCTCCTGAATTTACAGCTTATGGATTTACATCGGGAAATGCGATTGAAGTGATGGAAGGTAGTACTGTTTCCGATAAATTGGAGGCTTATTTAAATGCATCTTCCGGCTTGGCTAAATGTGAATTGATAACGGCTTCTGAAGTTTTGAAGGCACAAGGATGGCCGGAAAGTGTGGATTTGATGAATCTTACGACTGAACAGTCGCAGAAGCTGACTGAGCTGGGACTTTCTACCAAAGGATTGGGAGCCAACCATGATAAAATAGCATTGGTTGATTTTAAAAATGTGCTTCCTTATTTATATTGTACTTCTGATGGAAATGATGTGCATACGTTTACGCTTCGAGCTACGGATGTATTGACTAAAGTATCGGAAGACCTGGTATTGAAAGTTACTACTCGTAACAATGGTTTTGCTGTGACTTTGCCTGAGTATGTTTCGTATGGCAGCACAACGATGACCGCCGATTTGACTTTAGAGGGTGATCCTGCCTTAATTAAGTTCTATTATATCTACTTGGGCGTTTATCAGGAGTTTACTGCTGAAAATGTTGATATACAGTCAGGAAAGGAAGAAAATAAATATAAGGTGACATTTACTTATCCGGAGCCTTTGGTGGATACGGAGAATGGAGTGAAGTTTAAAGCACAGTATGGTGCGAAAACTATTGAACGCACTTTTAAGGTAGAAGATCCGGAACTTACTTTGTCTTTAAAGAATGGTGATGCGGATGTGTGGGCCAAGCATGCAGATTTCCAAGTGGTAGCTTCTGCAAAAGCAAAATCACGCGTCTCACAAACTGTTTCTACATCCACTATAGAACTTCAATATGAAGAAAGTGAGAATGTCTGGAAAAAGTGGGATAATGTGACATTTGATGGAGCTAATGGATTTACAGTTAATGGATTAACTTCAGGTACGTCTTACAAATTCCGTGCGGTTTATTGTCAGGATGTTTATTCCAATGAATTTTCTATTACGACAGAAGACGAATTGTCAGTTCCTAATTCCGGTATGGAGGATTGGTATTATACTCGTCCAAGTGGAGTAGAGTATTGGGAAGTGTGGTATGCTTGCAAGGAGGGTGAGCAACCAGTGTGGAGTACGATGAACCAATTGACGACTTCAGAAGGAGGGACAACAACGTTTAATGGTTTTAATTATGGTAAATTTAATGCCTATCGTTATAATGCGAATTCGGGTACTCTCATGACTACTGAAGGTAAGAATGGAAATGCTGCACAAATAAGAGCTGTAGGGTGGGGACAAGGTAATCAGGCTAACAGTTCAGCAAATGCAAAATATGCTACAGTTGGTGAGTTGTATATAGGGCATTATGACTCTGAAACGAAAACAGCTGTGTATGATGGTATTGAATTTACATCAAGACCTAAATCTTTAACTTTTGATTATAAATATACTCCAGGTAAAGGTGGCGATCAATATTATGCAGAAATTGTAATTCAGAATAAGCAGGCAGATACAGTCACTGAAATAGGGCGTGGCTTATCACGTAATGGAAACTCTGCAGGAGAATGGACACCGGTGACAGTAAATATCGAATATACAGAAGCTGGTAAGAAGATGAAAGCAACTCATATGTATATTGTATTTAAGTCAGGAGATAAAGCTGGAAATGATTATTTTAATACAGTACCAAGTTTTGGTAATCTTTCAGATGGTCAATACGTTGGAAGTGAGTTCTTTGTTGATAATATAGTATTGAATTACGAATAAAATAAAAAGCCGACATAATATGAAGAAAATATTTTTAATCTGTTTGACGCTGTTCACTAGTCTACTGGCTTTTACAGCTTGCCATAGTGAAGCCATGGAAAGTGTCTCTAGTGCGAAAGGGGATTTGAATTTGTCCTCAATGAAGGCAGAAGTAGATACGAATGTCGATACGGTGTATGTGGGTTCACGTGCTGAATCAACAGTGGATGTAAGCAGTTTTTTGGTGACCATATATGATGCTCAGTCGCAGAAAGTAGAACAATGGAATTACAATGCAATGCCTGAAATCGTGTCGTTAGCCGTGGGGACTTATTCTATTGTGGTTACATCTGCAGAAACTCCGTCTAATGGGTTTGATACACCTTATTATAAGGGAACTGCGACCTGTGAGATAAAAGAAAATGAAGTAGTTGATGTTCCTGTTATTACTTGTAAACTGGCAAACATGCTATTTTCAGTGGAATATGATGAAGAGTTCCAAGGTAAAATAGGAGAAGATGTAACGACGACAATTACTGTGGGAGAGAATTCTTTAGAAATTCCATACTCAGAAACACGTTCGGCTTATCTGATTGCTCCTGAAGGCGAAACGACTTCTATGATTGTCACTCTGAAAGGTACAATTGATGGAGAAAGTATAGATTATAGCGAACGGGTTGAGAGTGTAAAAATCGGTGTACATAATATTATTAAATACAAGTTTGCATCTGTAAGTGATGGTTCTGCGGGTGATGGTACGTTAGGGGTATCAATTGTGGTTGATTCATCGATGATTGGGTCGGATGAAGTCGTTGGAACTGATCCGGGAAAGGAACCTGGAATAGATGATTTCCCAGAAGAAGGCGGTGAAGATCCGGGCGATGGCGATGAAAATGCTCCGACTATTGTGGGATCTAACTTTAATGGAAATGCTTTTGATATCACTAAAGATGTATTGGAAGTTAAAAAAGGTGCTAGCGCACAGTTGCAAGTGACTCTTTCTGCGCTTAATGGTATAGCTCATGTATATGTAACAATTGACTCTAAAACGTTAACTGAAGACATATTGACTGGAGTTAATTTGGCAAAGAGTTTTGATTTGGCAGAACCTGGAGCATTGGAAGAAGGACTGAAGGGCTTGGGATTCCCTACGGGAGATGCTGTAGTGGGTCAGACCAATCTTCTTTTTGATATTACAGACTTTACTTCTTTGCTGGGTATCTATGGAGCTGCAAATCATAATTTTATTATTCGCTTAGTTGATCAGAATGGCTTGGAGGTAACAGAAACATTAAAGATAAAGAGTGTAGAATAATGAGACGATATTATTATATAATAGCTTTTGCAAGTGCTGTTTTAAGTTTGGCTTCTTGCAAAACTGACACGGGATTTGCTGAGGCAGAAGGAAGTTTAAAGCTTTCTATCGGAGTGTCGGATAAAGTAAACGTAGTTTCTCGTAGCTTAGCCAGCGAGGAACAGGAGGTGCTGAAACAAAATTGCAAGATTCGTATTTACGATGGCGAAACATTGATACAAAAGTATCAGGGAGTAGAAAATGTACCTTCGGAAATTGCATTGGTAAATGGTAACTATTCTGTACGGGTAACTGCTGGAGACTCTGTAGCTGCTTCGTTTGAACAGCGCTTTTTTGAAGGAAAAAAGGATTTTACCATTACGAAGGGACAAGTTAGTACTGTAGAGGTAGATTGTGGAATTGCCAATACTGTAGTAGCTATCACTTGGGATGAGTCGTTGAAAGAGGCATTCGAGGGAGATTGTCAGGTAACGGTTACATCGGCTACCGGAGAATTAGTTTATTCTTCAGCAAATGCGGATGCAAAAGGATATTTCAGTCTGCCGGAAGATAACCCTAAATTGACTTGTAAGTTTAGTGCAAAGAAATTAGGAGGTGAGTCGTATGAAAAATCTACTGAATTGAGTGACTTGAAGTCGGCTACGCTTTATAATTTGAACTATAGCTATACGGCTGTAGGGCAGGATCCTACTGGTGGTGCTGCTTTGCAGATTAAAGTAGATGAAACTCCGCTGGCAGAAGAAGAACATGTGATTACTATCAGACAACGTCCGGTGATTACATGCAAGGATTCGGAAGAAAGTTCTTATGACCTTGAGCAGCCTATGTATTTGGAAGTTGGTGCACAGAAGGATTTTTATCTGCAAATTGCGACTTCTTCGTCTTTGAGCTCTTTAATCATTCAGAATGAACGTTTTACCGAATGGGGATTTATTGCCAATCAGTTCGATATGTTGAAATTGGATGGTAAAGATGAAGAACTGAAAACTTTTGGTATTTCAGTGTCTGATTCAAAGACTTCTTTGAACGGAGATGTCTGGACTTTGTTGTTTGCAAAAGAGTTGATTGCCAAAATGACAGCAAATGAAGGCAGTGTATCTACTACAATTGAAGCGATTGATGCAAATGGAAAGAGTCGTAAAGTGATTTGGAATATTGTTGCTTCAAATGCGACGGTTGTGACGAATGAGATAATTCCGTATGAAGTGTGGACTTCAAAAGCAACCTTGCATGGAACTGTGACAGGTACGTTGGCTTCTACTCCTAAATTCCGTTATCGTGTCAAAAATACAGCAGACTGGACGACGGTGGATGCTGATTTAGCTGAAAATGTATTTAGTAAGGAAATCACTGGACTGACACCTGGTACTACTTATGAATATCAAGCTATGGACGGTGAGCAGGCATCATCTGTTACTTATGAATTTACAACAGAGGCAACATTCCAGCCGGAGAATGCAGGGTTTGAATATACATCTACTTCTACTTCTTCTTCCGCTATCCTGATGTATGGAAGTGGACAGTCTATGTGGTGGGATTCCGGAAATCATGGTTCTGCTACAATGAGTAAGAATGTGACTACTCCTGATACTTCGGTGAAACATTCCGGAAATCAGTCTATATTGCTTTCGTCTCAGTTTGTAGGATTTGGAGTTATTGGTAAATTCGCTGCCGGAAATCTTTTTGCTGGAAAATATCTGAAGACCGATGGTACTGATGGTGTGTTGGGATGGGGACGTCCTTGCACAAGTCGTCCGAAGGCTTTAAAAGTCTGGGTACGCTACGAACCTGGTACTGTTGATAATGGAGGAAGCCATATAGCTGATGGTGAGACAGATCAGGGTATAATTTATGTAGCTGTAGGTGATTGGGCTGGACAAGAGTATGATGGTGAAACTTGGCCGTTTGTAGTAAAAACCAAAAACTCTTCTAGCTTGTTTAGCGCTGAGAAAGGTACCTATTCTGGTGATGGTACTATTGCCTATGGTGAGAAAGTATTTACGGAGTCTTATAATGACGCTGAAAATTTGAAAGAGTTGACCATAGAATTGGATTATGATAACTATGGAGGAACTCAACGTAAACCGACTTCTATTATTATTGTTGCATCAGCTAGTAAGTATGGAGATTATTTTGAAGGAAGTGGATCTAGCAAGATGTGGCTTGACGATATGGAGCTGATTTATGAATAATAAAATAATTCGATTGAATTTGTGAAGAAACTGTTATGTATAATATGTCTTGCGTGTACTGCCTTCGGGGGGTATGCGCAAGATACTCAAAAGAAACTTCCGTCAAAAGTTTTTGTCCCTAAAGGACAATGGATTGTCGGAAGTTCTGTTTCGTATTCAGAACATACGGAAAATAATTATGACTTTCTGGTGGTGGAAAAAATAAATTCGGACGGGTATTCTTTCAAACTCAGTCCGATGTTTGCCTATGCCTTGAAAGACAATATGGCGTTGGGAGGACGCTTTAAGTATGGACGTACGTTGGTACGTATGGATGAAACTCAACTGAATTTGGATGATGAGACGTCATTTGACATCAACAATATTTACCAGTTGAAACATTCTTATTCTGCCATGGCTATTTTTCGAAACTATATTCCTTTAGGGGATAGCAAGCGTTTTGCGGTGTTTAGCGAGACACAGTTGGAAGTCGGTGGAAGTCAGTCGAAAGTGTCGAACGGAAAAGGCGAAGCGCTTACCGGTACCTATTCCAGGTCGACCGACCTTGGCTTTGGAGTTTCTCCGGGAATGGTAGCTTTTATCAATAACTATACGGCGGTGGAAGTCAGTATTGGTGTGTTAGGAGTGAATCTGAGCAAGACAAGACAGGTTACGAATCAGGTGGAGACAGGAGAGCAATCGTCTACCTCCGCGAACTTTAAGATTAATATATTCTCAATCGGTTTGGGAATTGCATTTTATTTGTAAGCATGATGAAGATAAAATTGTGGTACATAGTGTGGTGTTTGCTTTTTTGTGTGGGATGTTTGCAGATGAAAGCTCAGGTGGTGGACTCAGTAGCGGTGACCCGTGGAGATTCATTGATGAAATATAAACTGGTGGTAGTGCATGACACGGTGTATGTACCGATACCGGAAGCAAAGATGCCGGTGGATTCTTCGCGGATTATTTATACCAAGCCTGTGGGACGTTATGACCGTGGAATTACCAATTATCGTTTTATCCCGAAAAATAAATGGATTGGCGGGGGGACTGTATCTGTATTCAATTTTGAAAGTGACAACAGCAGATTGTTGTTTTCGTTGCTGAAGGATATTGATTTGAATTTGCGTACCCTGTCGGTAAAACCTTTTGTCGGTTATGCGATAAAGGATAACACGGTGGTCGGTTTGAAATTTGGATATTCTCGTATTTCAGGAGGTATAGATAACTTGGCATTGAACATAGAAGACCTGGATATTGCCTTGAAAGATATTAAATACACGGACGATTCTTATTCTTTCAGCTTGTTCCATCGTTCTTATATCGGTCTGGACCCCAAGGGCTTGTTCGGACTTTTTAATGAAACGACCTTGGGATATAGTACGGGATCTACTCGTTTTTCACGAGGGGCTGATGAAACGCTAAAATATACGGATACGTCCATCAATCAGTTGAAGGTAGGTATTAATCCGGGTATTGCTATTTTCATCATGCCTAATGTGGGGGCTGAAGTCTCTTTTGGAGTGGCTGGCTTTACTTATAACTGGGAAAAACAGAAAAAAAGTTCGGGTGAAACCGGAAAGCGTACGAACAGTGGAGCAAATTTTAAAATCAACTTGTTTAATATTAATATTGGTTTAACGGTGTGTATCTGATGAAGACAATGATGACAATAGATAGAATGAGAAGACTGATGCTTTGTCTGTCCGTTTGTTTGCTGGCAGCTTGTATTCAGAATGATTTGCCTTATCCCACCGTGAAGCTTTATATTACGGGAATGACCGTAGAAGGTCAGGTGGGAAGTGCTGTGATTTCGAATGAGGAACGGAAAGTGACACTGGAACTTGAAGAGACTGTGAATCCTCATCAGGTGAAGGTACAGACGTTGGAAATGACGGAGGGAGGTACGGCAACTATCGGTCCGGATTCGATTGTGGATTTGACAAAACCTTTGCAGGTTACTCTTTCCTTATATCAGGATTATGTGTGGACTATAGAGGCTAATCAGACGATTGCACGTACGTTTACTGTAACAGGTCAGGTGGGGCAAGCTAAATTTTATCCGGATGTACGTGAGGCATCTGTCAATATTCCAAGGGAGAAAGGATTGGGAATGATAGAAGTCACGGATTTGAAATTGGGTCCGGAAGGTTCGACTCAGAATGGAGTGACAGGAGTACCTGCACTTCAGTGGGAGAAGAAAGGAGGCTTTGCCACAGCAAAGGTGCAGGTGAAATACAGTGATTTCATAGATGAAGAATGGACTTTGTATGTCAATCTTTCAGATATAACAGTAGGAGTCAATAGTGTGGATGCCTGGACGAATGTAGCTTGGGTACATGGATTTGGCCATGATGGGGCAGACAACGGTTGTGAATACAAGAAAGAAGGAGATACAGACTGGACACGAGTCGATGCGTCAGAATTGACTCATGACGGAGGTAACTTTACAGCTCGTATAATCCATTTGCAAGCAAATACAACGTATGTATGTCGTGCTTATTCAGGTGAGGAATATGGAGAAGAAATGAGCTTCACTACCGGTTCAGAGACTCAACCAGAAAATAATAGTTTTGAATATACCTCTGGCACAAGTCCATTGTATTTGTTTGGTGAAGGACAGGAAATGTGGTGGGATTCAGGTAATGAGGGGTCTTCAACTATGAATAAGAATGTTACAACTGTTGACCCTAATTTAAAGAATAGTGGGAACCAGTCTCTTTTGTTATCTTCTCAGTTTGTTGGATTGGGAATTATTGGTAAATTCGCTGCCGGAAATCTTTTTGCCGGGAAATATCTTAAGACTGACGGAACCGATGGAGTGTTAGGCTGGGGACGTCCATTTTCTGAAAGACCTACCAAATTGAAAGGTTACATAAAGTATAATAGTGGTGTTGTAGATAATGGTGGAGATAAGATTCCTAATGGACAGAATGATATAGGTACTGTTTATATTGCCTTGACTGATGGTAGCGGAGTTGTGTATAATGATGAAAAAGATGATGATGATGGCAGTATATGGGCTTGTATTATCAAAACAAAAACTGAGGAACTTTTTAATAAGAATGCGAAAAATGTGATTGCATATGGAGAGTTAGTCTTAAAGGAGAGTACAAAAGGTGAAGGACTCATTCCTTTTGAAATAGATCTTGATTATAAAGCCACCGATAGAGTGCCTACTCGAATTATTATAGTTGCTTCTGCCAGCTATTATGGTGATTATTTCCAGGGTAGTACAAGTAGTAAAATGTGGCTGGATGATATAACATTGGAATATGATTATGAGTAATCTTATTTGAAAAGAATCTATTTTGAAAATAAAAATTTAGTGAGTTGCCCGTCATTGATAAAAATCATTTCAATGACGGGCTATTTTTATAATACACATTTTGCCTGCAAGCAATTATTAATAAGATTGTCGTATCCTTTTGTATGGAATACTTAATTGGTATGTTGTTCTTTATAGTTGTAATCAAGTTGATATTGATTAATCTGTTGCTTTTTATGATGAATAAGGTTCTTTAAAGGATGGAAAATAAACAAGTCTATCATTCTATTTGTTAGTAATAGATAAAGATAAACTTGTTTACCATGAATTTTATTATACGCAATCTACTTCTATTCACTGTTTTATTATGTACTGTAGCTTGTTCTTCGGATGAGAATTTCGACCAGTCTTCTTTGGAAAATATAGATTTTAGAGTCTCTGTGGCAGGACAGTCACGTGTGGCGATGCAGAAAAATGGAAGTGGAGACTTTCAGGCAGGAGACGAGGTGGCTTTGCGAGTGTATGAGTTTCAACCGGATAAACTTCAGGATAACAAATTGTTATATTGCGAAGGGAATCGATGGACTTCTTCCTTATATTGGAAAGATTGGAAGGGAACTCCTCATTTTTATGCGGTTTGGCCTTCTGCTACTCAAGTAGAATTGTGGGAGGGTACCTGCTGGTATGTGCATCGGGTAAGTAGGAATCAGTCGGCAGAGAAGGATTTTTTATTTTCTGATTTATTGGTGGCCGATGCGGAAGGGCAGTGATATTCGCCCGTGAATTTGGACTTTCGCCATGCCATGAGTCGGGTTATGGTGAATATAAAAAATATGGAGACTCTGTCGGACGAGGAACGACAGCAGATGCAAGTGTATGTTCATGGATATTTATCGGGTAGATTTGCTTTGGCAGGAAATGCGGTGCAGGCTGCGGACGAGACGGGCTGGATACAAGCGTTTCCAATGGAAGAAGAAGGTAGTTTTGCCGCTTTGGTTGTTCCAGGAGAGTTGGGACGTTTTCGGACAGAGGGCTGGATAAAAATCGTAGCAGGAAATAGGGAACTGGTGTATAACGCACCGGAAAGTATCGGAAATACACTGGAAAGCGGGAAGCAGGTGACTGTGAACTTGCAATTGAAATCGGAGGAAGTGGTACCCGAAGAACCAGTCTGGTGGCTAGATGGTGTACAGCTGTCTGACCAGTGGGAGTATGAGGCTCCGGCGTATCGTATGCCCTGGAGGCAGAATTGCGGGTGGTTTGATTGCAACAAACTGGATGCTAAGGATACCAGCCCTACGGGAGATGGAAGAACGTGCTGGGAGGCTTCTTCTTCGAACCTGATGCACTGGTGGCTGAATGCGAACCGTA
>ERZ791716.1534-NODE-1534-length-10691-cov-8.048326_pt1 | contig 10691 bp, 5 predicted proteins | sample MGYA00510049_ERZ791716 | MGnify/ENA primary metagenome ERZ791716 (study PRJEB30046, sample SAMN00715135) | human gut metagenome | study: EMG produced TPA metagenomics assembly of the A metagenome-wide association study of gut microbiota in type 2... | reverse complement strand
ATGAATGTGAAATTGCACAGGCTGTGGCTTCAGAAGGTCATCAGATGGTACGTTACTGGATGCACAATAACATGATTACTATCAACGGACAGAAGATGGGTAAGTCATTGGGTAACTTTATCACCCTGGATGAGTTCTTTACAGGCTCTAACAAGTTGCTGACACAGGCTTATTCACCGATGACCATCCGTTTCTTTATCCTTCAGGCACACTATCGTAGTACAGTGGACTTCAGTAACGAAGCGCTGCAGGCTGCTGAAAAGGGCTTGGAACGTCTGTTGGAAGGTGTGAAGAATCTGGATCGCATCACTCCGGCGAAAGCTACTTCAGGCATCGAACCGAAAGGCCTGCGTGAGAAATGCTACGAGGCTATGAACGACGATTTGAATACACCGATTGTTATTTCTCATCTGTTTGATGCAACCCGTATGATTAATACGGTAATTGACAAGAAGGCTACCATCAGCGCCGAAGATCTGGAAGAACTGAAGAGTGTGTTCCATCTGTTCGTGTTCGATATTCTTGGTCTGAAAGCGGAAGCTGAAAACAATGCAGCACGTGAAGAAGCTTACGGAAAGGTAGTCGACATGCTGTTGGAACAGCGTATGCAGGCTAAGGCCAACAAAGACTGGGCTACAAGCGATAAGATTCGTGACAACCTGGCTGCTTTGGGATTTGAAGTGAAAGACACCAAGGATGGTTTCACTTGGAAATTAAACAAGTAATCGAATAGTGATTCTTATAAAAAAGGAAGGGGTACCGGTTGTTCCGGCACCCCTTTTCTTGTAGTATATCTGTGTTATTTTTTCACAGGAATTTCAATGCGTTTCCCGTCTGCCTGTACGGCGTAAAGTTTGGCATTTCCCAGTTCCACTCCTGCTGGGATATCATAGCTGAACATGTTGAAGAAGTATACCAGTTCTCCTTCTGCACTGTTTTTACGTAATTCAAATGCTACGGCATTTTCTCCATTCTCAACGGTATATTTCAGTCCGGAAACTGTATAGGCTATGTTCGGACTGACGGCTTTTACTTCTCCTTCAAACTGAGTGTAATATCCGGTGTCCGAAGGTTTCGTGTCAAGTCCGGTATCTCCTGCCTTACGGTCTTCAATATACTGGAAAGCATGTTTGGGTTTCGGGAATTTTTTCATGAAAGTCTTGGCTTCCTGAATCATTTCTTCCGTTACCTTATATTTCCAGGTACCGTACTGTTCAATCGTGTCTTCTCCTGGGATAAAGAAACCCCATAAATCGAAGAAGTCAGTCAAATCTTCTCCGGCAGCTTCGCTGGCTTTCATGGCAAATTTGAGTTGTGCACCTCCTGGGTCACTCTCGGTAATCCGGTCTTCACGCAGCAATTTGAATAATGTCTGCCAGAACTTAGGATTATGTCCGCAACGATGGTAGTAATTCCACAGCTGCCAGTTCATGCGCATGTGTATTTCTGTGTCTTCTCCCTGATGGGTGGCATCTCCCATATTATACCACGCTTTTTTGCGTACGAAACGGGAATCTGCCAAATCATTCAGTTCACTTCCTCTGGAGCAATATTTCCCCAGTTTGTACAGAATGTAGTTAGAGAACAGATTGTTCGATGATTCCGTACTGCCCGGCCAGTTGATAGCAGCCTGATGGATGTGGCCTATTTCATGTGCGGGGCCCCAGGCATTGTCCTTGTTGGCCATTACATTTTCTTTCAGCAGGATATTGTTCAGGTAGGTGTATACGAAGCCGATGCAATAGTCTGTAGCCCACATGTAACTTCCTTCCGGCGAGATGGCAAAAATATGGTTGTTGACTTGTGAAGGACGTACATCTTCAATACCCATCAGCTCTTGTTCCCATCCGATAATGTCATCCCATAAGTTGATGGCCGATAGTATCTGGTTGGGCACAAACTCCTGCATCTTGGCTGTGTGGAAATAGAACATGATACGTTCGCCACGTACGCAGAAATATTTATGCGTTGCTTTTTTCAGTAATTCCGCATATTTCTCATCGGTCTTATGTTCTTTCAGGTCGAAGAATCCGGTGACTTTTCCGCTTCCCATTGGGATATGGATTTTAACGGGCTGGGCATCGGGAGAGGTCAGGTCGGTGTTGTACATCACAAACAGTTGGCCTTCTTTGCGCATGGTCAGTTTGTTGATGCCCGGAGATAAGAAATACACTTCACCGCTCACGTTGGTCTGTTTATATTCTTCTCCGCTTTCCCAGATGCTTTGTAGCGATATTTGCTGTCCGTGAGTGTCGCCTACCAGTACGATGATTTCATCTCCTTGCTGAACCGAGATGCCAGTCGGGTTGTCCAGGTTACTGTATTTCTTGGTCATTAATTTAGTAGCCCATTCTTCCGGAATACTATAAGGAGCATATTCCCGGATACGGAATTCCTTTTCGTGTGGGTCGTACGTATTATTCTGTAATGCTTTGGCCAGACGGACAAAATAATCGGGAAGCGCATTGATTTGTTCGTCGGTAACTCCTTCTTTCAGCGCACTGCAAGTAACGTCACTGAAGACGGTGAGCAAGGTATTTTCTAATGTGTTTTCCTGATTATAGCGGTAGAACTCCATTTCATCGCAGCTTACGAAGTTGCCTGCACCCGATTTCACTTCAAACTTGATACCGGTTACTTTCTGGGTAGTCTTGAAAGAAATCTTTGAAGGAGCATTCTGCATACGGAAATTGTATGTGCCATATTTTGTCCAGTTGGAATGTCCTTCATCTGTAGCAATCAGCAGGTCGAGTTCCCCAAAATTTCCATTTCCGGCACGAGTGTAATAAATCAGGTAGTCAATATCAGCACCTCCCTGGAAGTAATATTCCAATGTGACCGGGAAATTGGCCGACTGTCCCCAAACTGAATGATAAGGGTTGGCCCCATCAGCCGAGAATTTGCCATCCCAGGTATTTTCAATACCTTGTCCTGGCTGGAATTCGCTGGCTTTTCCTCCAGAAGGCTGCACTTTGATGTCTTCGCTGAGGACGATATCGGACGAGCCATATTGGGTCACGTTGAGGATATAGTTCTGTACGGGAGACAGAAGCTTGACCACCGCTGTTCTACGCTCCCCAGAGGTGTTGGCCGTAGCAGAAATTTTGAGGCTTGCTCCCTGCGAAGCATCTTCTTGGGTAGACAGGAAAAGCCAGTTGGCTTCACTTTCGGCTTTCCAGTCGTTCAGTGACAGATTGGTTTTGATAAGGATGATTTTATTTTCCGGAGTACTTCCGAATTCCTGGTTCATGTCTGCCTCCTCAATGGAAAAGATACGGTCTTTGAGATTTTCTTTCTCTTTACATCCCGAGGAAGAAAGTATCAGGAGCAACAGCATCGTGAAAGACGCGAAAAATAATTTCTTTTTCATGGTGATAAGGGTTGGGGTAGTTAAAAGAGGAAGGAGTATAGGTTGGTTCTCCTTCCTCTTTCTTTGAGTGAATGTGTAAAGAATTAATTACCGTACAGTGTGAGCTCTCCCAAGTTGAACCAAGAGCCTCCTCCACTGGTCATGGAGCCTGCGGTACTTGTCAGCACGGCGAAACGGAAATGAGAGAATGGGTTGGCTGCACGATAGATAGGAGAGGAATACTGCTGGTTTGCACCTGTAGGAAGTCCGCTTTTAATCTCTCCCAGTTCAGTCCAGTCATTACCGTCTACGCTGGTAAACAGCTTGATGTGGGTCGGGGCCGCATTTCCGTTTTCAAAGCGGGTCCAGTAGTCCAGCTTGATGGATTGGATAGGAGCAGTCAGTGTCACATCAATGTAGTTGCCGTAAGTGGCATTTGTCACTGGTGTACCCCAGTTGGAGTGGAAATGCAGGCCGGCTCCGAGTCCGTCAATCAGACCGGTAAGTCCTGTTCCGTCGCCGTCGGCAATGGAGTTGGTCTTAAACTGGTCTGCCTTCAGCACCAGCTTGTCTGGAGAGTAAGAAACTCCCAACAGGACGGTTTTCTGAGAGGCTTTGATTTCCATGCCTTCCACGTTAGGATTGGAAATGGTAAGAGGAAGGATATATTCTCCCATTTGCATGGCATCCCGGTTGAAAGTGACTTCCATGGTGGCGGTAGTGGCCGCTTCGGCAAAAGTTACCACGCCATTGTCGGGCAGGGTGTATGCGTTTGCCGGAAGTTGCTGGTAACGGTTGCCGTTCTGTGCATTGTATTTCTGGAAAGCCTCTATCGCTTCATCGTTGCAAGTGACGCTGCATTTCAATCCCCAAGCGTTTGGAGTGGGCAGGGCCAGTTCCACCGTATGGGTCTGTTTGGCTTCTCCCTTGGAAGTGAACTGGACGGCACTTACGAATCCGGCACTGGTCAGTTCGAGTGAAGGAGCCTTGATGTCAGGGGCAATGATGAGCAGGCTGTCGTGTACGGAAGCTCCGTTTCCGTGGAGCAGCAAGGGCAAGGCATATTTCTGTCCGTGATTGCTCTCCTGCAGTTTCGAGATTTCTCTTGTTTTCAGCACAACGTTTATTATTTTGTAGCGTTCCTGTGCGGAAAATTGCAGTTCCTCATTGGGAAGTGAATAATATTCTGCAGGCAGATAAGCATATTTCAGCGCGTTGTTGGTGCAATAGGCCTGGAAAGCTTCTGCGGCCATCGGGACAAGTGTTCCGTTGGCGGGTACATCCCCCTTGCTTCCGGTTTTCATGATGGAAACCGGAGTGGTTCCTTCTGCCTCGGTAGTATATAATTCTGTGTTACGGATGCCTGCATCCTTGATGTTCAATACGCAATGGTATTGCGCAGGGAACAGTTCGTCATATTTTTCGCAGCTGGATAGGGCCAATGTGCCTCCTAAGACACATGCAGCCCCAAATATATGGTGTAATTTCATATTAGATACTTATTTAATAACCTGGTGCTTGAATGAGTTGTGGATTCTTGTAAACTTCATTTTCAAAAACAGGAAGGAAATACATTCGGTTAGTCCATTTGAAGTCCTGACTGATTACTACCGGGGTGTTGAATTCTTCGAAAGAAGGATCAAGCTTGCTCATGGCGTTGAGGCCCCGGCGTACGCCTGCCGACATATATTCTGGAGCAATCATCCAGCGGCGTATGTCATAGTAGCGGTGTCCTTCTCCCCACAGCTCAACGAAACGCTCGTTCTGTACCCATTTCATAATCGGCATGTCGTCTGTCACGTCACTGGTGGTAAGTTCTCTGATACCAGCACGTTTGCGAACGATGTTCAACTGCGCTAATGCTTGGGGAACTTCATCCAGAGCGGCGCAGCATTCTGCCAGATTCAGATACAGTTCTGCCATACGGATAAGAGGTCTCGGCTTGTTCTGCTTTTCTTCTGCACTGGCTGTCCATGCAAAGGTAGGCTCAATGAACTTCTGCGACAGATATCCGGTCACACAGTTGTCGCGGTTGAACAAAGACGGGTTGTATCCGTGAAGCTCCGAATTGCGCATTTCCAGTTTCAGAGGTTGTCCGCCATAAATACGGCTTCCCATGTCGCCGCCGTCAAAAGCAATCCAGGCATAGAAGCGAGGCTCACGGCGGGTGTTCAGCTTGATAATGTCACTGCGGTCGGTTACCCCTGCGCTCTGGTACCATTCGGATTGCGGGTAGAACTGTTTGTCTTTTTCAATAGGAACTCCGTTTTCGGTGTAGAAATGTTCCACTGTATTTAGCGTGGGCGATACACCCGAATATCCGGATTTCCAGGTTCCCTGGTTATTCTTGATGACACGGTGTGGAAGAGAACCGATAATCATGGTTCCCTGATTAGCCAGTCCCCAGATGGTTTCGCGGTTACCTTCTTTATAGCGTGTGGTCACCACGTATCGCATCAGCTGTACGCGTTCCATGAACTCTTTGTCCTTGTCGGCTGTTCCGCCTTCTGCGCTTTTGAAAGGAACAAACGGGAGGGGGAGTCCGGCCTGCTGGTATAGTGACTGTGCATCTTCCAGGCTGAACAGTTTGTGGCCGGCTGCTTCTGCGGCAGTAATGGCTTCCTGGCAGGCAGCCTTGGCAACTTCCCATTTCTTGCGGTCATATTTTAGGCTGATGAGTTCTTTCCCATATCCCGGAGTTTCAAAATTCGTGTTCTCCCAGTCTTTGTAGGGGAAGCTTCCATTGAACAATGGAGAGGCTGCATAGACGAGCAGGCGTGCTTTCAGGGCCTTGGCCATGACAGAAGTGGCTCTTCCCCATTCGTCTCCGGTGCGGGTAGCCGGGAGCTGTCCGTCTTCGCATACTTCATCGAATTTCTGGCAAATCCAGTCTTTTACATAGTCGAAGTGCATACGTCCGTTGTACTCTGATTCAGGAGTGGCCTGATCAATGTATGTATCGGTAATGGGGCATGGACCGTAGGCAACCAGTGTAACCATGTGGTAGTAAGCCAGCAGGAAGTTCGCTTCAGCAGCCCAGGCTCTTTTCTGCTCATCAGTCACTCCTCTTGCATGAGGTAATTGCTGGAGGAAAAGCAGGCACTGTCCGATAAACCGATAGTTGCTGCCCCAGCTCCATCCGTCGGCAATGTTCGTCGGAAGGTTCAGGTCCCAGGTTATTTTCTGTGAACCGGTGTTCCACAATGGAGGAAGCACATATTCATCGGCACCGGCTTCTACCGTCTGATAGTCGAAAGGATTTCTTATACCTCCGTAGCAGGAGAACAGGAATCCGAGGGTTGATTCCGGATCTTTGGTCGCATCCGGTAAAGAAGCTTGTTCGGGCGGTACCACATCCAGGTAATTACATGAGGTGGTTCCTCCACATAAAGCCAGTGAAAGCAAGGCTATTTTTCCTATATTTTTTAAAGTCTTCATCGTAATTAGATTTTTAGAATGTTAACTGTAATCCGATATTAAACGTTCTCTGTAAAGGATAACTGTTCCATGCCAGTTCGGGATCCCATAATTTGAACGGGCTGAATACGAACAGGTTGTTCCCGCTGAAGTACACGCGGGCATGCTTGAAACGGTAGCCTATTTCCAATGTCTTGAAGCGGATGAAGTTACCGTTTCTCATCCAGTAGGTACTGGGCTGGGTGTTGTTGGCTGTCTGTGCATCAGTCAATCCCAGGCGTGGATAAGCCGCATTGGGGTTCGGGTTGGCTTCTGTCCAGTAATCATTGGCAATGAACTGCATGACGTTGTAGTCATTTTGTCCAAACGGAGTAATTCCACTGATCATGAGTGTACGCATGGCTGAACCGTTGAAGAACACGCCGAAGTTGAAACCTTTGTAGTCGATGTTCATGCCAAGTCCGTACTGAATGCGCGGCATGTTACCGTATTCTGAAATCATGACCTTATCTTCCGTATTGATGATGCCGTCACCGTTCACGTCGCGGTATTTCACGTCGCCCACCATTGCGGTACTTCCTAAGTTCTGTGTCGGGCTGTTGTCTATTTCTTCCTGGCTTTGGAAGAGTCCTTCCGCAATGTAACCGGTCTGGTGGCTCAAAGGTTTGCCGGTCACGGTCTGCCATGTATATGGATAGAGCGGCTCATCGTAGTCTACGTATTTGTTTTGGGTGTAGGTAAAGTTTCCTTGGAAATCTACAGCCAGGTCTTTGTTGAACTGCTTGCGATAGTTCATGCTCAGTTCATATCCCCAGTTGTCTACCTTTCCTTTGTTGCTCCAGGGTTTGGCGGAGTCGTATCCTAACGATTGTGGCCATGCTTCGCGGTGCAGCAGGATGTTGTAACGTTTGTCGTAGAAGAAGTCGAAGGTCAGGCTCAAGCTGCGGAACAGTTCCATGTCGAAACCGACGTCCAGTTTTTTCACACGTTCCCATCCGGCGTTTTGCACGGCATACTGAGTGACCACAGGACCGTATTTGGTGACATTCAGGTCTTCTCCAAAGGTGGCTCCCGGGCGATTCTGGCCAATGACATTTACTTGGTCGATGTACAAGAAGTGAGGTGAGCCTTGAGGACCGGTTTCGTCGCTACCTACCAGACCGTAGGAACCTCTCAGCTTCAAAGACGATATGACCTTGCTGAGGGGAGCGAAGAATTTCTCGTTGGAAACCACCCATCCCAGAGAGATGGCCGGGAAGAATTCAAAGCGGTCGCCTTTTGCCAGACGCTCGGTTCCGTTGTAACCGAAGTTGATTTCAGCCAGATAACGCTGGTCGAAGTCGTAGGTGAAGCGCCCGGAGAATCCCTGGTTGCGGTTGGGTAACACGGCATTCCGGTATTCACGTTGCATATAGAGCAGCATACCCCCTACGTTGTGTTTTCCGAAACGACGCTGATAGTCGAGGGTAAATTGCAGGAAGAATGTGTTGTCTCCGGCTTTCGTGATGTCCGACTGTGCGATATAGTCTGTTCCGCTTGTGCCTAATCTTTCCAGTGTATATTCTCCTGTGGAAGGATTGAAACTTCCGTCTTTAATTCGGTAGTAGTAGGGCTCAATGGTGCGGTTATACCAGTTGGACGACCAGTTTTTGAAGTTTACCAATGCCGTAGCGCTCAGTCCCTTGGTGATGAAATCAAGCTGCTGGCTTACCTTTAATGAGGTGTTCAAGGTGTTTTCCTGAGTTTGTTTGTAAGAAGAGAGCATGTAGGCGTACGGATTGGTGCGTAAGTTGTTACCACTCAGAATGGCATTACCGAACCGTATGTGCGTATCGCCTTCCTGAGCCGGGAACGTGACAGGGAAGTTGATAGGATTGGTGGTCAGGGCCATATTGAACAAGTTGGATGTATTGTAGTTGGGACCCTGATTGTTTCGTATCTGCGCATTCATTCTCAGGTCTACGGTCGTGGTAGAGGTTAACTTATATTTGATGTTGTTCTGGAAGTTGTAACTCCAGTTGTTGATGTTGTTGTTATAGGAGTATACCTTTCGGGTGTTCAGCAATCCGGAATCGTGATTAGCCTGGATACTCATATAGTAAGTTGCTCTGGAACCACCGCCCTGCACGTTGATGTTGGCACGCTGGCTCATGGCCATGTTCTTGAAAATTACATCATTCCATTTTACGCTGGGATACATGTAAGGGTTTGTACCCAGACGGGTATTTTCTATTTGTTCCTGAGTATATTTCGGAGTGATGCCCGGAGTGCGGGTTACCTGTGCTTCGTTGTACATTGTCATCCAGGTAGCACCGTCCACGAAGTCGGGGAAGTTGGTCATGACATTGAAAGCGTTTTCTACAGTCACGTTAATCTGTGTACGTTCATTTTCACGTCCGGATTTGGTCGTAATCAACATTACACCGTTGGCACCACGGGCACCATAAATCGCGGTAGCAGAAGCATCTTTCAGAATAGAAAAGCTTTCAATGGTTTCTGCCGGAATGCTGTTCAGGTCGGCAGCTGAGATTTCTACATCGTCTAACATAATCAGCGGGGTTGCTCTTCCACCGAAGGTACCGATACCACGGATGTAGAATTCGGCGGCCTGTCCCGGCGCACCGCTGGAAGTCTTGGCGATGACACCTGCCAGCTTACCGGCGAGGGCATTGGTCAAAGAAGAAGTAGGAGTGACAAGGGATGAACCTTTTACACTGGTGATAGAACCAGTGACACTGACTTTTTTCTGCGTACCGGCACCGACTACTACAACTTCGTCCAGCATTTCATTGTCCGACTGTAGTTTCACGTTGATGACGCCGAGGTCGGCCACGGAAATCTCACGGGTTTTATAACCGATGAAGCTGACCACCAGGATGTCTTTGCTGGTAGCTTCGATAGAATAATTACCATCCAGGTCGGAAATGACACCGGTGCTTTTTCCTTTCAATACGATGTTGGCTCCGATGATAGGTGTTCCGTCCGAAGCATCGGTAATGGTACCGGTGATGGTTCGTTTTCTGGGACTTTGTGCAGTAGCCTCGATGTCTTTGGTTTCATGAAAGGAAACTGCTGGAAGGGGGCTTGCATCGAGTGTGGCACTGGACACAGCCCAGGAGGAAAGAGGTAGCATACATAATGCCAGTCCAAGTTTTTTTGTAAACTTGTTCGTTTTTCCTTGTTGCATGTCAGTAAAATTAAGGTTATTAAATTTAGGTATTAAGCTCTTGTGGAAGAGGTTTCAAGGTAAAAAAACAGTAGTAAGGCTGTAATAAGGTTATTCGGTCTTTATCTCTTGTGATTTTCAGGTTATAAGGTTAAATGATTAATCTTTTGATTATATGTTTTCAGTTAGTATTGATTCTTGGTTTTCTGTTTTCTGATTTTTCGCAAAAATATAGTAATGTGGCATATGAAAGAAATATTTTTTATTAATAAAATGAAAAATAAAAAAATTAATCTGGGATGGGTAAGGTGTTTTGTACTGGAAATCAGTGGTTTATAGGAGTGTGGAAAGACAGTAAAAAAACGCAAGTGCGTTTGAACTAAAACGTCGAAGCGTTTTACACAAAACGTCCTTGCGTTTAAGGTCAAACGTAAAGGTGTTTTCCTCCAAGCGCAAGGACGTTTTTTCAGCAATGATTTTATGTGTATAAACTGTATATTTATCCGAAACAGATACCCATCCGTCGGCCTTGAACCACCAGGTCGTGGTCTTCCGTAACCAGTTTCAGCTTGCTGGCCACTTCACTCAGTGGAACAGACTCGATGGCATTGCCTTTCAGCGCTACCATCCGGCCAAACATTCCTTGGGCAATCAGTTCGGTGGCATGTCCTCCCATACGGGTAGCCAGGTTGCGGTCGTAGGCAGTAGGACTTCCTCCGCGCTGGATGTATCCCAATACAGTTTCGCGGGTTTCGAATC
>ERZ791716.1530-NODE-1530-length-10713-cov-2.853631_pt1 | contig 10713 bp, 12 predicted proteins | sample MGYA00510049_ERZ791716 | MGnify/ENA primary metagenome ERZ791716 (study PRJEB30046, sample SAMN00715135) | human gut metagenome | study: EMG produced TPA metagenomics assembly of the A metagenome-wide association study of gut microbiota in type 2... | reverse complement strand
CCAGGGGGTCTTGAAACTTATAATTCAACATCAAGCCTTGAGGATGCAGCCGCAGTTTTCAAATTTGGAGCTGACAACACTTCTGTTGAATGGAAATTGGATATATATAATGATAAGGGAGATAAAACGGCTATTATCGGAACTTCGGGTAGAGAAGATAGTGTGTTTGCTGATAAACAGAGTGAATTGAATGTAAAAGGAGATAAAGTGATAGATATGCATTCACATCCATATAATGCCCAAGCTTCTGACCAAGATATGAAAAATTTGAAAATATTAACAGATGAATCCTGCAATTATAAATTTTATGAAAATTTAGGTTGTAAAAAAGTATATGAAACAATAGTTGAAAATAAAGAAAATGGTAAGTTAGGAGATAATTTTAAAGAAAAAGCATTCATTTACGAAAAGAAATTTAATAAATGAAATCATACGAAATTAGAAAGGCAAAAAAGATGTTTGACAATATAAAAGATTTTATAAGTGAAATCGAGAAAAAAGAGAAAGTAAATATATTAATAAAAAAAGTTAATTGTAACGAAACTATTTTTAGTTATAATGAAAATAATGTTTTTGTATCTGCTAGTTTAATTAAAGTCCCTATAATGTTAGCTACATTAAATGAATTTAAAAATGGTAATATAAGCCTTGATAAAATAATCACTGTAAGTCAAGACGATATATTAGATGATAATGAAGTTTTTGAAAAAGGTAAATATAAATATTCTGTAAAAGAATTGATTTACTTTATGATTACTGTTTCTGATAATACATCTACTAATATTCTAATTAAGTTATTAGGATTTGATTATATTAATAAATTTATTAAAGAGACAGGTTTACGCGATACTAAATTAGAAAGATACATGAATGATTGGAAAGCTATAAAAAATGGAAAAAACAACTATACAACACTAGTAGATATGAATAAGTGTTTTGAAATTTTGATAAATGAAGATATTTTGAATAATGAACTATGTAATTTTGCAATTAATACGTTATATGGTCAAAAGATAAATAATCAAATTCCTAGATATATACCAAATGTTAAATTTGCTCATAAAACAGGTGGACTTGATTATTTAAATAGTGATGTTGGGATTTTTGAAAAAAATGGTGAAATGTACTTTATTGGTATTTCCATATATGATACTTTAGAAAAAACAGGTGATAGAAAAAGTGTATCAACGCTTGCTAAAATCATGTATGATTTTATCTAACAGAAGGTGACCATAAAAATGATTTTAAAATACACTTCATATTTTCTTGTGAAAGAAAAAAAGAAAATTAAAAATATTTACATTAATTCTTTTAATAAAGATGAGAGATTTTCGTTTTTAATTTTAGAAAAATGTGCAAAAGAAAAAAATGTAGAATTTAACGTTGTATATGATAACAATGCTTTAATTGGTTTTTATTATATCGTAAATTATGATGATGTTTCATACCTTATGTATTTTGCAGTTGATATAACTAAGAGAAATAAAGACTATGGCTCAATGATATTAAGCAATTTAAGAAAAAAACATAATAACATACTATTATGCATCGAGTTTGCCAACAAAAATGTTAATGATGAGAAACTTTCAAGAAGAAATTTTTATTTAAAAAATGGTTTTTTCAGTAGTAACAAATTTATAGTTGATAACAATGTAAAATATGAGATATTAACAACTAATAAAGATTATTCTATAACAGAGGAAGTTTTAAGAAAAAGATATGTTAATATGACTAAGTCTAAATTTATAAAGTTAATAATTAGAAAAAAATTTAACGTTGATAATATTGTATTAGGAAGTGATAATAATGAATAAAATAGATTTAAATAAAATTAAGGTAGTTATATTTGATTTTGATGATACATTAGCAATTCATAAAAATAAAGATTTTAGTAAGCAACGTGATGAAACAGAAGAGAATTTTACAAACTTTTATTTTAATGCATACGTTAATCCAAATGAGTTTTATGATAAAGTGGAGGTTTGTAAGAAGTCAAAAATATTGTATAATTTAATTAATAATTTAAGAAATCATAATATTAAAATGTATTGTTTAACAGGTATGAAGTTCACATTTCATTTAAAAGCAAAACAATGTTTTGTTAATAAGCATTATGGTAATGATATAAAAGTTATATCAACATCAACACAAGATTTGAAGGTAAAAGGAACAAAAGTTATTCAAAGAATAAATAATTGTAATCTAGATGAAATTTTATTTATAGATGACAGAAAAGATGTTGTTGAATTTTTAAATCAAAATAATATAAAAGCTATAAGCGTAGATGATAAAGAATTAAAGGAGTATGATTATGAAACTAACAAGTAAAGAAGCAAAAGAGTTATTAGAAATTGAAAGAAAAAGTGCGACAGATGATAGATGGATCAATCACTGTTTGTGTGTTGGAGATAGTGCAGGTATTATAGCAAAAGCGTTAAAAGAAAAAGGATATGACGTTGACGTAGATAAAACCATAACGCTTGGTTATTTACATGATATTGGTAAGTATAACGGAGAATCTCATGGACATGTTATGAGGGGGTATGAGTACTTAAAAAGTAAGGGATATGATGAAGAGTATGCTAATATATGTTTGACTCACTCGTATTTAAATAATGATTTAATTTGTACTGCGGGAGGGGTGCCAAATCCGGATAACAATCCGTTTTTAGCAAATTTTATAAAAAATCATACGTACACTATGGAAGAAAAACTAATAAATTTATGTGATTTAATGTGTCCACAAGGTGGTAAAGTTTTTACTATAGATAAAAGATTAATAGATATTATGATTAGAAGAGGAGCATATTCTAATACGCAATATCACATAAAAGAAACGTATAAATTAAAGGAGTACTTTGATAATTTACTTGGATATAATTTATATGATTTATTCCCGGAAATAAAGGAAAATTTATAATTCTTATAAAACTAGATTAAATCTAGTTTTTTTGTTATAATTTAATGGGTGATAAAAATATGGAATTATTAGATAAATTTAATATTAAAACAAATAATATGCATATTTATGATACAGCCTTTTCACATTCATCATATTGTAATGAACATGACTCTTTAGAAGATTACCAAAGACTTGAGTTTTTAGGTGATAAAGTTTTAGATTTAATTATGAGTGATTATCTTTATAATAAGTTTGATTATGAAGAGGGAAAAATGACTAAAATAAGGTCAATGTATGTATGTGAAAATGCTTTATATGAATATGCTAAACTTTTGGATTTTCCTAAATATGTAAAAGTAGGAAAAGGAGAAGAAGCACAAGGCGGAAGATATAGGAAAGCAACACTTGCGGATATGTTTGAATCATTTTTAGGAGCAGTGTACCTAGATCAAGGATATCCTAAAGCAAGGGAAATAGTGTATGATGTTGTTATTCCGTTTATTGAAGATAAACCAGAAACATTTTTTATGGATTATAAATCTAATTTACAAGAGATGGTTCAAACTACTAAAAAGTCAGTAACCTATGAACTTGTAAAAGAAGAAGGACCAGCCCATGATAGAACCTTTACCATGAACGTAATAGTAGATGGTATAGTACTAGGTACTGGAACAGCAAAATCTAAAAAAGAGGCAGAACAAGAGGCAGCTCATCAAGCGTTAGAGAAAAAAGCCACTATAAGAAGGAGCGAAAAGTAATGTATTTAAAAGAGATTCGTACATCAGGCTTTAAGTCGTTTGCGGAAAAAACTAAAATAGAACTTAATAAAGGAATAGCGGGTGTTGTAGGACCAAACGGAAGTGGTAAAAGTAACATAGTAGATGCCGTACGCTGGGTATTAGGTGAGCAATCAGTTAAACAATTACGTGGTGAAGGCTTAATGAGCGACGTTATTTTTTCTGGTAGTAAATCAAGACGTGCAGCGCAATCGGCCAGCGTAACTTTAGTATTTGATAATACTGATAAATATTTACCATTAGATTATACTGAAGTATCCATTAAAAGATGTATTTATAAAACGGGTGAAAATGAATATTACCTAAATAACGAAAAGGTAAGACTAAAAGACATTCAAGATTTATTGGTTGATACGGGTGTTAACAAAGAGTCATTTAACATAATATCACAAGGTGATATAGGTGCAATTTTATCTAATAAACCAGAAGAGAGAAGAATAATATTTGAATCTGCTGCAGGTACCTTAAAGTATAAGAAAAGAAAAGATGAAGCTTTAAGAAAACTAGATAGAACGCATGATAATATGTCACGTGTAAACGATATTATATTAGAGCTTGAAACAAGTATAGCACCATTAAAAAAACAAAGTAGTGATGCAAAAAAATATTTAGAAAATAAAAGTAAGTTAGATGAAGTTGAAGTATCTTTAATAGTAAGTGAAGTAGATAAGATAAATGCAGAATACCAACTAAATAAACATAAGATAAATGAATTATCAGAAGATGTAATAAAATTAGAAAAAGATAGTAACGTTTCTTCATCAAAAGTAGAAGAACTAAAACTTATTCAAACTAAAAAAGAAGAAGAACTATATAAAATGCAATCTCTTTTAACTAAAAAAGTAGAAGAGGCAAGGGATTTGCTTGGTAAGAAAGATCTTATCGTAGAAAGACAAAAATACGATGCTAAAGATAGCAAGGTACACGATAACTTAGTTAATATAAAAGAATCTATTTTGAAAAAAGAAAATGAAATGTTTGGTATTAAAAACACAATAGAAATATTAAATAAAAAAGTAAATTCTGCAGTTTTAAAATTAAACGAAAAAGAAGAAGAATTTATAAGTGTAAGAAAAACTCACGATGATAACGAAAATATTTTAAATAAACAAAACAGATTAGAAAACGAAACTAAATATAAAATTGAAATGTTAAAAAATGCAATAGAAAATAATTCAGGACTTCCTTTTGCTGTTAAAAACGTTTTAGATAATCCTAAACTTTCTGGTATTCATAATGTTATAGGTGCTTTAATTGAAACTGATAGAAAGTATACTACTGCAATATCAACAGCACTTTCATCATCTTCTAACTTTATAGTTTGTGATGATGAGTTTTGTGCTAAAGAAGCTATTAATTTCTTAAAGGTAAATAAATTTGGTAGAGCAACATTTTTCCCTCTTAACATAATAAAGAAAAGAGAAATTGATAGGGACACATATAGGATTTTAAAAGATTTAAGTGAGTTTATAGGTGTTGCATCAGATTTAGTAAGATATGAATCAACATATGATAACATAATAAAAAATCAACTTGGAACAACCATAGTAGTTAGTGATATAGATAGTGCGAATAAAGTAGCAAGAAAAATAAATTATAGATATAAAATAGTTACGTTAGAAGGGGAATTACTTCATCAAGGTGGTTCTTTAACAGGTGGTAATACTAAAGCTACAACTAATTTAATAGCTCAGAAACATGACTTAGAAGATAATTTAAAATATTTAGAAAATTTACAAATAAAAAGATCAGAAATAGAAGAAGCTATAAATAAAAATGATGATTTGTACAAAATGGTTTTAGAAGAAAGAAATAAATTATTAGAAGAAAAGACGAATTATGAAATATCACTTAAGTTTGAATCTGAAAGATATAAGTTATTTTCTGAGGAGTTAGAAAAGTTAAAAACAGAAAGTAAAACTTTAGATGAACTAGAAAGCGGAACACTTTCTAAAGAAGAAGAAAAAATAGTAGAAGAATACTATGAAAAAGAAAAAGAAAAAAATGAATTATCACTTAAGATAGATTCATTAAAATCAGAGATAACTGATTATAAAGATACAATATTTAACATGGAAAAGAATAATAAATTAAATAACCAAGAATATTATTCTAAAACAAAAGAATTAAAAGATTTAGAAATAAAGGTAAATAGAGCAGACGTTATGTTAGATAACTTACTTAATACATTAACAGAAGATTATTCTATGACTTTTTCTAATGCTAAAGCTAATTATTTCCTTGATATGGATCCTAAAGAAGCTAGAGAAATCGTAGATAAATGTAAGGCTGAAATTAAAAAATTAGGTGACGTAAATGTAGGTGCTATAGAAGAGTATGAAAGAGTTTCAAAAAGATATGAATTCTTAACTGCACAAAAATCTGACTTAGAAAAAGCAGAAGATACTATTTTAGAAATAATAAAAGAATTAGATGGAATAATGAAAGAAAAGTTCTTAGAAACTTTTGATGTTATTAAAGTTAAGTTTAAAGAGGTATTTAAAAAGTTATTTTCTGGTGGGGATGCTGAGCTTAAATTAACTAATCCAGAAGATGTTTTAACAACTGGTATAGATATTAAGGCACTACCTCCAGGAAAAACACTAAGACATATTTCACTTTTATCAGGTGGTGAAAAAACATTAACCGCAATATCACTTTTATTTGCAATATTAGAGACAAGACCAGTTCCATTCTGCATTTTAGATGAGGTTGAAGCAGCGCTTGATGAAGTAAACGTAGATAACTTTGGAAAATTCTTAAATGAATTTAAAAATAAAACACAATTTATTGTAATTACCCATAAGAAGAAAACTATGGAATACGCTGATGTTTTATATGGCATTACAATGCAAGAGTCTGGTGTATCTAAACTTGTAAGTGTAAAGTTAGAAGATATAAAAGATGACAAGGAAGGTTAATTTATTGACCAATTCATATTTAAACTGATATACTTATTATAAAAGAAAGGAGTTTATGTTATGGCTAAATTTTGCAGAGAGTGTGGAAAAGAATTAGAAGAAAATAGCAAATTTTGTAAGAATTGTGGTACGAAGATAGAAGAAAAAACAGAAGAGGCTAACACATCAAATGAAAATACTAATGAAAGTGCATCAAGTAATGCAGGCACAAACGTAACTTATAACCAAACTTACGTAACTAAGAAGAGTAATGGTATGGCAATTGCAGGATTTGTAATATCACTTGTTTCACTTTTATGCTGTGGATATTCGTCTTGGTTAGGATTAATTTTCTCTATAATTGGACTTGTTAATGCTAATAAAAATAAAGGTGAAGGAAAAGGACTTGCAATAGCAGGTATTGTAATTAGTTCAATATTACTTATAATAATTGTATTATTAACTATATTTGGAGTTATGGCATCTGTTACTGATGATGTTTCTTCTAATTTAAATTTACCAACATATTAAACTATGATAATTCATAGTTTTTTTAAAATAATATGAAAAAAAGAATATTAAACGTACTAATAGGAGTTATTTTACTTTCACTTTTATTACTAATTACAATTAAAGTACTTGATCTTATACATTTTAAATGTATATTTAGAAAATTATTTAATATTTACTGTGCTGGATGTGGTACAACTAGAATGATAAAATGCATTTTGCACCTTAAATTAAAAAAAGCATTTATGTATAATCCATTTGTGTTTATTTTACTAATTTTATTTTTGATATACTTAATTTATTTTATAGTACTTTATATAAAAACTGGTAAGAAGGCATTTTTGAACTATAAAATATTAATAGTTTTAGCTATTACGTTGTTAATTTATATGTTACTTAGAAACATACCACAATTATATTTTTTAAGGCCATGAAAAAAGCAGGATTTAAAATCCTGTTTTTATATTGGTCTATATTTATCAGCATCTTTAAAAGGATTTTTCTTATTAATTTTATCAAAGAATAAAATTCCTTCTAAATGGTCCATTTCATGTTGAACACAAACTGCTAAGTCTTCTCTAAGACGCATGGTAAACTTGTTGCCATCCATATCATAAGCTTCAACCGTTACTCTTGCATACCTTGGAACTATTCCTACAACCTCGCGGTTAACACTAAGACATCCTTCACCTTGTTCAACATATATCATCTCAGTGCTATTGCTAATTATCTTTGGATTTGCAAAGAAGTAGTTTTTAAATGTTCCATCATCTTTTTCTTCAACTATTACGAACCATCTTTTTAAGATTCCTATTTGAACGGCACTCATTCCCCAACCAGCTCTTAAGTCATACTTTTTTGCATATTCTTCAATTTGGCTATATTTTAAGTAGGTCATAACATCATTAATAGTATCTTTTTCATCTTTGCTAAGTGGGAAAGTAACTTCCTTACTTATCATTCTTAATCTTTTATCTTTTTCATCTAATATTTTAAAATTTCTAAACATAATATCACCACACTTCTAAACACAAGATATTCTACCATAAAAAAAGAGGAAAGTAAAACTTTCCTTAGTCATTTCCTAACCATCTAGCACCGATTACTATAACAAGTAAAATAAATAGAACTAATATAATTGCAGAACCATATCCAGCTGATTGGTTTGAACCATATTGTGGATACATATATCCTCCGCAGCAAGGAGAATTATATCCGTATCCGCCTTGATATCCATAATAATACATAAGTTTTGCCTCCTTTTAATTTGTCTACTATAGTTTACTCTAAATGTAAATAATGTGTTATATAAAACACCTATATTAAAAAAATAAAAAAAATGTGGTATACTTTTTATGATAGGTGATTACATGAAAAGAATAATTAATAAAATAGATAAACCATTATTTGTAATAACCATTATTAGTTTGATTTTCGGACTTTTAATGGTAGGGAGCGCTTCTTCACTTAAAGCTTACATGGCAAAAAGTGATAGTTATTTTTATTTCAAAAGACAATTATTTTTTATAATCATTGGTTTTATAGGTTCACTTTTTGTTCTTAAAATTCCAATAAAAACGTATAAGAAATACATAGGAATACTTGTTGTTGGAATAATAGGAGCACTTGTTTATGTTTTACTTAAAGGAGAGGTAAGTAATGGTATTACAGGTTGGCTTTTTATTGGAGGATTTGGTATTCAGCCAAGTGAATTTGCTAAAACTATTTTGATTTTATTTTTAGCAGTTACATTTGAAGCATTAATTAAGGTTAGAAACTTAAGCAACGTTGGAAAAGTTTTACCATTTATAGTACCACTTATATTTATATTTTTAATATTTGAGCAGCCTGACTTTGGTACGATGATGGTTTTAGTAGGCATTACCGGAGTAATATTTTTTATGGTTCCATATGATAAAAAAACTAAATTAGTTATGGTTTCATTTACGCTTATATCAGTACTTATTTTAGCTCTTGTAATGAGTATTACCGGAAAAGGTCTTAGTGCTTCTCAAAAAAGCAGATTTAATTTTAAAGATCCTTGTACAAGGTATAGAGAAAAAACAGGATATCAGGTATGTAACGGATATATTGCAATAAATAGTGGTGGTCTTTTAGGAAGTGGATATGGTAATAGTAAACAAAAATACTTATATTTACCTGAGGCTCATACCGATTTTATCTTTGCAATTATAATAGAAGAAATGGGACTTTTAGTTGGAATATTAATAATACTTTCATATTTTATTATGATATGGAGAATTCTAATGATAGGTAAAAGGGCATATAACCTTCAAGGCAGTATAATCTGTTATGGTGTTGCAACTTATCTTGCACTTCACGTTATGATTAATTTAGGTGGTGTATTAGGTGTTATACCTCTTACTGGTGTACCACTTCCATTTTATTCATATGGTGGGTCATTTATGATAAATTTACTCATTTGTTTAGCACTTGTACAAAGAGTATCAGTAGAAAATAAAATATTTGAACAAAGACACATAGTTAGATAAATAACTAGTGTCTTTTTAAGTTATAAGCCTACACTTAATATTTTTAATTTAATATTTTATTAATAGGAGGGTAAGGCATATGGTTAATTATATTAGTAATTTAAATCCTGTTTTACAGGCATTTATTGCAACGTTATTTACTTGGATGGTAACAATATTAGGTGCTGCTATTGTATTTTTCTTTAAGAAAGTAAATAAGAATATATTAGATGCAATGTTAGGTTTTGCAGCGGGAGTTATGATTGCAGCATCATTTTGGTCATTATTATCACCATCAATAGATATGGCACGTAATCTTAAAATGATTCCTTGGTTAGTATCTTTTTTAGGATTTTTCTTAGGTGGAGTACTTTTATTTATAGGGGATAAAGTATTTGATAAAATGGATAAGAAAAGAAATAAAGGTACTAAAAAAAGTTTTAAAAGATGTTTATTGTTAGTATTTTCAATAACACTTCATAATATTCCAGAAGGACTTGCGGTAGGTGTTTCATTTGGAAGTGCAACATATGGTCTTAATGGTGCAACACTTGGAGCAGCATCATTGTTAGCACTTGGAATTGGTCTTCAAAATTTCCCAGAAGGAACTGCTGTTTCAGTACCACTTAGAACGGAAGGAATGTCTAGATTAAAATCATTTTTTTATGGCTCATTAAGTGGAATAGTAGAACCTATTTCAGCTGTTATAGGAGCTCTTTTAGTTTTAAAGGTTAGACTTCTATTACCATTTTTGCTTGCTTTTGCAGCAGGAGCAATGATATATGTAGTAGTTCAAGAATTAATACCAGAAAGTCAATCTAATAAGAAAAAAAACGTAATGGCATTATTTACGCTAATAGGTTTTTCAATAATGATGATTTTAGATGTTGCTTTTGGATAGAAACAGGTAGCTTACATAAGCTGCTTTTTTTTATGTAGTTTCATAAATTTTTAATTTTTTTAGTTTTTTTAGGGGGTATTTTGAAAAAGTGTCTAACTATAGATATGAGAGGACCTAATAGTTTGGGTAGTTATGCTTTCTGCTTTTTATTTTTTAAATAGAAAGTGGGGTGATAATTATGAAGAAAGAAAATAGATTTCTTAAAATAATT
>ERZ791716.1515-NODE-1515-length-10773-cov-2.175219_pt1 | contig 10773 bp, 10 predicted proteins | sample MGYA00510049_ERZ791716 | MGnify/ENA primary metagenome ERZ791716 (study PRJEB30046, sample SAMN00715135) | human gut metagenome | study: EMG produced TPA metagenomics assembly of the A metagenome-wide association study of gut microbiota in type 2... | reverse complement strand
AAATATCACCTTTTTTTACTTTTTTTCCAATCTCTACATAAGGATTTGAATTAGGATCTGGTTTTAAATAAAATGTTCCAACCATTGGTGATTTCACAATTTTGCAATTATCTTCTTGTGTTTCAGTTTCTACAATTTCATTTACTTCTTTTTGTTCAATATGTTGTATATTTTTTTCTTGTACTTTTTCAACTACTTTTACTTCTTTTTTCATTCCAATTTTAGTTCCATCTGGAAAATCTATTGAAATCTCTGTTAATTTAGAATTCCCCATATCATCAATTAATTTTTTTATATCTTCATAATTCATTTTTATATTCCTTTCTGTCAGCAATATTACTCATATTTTTTTAAAATAATACTTGCATTATGTCCTCCAAATCCTAAGGAGTTTGACATTGCAATATTTATCTTTTCATTTCTTACTTCATTTGGAACTATATCTAAATCACATTCTTCATCTTTTTCTTTATAATTAATAGTTGGTGGAACTTTTCCTTGCTCAATTGCTTTTGTACAGAAAATTGCTTCTACTCCACCTGCAGCTCCTAATAAATGACCTGTATTTCCTTTTGTTGAACTTATCATTACTTTTGAACTATATTCTCCTAATGCTTTTTTTATTGCCATTGTTTCGCAAGAATCATTTAAATGTGTTGAAGTTCCATGTGCATTTATATAATTTATATCTTCTGGTTTTATTTTTGCATCTTCTATTGCTCTTGTCATAGCCCTTGCTGCACCTTCTCCATCAGGAGCTGGTGATGTTATATGATAAGCATCTGATGTTGCACCATATCCAATTATTTCAGCATATATTTTTGCACCTCTTTTTTGTGCATGTTCTAGTTCTTCTAAAACTAAAACACCTGCACCTTCTCCCATTACAAATCCACTTCTTTCTTTATCAAATGGAATACTTGCTCTTGTTATATCTGTTGCACTTGATAATGCTTTCATATTTTCAAATCCTGCAATTCCAATTTCACATATTGATGCTTCTGAACCACCTGCTATTATTACATCTTCTGAACCATATTTTATTGTTTTATATGCTTCTCCTATTGCATGTGTTGATGATGCACAAGCTGAAAGTATTGAAATTGATTCCCCTTTTGCTCCTAATTCAATTGCAACATTTCCTGCTGGCATATTTGCAATTGACATTGGAATAAACATTGGTGAAATTCTATTATGTCCTTTTGTACAATTTATTGTACATTGTTCTTGAATTGTGCTTAGCCCTGCAATTCCTGAACTTACAAATACTCCTACTCTTTCAAAATCTGTATTTTCTTTTGTAATTCCACTATCTTTAAAAGCTTCTCTTGAAGCTATAATTGCAAATTGTGAACTTCTATCTAATCTTTTTGATTGTTTCAAATCAAAATATTCTTGTGATTCATAATTTTTAACTTCTGCATCTACTTTTGTTTTAAATGTAGAATTATCAAATAAAGAAATATTATCAATTCCACATTTTTTATTTAATATATTATTCCATGATTCATTTACATCTTTTCCTATTGGAGTTATTGCTCCAAGTCCTGTAATTACTACTCTTCTTTCCATATCTTTCTCTCCTATTTTTTACTTATTTTATTTGAATAAGAATTAAATTTTGACGAACACTGAGGCTGTTAAGGCTTGCTTGTTACAGCCTCAGTATGTGTTAAATGAAAATTGTAATTATTATTCAAATTACATAAGCATACCACCATCAACATTGATAACTTGCCCAGTAATATAAGAACTATCATCAGAAGCTAAAAACTTAACAACATTAGCAACATCTTGAGTAGTTCCCATTCTTTTCAAAGGAATATTTTTGGCAATTTCCTGTTTAACATCATCTTTTAAAACATCAGTCATATTTGTTTCAATAAAACCAGGAGCAACAGCATTTACTAAAATATTTCTTGAAGCAATCTCTTTAGCTAAACTCTTTGTAAATCCGATAATTCCTGCTTTTGATGCAGAATAATTTGTTTGACCTGCATTACCTGAAATTCCAACAACAGATGAAATATTAATTATTCTTCCAGAACGAGCTTTCATCATATATGGCACTACATTTTTTGTAACATTAAATGTTCCAACTAAATTAGTATCTATTACTTGTTCAAAATCTTCTTTCTTCATTCTCATAAGTAACATATCTTTTGTAATTCCTGCATTATTTACTAATACATCTATTTGTCCAAATCTTTCTATTACTTGTTTTACAAAGTTTTCACAATCTTCAAAATTTGCAACATCACCTTTTACTGCTAGAATTTGAACTCCAATTTTTTCAATTTCTTTTTTGGTATTTTCTAGTTCTTCATTTTCTTTTCTATAATTTAATGCAATATTATAACCTTGTTTTGCTAATGTTATTGCTATTTGTTTGCCTATTCCTCTTGTTGCACCTGTTATTAATGCACACTTATCCATTTTCTTCCACCTTTCTTATTGAAAAATAATTAATTTTTTTCCAAAACTTGATATAAAACGTTTTTCAATGTTTCCACATCTGTCACATTAAAAATCCTAATCTCTTTATCTGTTTTAATCTTTTTAGCAAATCCAGACAATGTCTTACCTGGACCTATTTCAATGAAAGTATCAACACCAAGTTTAATCATATTTTCTAAACTCTTTGAAAATCTTACTGGACTTATTATATGTTTTGCTAAAATATCTTTCATATCATCATTTTCTGTATAAACTTCAGCATCTATATTTTTAATAACTTTTGAATCTCCATTATTAAATTTTATTTTATCTAATTCTTTTCTTAATTCATCAGATGCTTTTTGTAATTTTATAGTATGAAAAGGACCTGATGTTTTTAATTCAATAACTCTTCTAGCACCATATTGTTTAGCTATATTTTCTGCTTCTTTTATTCCATCTTTATCACCTGAAATTACAATTTGACCTGGGCAATTAAAATTTACTGGTACTGCAAATCCATTTTGAACTTTTGAACATACTTCTTCAACTTCATTTTCTCCAATTCCAAGTATAGCTGACATTAGCCATTCACCATCAGGAACTAAATTTTGCATATATTCTCCACGTTTTTGAACTAATTTTACTCCATCTTCAAAATTTAATATTCCACTATATATTAGTGCAGAATATTCACCAAGACTTAAACCTGCTGATATTTCTGCTTTAATTCCATTTTTATTAAGTATTTCTAATATTGCTAAACTCATTGTTAAAATACAAATTTGAGTATTTTTAGTTTGATTTAACTCTTCTTCAGGGCCTTCAAATGATATCTTTTTCACATTTACTCCTGTAAAATTTTCTACTCTATCATATATATTTCTAACTTCCTCATATTTCTCATATAAATCTTTTCCCATTCCAACATATTGTGAACCTTGACCTGGGAACAAAAATCCTATTTTCATATTATTCTTCTATCCTTTTCATTAATCTTTTTTCAAATATTTTGCAAAATTCATTTACAATAAATAAATTATCAACATCTATGTTAAATTCTTTTTTAATTGATGTTGCAATATTTCTTATATCATCACTAAAATTCTTACTATTAGTATTTATGCCTATTCCTACAACTATATATTTTGTTTTCTGTCCAACAATTTTAGATTCTGTTAATATTCCACCAACTTTTTTTCCATTATAATAAATATCATTTGGAGCTTTTATTTGAAGATTTATTCCATATTTTTCTTCAAAAATTTGTATTAATATTTGTGCAATTTCTATTGTTATCCCTTCAAGTTTTTGTGGTTCACATTCTGTTTCAATATAAAATGAAAATGCAATATTATTTTCATTACCTGTATGCCAAACTCTACCATGTGTTCCTTTTCCATTTGTTTGTCTATCTGCCATTATAATTGTTCCATTTTGTATTTTACATTTTTCTATTCTTCTATGTATTTCTGTTTGTGTAGAGTCAATTTCTTCATAATGTTCAAATACATTACCTAAAATTTGTGTTGTCATTATAACTCCTTCATTATTTGTTCTAGATTTTTTTCTCTTTTAATTTTATTTGTTGTAGTTTTTATTAATGGTTTGTCTGAAATAATAATTCCTCTAATTGCTTTATAATGTGGCATCGTTTTATTTATTGATTTTATTTTTTCATTAAAATATTCTTTTATTTCAGTTTCTGTTTTTGCTTCAAAATTTTCTTTGTTATAAACAATTTTTACAAAAATCTTTATATCATTTGGATCTTTTGAAATTGGCTTTCCAAAAATAAATGATTCTTCTACACCATCTTCTTTATTAATTAATGTTTCCATTTCTTCTGGGAAAATATTTTTACCATTTTTTAATACAATTACACTTTTCTTTCTTCCACAAATAAATATATAACCATCTTCATCAATTCTTGCTAAATCACCAGTTTGAAACCATCCATCTTTTAATACTTTTTCTGTTGCTTCTTTGTTTTCATAATATTCAAGCATTACATTAGGTCCTTTTACTGCTAATTCTCCAATTCCATCTTTATTTATATCTAATAATTTTACTTCATCACTTGGAACACATTTTCCAATAGAGCCTGTTTTATGATATTTTTTATTTCCTATTGCAACAACTGGTGATGTCTCTGTTAATCCATATCCTTGAACCATATTAAATCCAAGCCTTCTAAATTTTTCTTCAATACTTGGTTCTAAACTTGCAGCACCACTTATAAATAGTTTTATATTTCCACCAAGTAAATCATGTATTTCTTTAAATACTTCTTTTTTCTTTTCCATACTTGAATCTTTATATTTTTCTTCATCTTTAAGTATTTGTTCAACTTTTCCTTGTTTTTCCAAGTGCTTTTTTATTATTTTGAATAATCTTTCATATATTGCTGGAACAGATGCCATTACAGAAACCTTATATTCAGCTAAGTTTTCTGGAATATGTCTAATTCCATCACAAAATACTGTTTCAGCTCCAACATATAGTGAAAATAAAAATCCAACTGTACATTCAAATACATGATGTAATGGTAAAAATGACAAAAATCTATCATCTTCATATAAATCAAATCTTTGGATTATGTCCATAACATTTGTTACCAAATTTTTATGTGATAACATTACTGCTTTTGACATTGCAGTTGTTCCTGATGTAAATAGCATTATTCCCATTTTATCAGCATCAATTTTTGCATCTAGATATTCTTTTTTTCCTTCTTGTAATAGTTTTTTTCCTTTTTCTATCAATGATTTTTCAGCATAAATTCCTTGTGTATTTTCTGCTAAATCCATAGAGATAAAATATTTTAAGTTGGTATTTTTCTTTTCTCTTAGAATATTCATTATTGCGTCATATTTTGATGAATATATTATTGCTTCAACTTGTGAACGAAGTATTAAACTTTCAAGTTCATTATCTGGCAATGCTTTATCTAATGGTACTATTACACCAACACCTGATGCAACTGCTAAATATGAAAGTTCCCATTCATATCTGTTTTCTGAAATAAGTGCAATTCTTTTATCTTTTAATCCCATTTGAATTAATGTTGTTCCTAATGCATTTATATTTTCTCTAAATTCTTTATGTGTTATTGTTCTAAATTTTCCTTTTTCTTCTGTTTTAAATATATATGCTGGTCTATCTCCATATACTTCTCCTGTTTGGTTTAACATATCTTTTAAATCTGTAAATTTCATTTTTCTTGATTTTGTTTCCATTTTATTTTCTATTTCCTTTCTTGATTCTCTAAAATGCACATTGTAATAAAATTTTTCATACTATTTTACTCTTAATCCATTTATTACAGTATTTTCATATTCATGATATAAACGCATTACATCCATATCTTCGCCTTCTCTTTTTTTATAAACAAGTGTAGAACAAATTAGTCCATATATTTCTGATGCTATTGCTCTTGTATCTCCTTCTTTTATTTCGCCTTTTTCTATTCCTTCTTGAACTATTTTTTCAATTTGTCCAATATATTCATATACAAGGTTTTGACATTTTTTATTTCTTTGTTCTGTTCCCCAAAATTGACTTAATATTATTGTTATAATATTTTCATATTTTGCTACTATCTTTATTTGTATTAACACAATTGCTTTTATTTTATCTATATAATTACTATGTTTTGCTGTTTTTATATCAACACTATTTTGCAATAGTTTTATTCCTTCTTCAATTAAAAAGTTAAATATTTCTTCTTTGCTAGCAAAATGATAATATAATGTTCCTTTTGCAACTCCAACTGTTGCAGTTATTTCCTCAATACTAGTTGCGTCATACCCTTTCTCTGCAAATAATTTCATTGAAGTTTCAAATATTTTTCTCTTAGTTTTATTCATTCTTCCTTCATTCCTTTTCTAAGGTATAGATATGTAAAAAAGCTCACACTCTCTCAATTTTTTACATTTTTTTCTCAAATTACATCATTTTATATATGCCTATTATATAATGTAATCTAATTTTATGCAAGACTTTTTTTTAGTCGAATTATCGGTCGATAAATTTTTGAATTTCACTTGTAAAATTCCATATAATATTGTATAATTTTGGCATACTAACAATAGAAAGAAGGAATTTTTATGACTAATGTAACAATAAAAGATTTATTTAAAAAAACTTCTGAATACACAGGCAAAGAAGTTACAATTGAAGGATGGACAAAAACTATTAGAGATTCAAAAACATTTGGATTTATAGAACTAAATGATGGTTCTTTTTTTAAAAATGTTCAAATTGTTTTTAATAATAATTTATCAAATTTTAATGAGATTACAAAGCTTACAATAAGCTCAACTATAAAAGTTACTGGAAATGTTGTTATAACAGAAAATGCAAAACAACCATTTGAAATTCAAGCAACATCAATAGAAATTGAAAGTCTATGCCCTACAGATTATCCTCTTCAAAAGAAAAGACATTCATTTGAATATTTAAGAACTATTGCACATTTAAGACCAAGAACAAATACGTTTAATGCTGTTTTTAGAATTAGAAGTATTGCAGCATTTGCAATTCACCAATATTTTCAAGAACGTGGATATGTATATGTTCATACACCTATAATAACTTGTGCCGATTGTGAAGGTTCTGCTGAAATGTTTAAATTAACAACATTAAATCTTGATGAAGATTTACCAAAAAAAGATGGAAAAGTTGATTTCTCAGAAGATTTATTTGGTAAAAAAGCATATATAACAGGTTCTGGACAATTGCATGGTGAAACATTTGCTTCTGCATTTGGAAAAATTTATACTTTTGGACCAACATTAAGAAGTGAAAATTCAAATACAAAAACACATGCAAATGAATTTTGGATGATTGAACCTGAAATATCTTTCTGTGATTTAGATGGTTTAATGGATATTGAAGAAGATTGTTTAAAATATATTGTAAATTATGTTTTAGAACATTGTCCTGAAGAAATTGATTTCTGTGATAATTTTATAGAAAAAGGATTAAAAGACAAATTAACAAAATTATTAAATTCTGATTTCGTTAGAATTGACCACAAAGATGTTATAGATATTTTGAAAAAAGCTGATAGAACATGGGAATTTCAACCAGATTATGGTGAAGATTTAGCAAAAGAACATGAAAAATATATTACAGAATATTTTAATGGTCCTGTATTTGTTAAGAATTGGCCAAAAGATATCAAATCATATTATATGAAATTAAACCCAGATGGAAAAACTGTTGCTGCTGTTGACCTTGAAGTTCCTGGTGCTGGTGAAATTATGGGTGGTTCTCAAAGAGAAGAAGATTATGATAAACTAGTTGCACGTATGAAACAAATGGGAATTGAAACAGATCCATTATATTGGTATCTTGAATTAAGAAAATATGGTACAAATATTCATTCTGGTTTCGGACTTGGTTTCGAAAGATTATTAATGTATATTACAGGAATTGAAAATATTAGAGATGTTATTCCATATCCAAGAACACCAAACAATTGTGATTTCTAAAAAAATCTTAAAGACTCAATAGTAAATATTGAGTCTTTTTAACTATGCCTATAACTTCTCAAACAAGAATTATTATCATTTTGCTGAGATGTACATGTAACATTGTCTCCATTTATTCTTGCTACTATTTCCCCATCACTATTTAAAATTGTTAAAGGTTGTGATGATGAACATGAACAATTATTATTAGTAGTATTTAAATTTGCAGTACTAACATCATTACTATTATTACAATTATCAAAGAAATTACATCTTGAAACTATACAAAATAGAAATGCAGATATGAATGCTATTATCCCTAAAACTACTGAAACAATAATAAAATTAGTATTTCCAGTAATTGCTGAAATTAATATAAATACTGAAAAGAATAATAATCCAATTAATATTGGTGAATTTACTAATTTTTGAAGAAATATTGCAACTATTATTGTAAAAAATATAAGGGCAAAAATTAAAAAGAAATTCATAAAGACCTCCATTTTTTATAAATATTATTTATATATCTTATGAATTTCTTTTTCACTTGTTACTCATATTTCACATCAACTAAATATAAACCATTTGGAGGAAGTGTTTTTCCTGCATTTTCTCTTTTTCCTTCTTTTATTATTTCTTCAATTTTTTCTGGTTCTATTTTTTCTAATCCTACTTCTACAAGTGTTCCAGCAATAATTCTAACCATATTATATAAAAAACCATTTCCTGTTAATTCAATATAAATTTTATCTCCATTTTGATATGCTTTTGCATCATATATTATTCTAACACTGCTCTTGCTACTTGTTCCACTTGCTTTAAATGCTTTAAAATCATGTTCTCCTATAAAATATTTAACTGCTTTCTCCATCTTTTCTACATTTAATTTTTGTGGAATATGTGTTTCTAAATATCTATATATAGCAGTTCCCTCTGGTGAATTATTTATTATATATCTATATGTCTTTCTTTTACAATTTAGTCTACTATGAAATCTTTCATCAACTTCTTCTGCTTTTTTTATTACTATAGATTTTTTTAATCTTGAATTTATTGCTATAGCAAATTTTTCAATTGGAATTTGTGAATTTGTCTTAAAATTGGCTACTTGTCCAAGAGCATGAACTCCAGCATCTGTTCTTCCAGAAGCATTTAATTCGACATCTTCACCTGTTATACTTTTTATTGCTTGTTCTATTGTTCCTTGAATATTTAATTTATTTGGCTGTTTTTGCCATCCATTAAAATCTTTCCCATCATATTCAATTGTTAATCTGATATTACGTTTCATATATGTATAAATCCTTTCATTGTAAAGATATGGTTGTTGTAAAACAGATTTATTATAACGAATTTCTTAAAAAGTGGCAATAAATAAAAAAGAGAGGCGGTAGTTTACTATATATGGTAAAATTAAGATAAAATGCGGTGAAAGTAGAGAAAGAAAGGATAGGTTATCATGGAAATCAATCAAATGTTAAAAAGACAAGAACATTTTTTTCAAAGCCAGAAGACAAAGAAATACGAATTTCGAAAGAAAGCATTATTGCGCTTGGAATGTGCGATCAAACAACATGAAGAAGATATGGAACATGCATTATATAAAGATTTAGGGAAATCATCTTTTGAGTCCTATATGGCAGAGATTGGCATGGTAAAAAGTGAACTTTCTTATGTAAAGAAGCATCTAAAAAAATGGATGAAAACAGAGCAGGTAAAAACACCGCTTGCCCAGTTTCCATCCCAAAGTTATAAGATCAAAGAACCACTCGGAAAGGTATTGATCATAGCCCCATGGAATTATCCAATTCTTTTATCCTTACAGCCACTGATCGGAGCGATCGCAGCAGGAAATTGTTGTATTTTAAAACCATCTGAACACGCACCACATTGTGCCAGTCTTTTAAAGAAGATGATTGGAGAAGTTTTCCCTTCTCATTACGTTGCTGTGATCAATGGAGGAGTAGAAATCAGTGAAAAACTTCTGGAACAGTCATTTGATCATATTTTCTATACTGGTGGAGAACGAGTTGGAAAGATCGTGATGGAAAAAGCATCGAGACATTTAACACCAGTGACTTTGGAATTAGGTGGAAAAAGTCCATGCATTGTAGAAGAAAGCGCCAATATTAAGTTGGCAGCAAAACGAATTGTTTTTGGAAAATTTTTAAACAGTGGGCAGACCTGTGTTGCGCCAGATTACATTTTCGTAGATAAAAAAGCAGAAAGTGAACTGATCTTCTACTTAAAATACTGGATCAATAAAATGATCGGGGAACATCCTTTGTCGAATAAAGATTATTCATCTATGATAAATCCGAGACATTATCAGCGCATTATGGAATTGATGAAACATGAAAAGATCGTTGAAGGCGGTTATGGAGATATAAGACTTCGAAAGATCGCCCCAACGATACTTGTGAATGTAAAAGAAGAATCCACGGTGATGCAGGAAGAGATTTTTGGCCCATTACTTCCTATAATGACATATGACAAATTAGAAGATGCAGTTTCGTATATCAGAGATCATAACAAACCTTTGGCGTTGTATTTATTTACAGAAAATGATAAAGTAGAACAAGATGTACTTTCACAGTTGTCTTTTGGCGGTGGCTGTATCAATGATACGATCATCCACCTTGCAACTCCATATCTAGGATTTGGAGGAGTTGGGAATAGCGGAATGGGGTCTTATCATGGAAAGAAAAGTTTTGATACATTTACACATGAAAAGAGTATCATAAAGAAATCAGATAAGATTGATATTCCAGTTCGTTATATGCCATATAACAAAGCTAAAGAACAATTGATGAAATTTTTTCTAAAATTATAAAATAAAGGAGCAACTTTTATGGAATTT
>ERZ791716.1510-NODE-1510-length-10790-cov-1.934420_pt1 | contig 10790 bp, 8 predicted proteins | sample MGYA00510049_ERZ791716 | MGnify/ENA primary metagenome ERZ791716 (study PRJEB30046, sample SAMN00715135) | human gut metagenome | study: EMG produced TPA metagenomics assembly of the A metagenome-wide association study of gut microbiota in type 2... | reverse complement strand
ACCGAGTAGGATCACCCCCGCTTGCGCGGGGAATACTCCAGCTCGTATATATCTACTAAGTACTCATCAGGATCATCCCCGCTTGCGCGGGGAATACACTCAAAAAAGCTTGATTTTCCTTAGCTTTCCCTTTTTACTATAACACATTTCATTTAACTTGAACAGTCAATGATTTTATTTTTGCAGTATTTTCTCATACACTTGAAAAAGTAACCTGCAATCATCAAGTGCACTATGTCTTTGCTCTTCCAATCCAAAATTAGGAAGCTAATGTTGCAAACTTATAATCAGAAACATCGTCCAATTTCTTTCTCGCTGTTTTCATGGTATCCTCAGACCGATGAGCACTCGCACAATAACGCACACCCTGCTTACCGACCCAAACCACTGTGACATCTGCATCTCCAATTTGAGGCAATTCCTGTAACTCAGGTCGAATCATTCCCGGCAGTTCCATCTTTTCTTCACTCCTCTCTTTTTATCAAACTCTCATAACAGTCAACATACCCATTCCATATGCTTTTTCACGACCGATTCCTTCTGTCAACACTCTTACAAATGCAGCTTTATCCGTTACCGTCAAAATTCCTTCATAAGTAACGCTTATAAAGGAAACTCGATTTCCTTCCTGACGTTTTGTAAATTGGACCCACTGACTATGTACAATCGCCAGATCTCGATCTTCTACATGAAAACCATTTTTTTCAGTTCGATTTTTAAACCAGTCTCTTTGAAAACGCTCAACACTATGCGCATAGACTGTACCTCTTTTGCTTTTCGTTTCTGTATTTTTTATATCTTTGTTTTCCGTATCTTTCTCTGTTGTATCGTTATCTGCCTTATTTTTATCTTCTTTCTCTTTCTGTGCAGCTATTGATTCACCCTTTCTATCTTTTGAACTGCTTATCGTTGGATTTGCAGTCAAACGAAACTGCCATCTGCTTCCATTTTCAATCCGATCTAATAATATGTCATAGGATTTTGTCTCCCAATATGGTTCTTTTTGATATGGACCAAATTGCTCAAATGCAAACTGAAGATTTGGCTTGTCCTCACTGACAATCAAAAGATAGCACGCATTTCCCAGACGATCAATTCTCCACAGGCGTCTTTTGCGCTCGCCCTCAAAGGCAGCTTCCACTGCACCATGAAATAACCTGCGATTTGCAAATGCAAGCATCGTTTTTTTTCGCCTCATGTCTAATTCCATTCGTGTCAGATACATCTATATCACCTCGATCTCGTTTCTATTTTTGTCTTTTGTCTCATAGGACTTACAATCCTATAATTCCTTCATTGGATCATGCTCCGTCTCTTTTATCTGTGGGCAGCAAATGCCTTCCTCCACTCCACGATATCCATACTCTCTATGATATGGACTAAAGGAAATAGGAAGATCCCTGCGTGCAACTCCGCCACTTTTCGATTCAACTATTTTTCGTAAGAAAGGAGACTCTTCGTTTTCTTTTCTACGCCACTCTGGAACTTGCCACACTTCTGTGTCAAGGGCCTCTTCCAGATTACATTCACGTATTCCCAATACGATTGGACCACACGGTGGACAAGAACGTCTTCCAAGAAATAACGGATACACCGGATTTTTAACAGCATATTCGAGTTCCTTCAATATATCTATATCTTCATCCTGTGCTTCTACTCCTACCACAAAAATTGCATCCGAAAGATAATATCTTCTTGTTAGATAGGAAGTCTTTTCATCTTTATGCACCATATGAAAATCCTGTATGATCTTGCCTTCCTGATCCACACGCACTCCGACTCGAAGCGCATTCAAATCCTCCACTGACTCATCGCGTCTTCGTCCAAGTGCAGCTGCCAAAAAACCTACAATACCACTCTTTGATGGTTCCCGATCTGTTTTTCGGATATCATATTTCGATTCTGTACCCCAGGCCTGCAACGGTGCTGCAAACCTGAGTAAAAGCGTGCTCATCAGGCCTCCTCGCTGCAATAAGCAGCAATGGTGCTCTCCAAGGATTTTATTAACTCCTCACATGACGTTCTCTGTGCAAGGACTTCCATTCCCTTACCAACACAAAATTCTTTTACTGGCTTTCCCGTAAAGTCAGTATAAACATCCTTTGCATACTCACACATTGCACGCTTTGAAGCCTCGACATATCCCTCACTAGATCGAATTGGCTTCTCAAATGCGCCACATAAATTCACCGGCTGATCCTCTCTAATCGTTACATAAATGGCATCCTGACAAGTACCATTTGCATACGCATTCTGGGCACCAGTCGGCATAGACTTAATAAATGCCTCTGCAAATTCTGCTACTGCGTGATCAGTTTCTGCTCCTAAAAATTTTTTCAATTCTTCTACATTTACAGTTGCATAGCGGTATAAAGTTGCAGAGTCAAACTCCTTGGTTCCGATATGACCTGCACCTGCATTATCCTTTGATGCACAATCATCTGCTGCTGTAAAATAATCATATTCTGGATGTACTGCATGTGTTGAAATCGCGTGAGCCACCTGGCAGCATGCGTCAAAATTTAAAGACGGGTCACTAGCAACCATACGACCAAAAAGTGCCATATCAACTGACGGCTGTGCAAGCAATGCTACTTTATACGCCTTCTTATCCGTTTCGGATGCAACAGCTAACTGCGCAAGTGCTTTGATTTGTGCCTCACTGATGAAAAACAGTGCTTCTACTTCGCGTCCATCTTCATCTTCTCCCTTTTTCTTTTTTAGTTTCAATCCTGCATTTTCCAAAGCTGTTCTTGCCAGCTTCTCAGCATCCTGATCCGGTACCAACTTTGCAATCTCAGCTTCAACAAGGTCGAGAATTTTCTTTGTACGATAACCAGACTGGTCACTTGGAAACTTTTCGCGAAAATATCCACGAACTGCATGCTTCCAAGACTGTGAGGATACACGCGCTCTAGTTGCACCTCCATAAATTGCAGTTTTCGGACTGCCTGTATCATCACGATTTATGCAGCTCGGTGGAACCGTCTGAAGTACATGAATATCAACAAATAAATTTTTTCTTGCCATAATAAATCCTCTCTTTTCTCAGTTGTACCAACTGTTATATATTTTTAATCGTTTTTATCTTCTTCAGCGACAACATTTTCTGAGCGTTTTGGTTCTTCATCTTCATTTTTAACACTACTAAAATATTGTCGTCCCCACTTTAACCGTATACCATCTTTACTTTCCTCAAACTGATATCGGTATAAGTCTTCACTCAATGCCACATAATCCAATGCAATCTTTTCTTGACTAAGAAGCTGAACAATTCCTCTTAAATGATGAGCAAGTTCTTTAATATCAGATGAAGTTGCAAATGTCTGAAAACGTCGAAATACACTAGTGTTTTCTACTTCCTCATCATCTTTTACTAATTTTCGGACTGCTGTTCCCAATCCTACACCATTGCACTGCATATTTTCATGTATTATATCATGTCCTTGCTGATGAAGTGCATACAAAGTGAGTGATAAATATGCCGCCCATTCTGCTTTTGATGGTTCAATTTCGCTGGACTTTGCATTCAATTTTATTGGAAATCCTTGAAATAACATTCCCCAAAGCTCTGGCAATTCTCCTGGTACCTTTCCTGCACCTCTTCGCAGATTCGCCAGTTCCGCTTTTATCTGTTTTTCACCTTTTTTGAGCTTTTCTTCTCTGTCTTTTTCTAGTTTTTCTTTTTCTTCTGGCTCTAAATTTTGTTTTTCTTCTGTTACACCACCCAGTCGTTTTATTTTATTTCCAACAAATTGAGACAATTGCTTAGTCAAACTTATTGGCGTTTGTTCTTTTGCTGTTTCACCCATTCTTCTTACTTCACCCATCCTTTCCGAAGCTTAATTATTATTTTTGCTCATCCACTTTATTGGAATACACCTGCCCCATTCGGTATAAAAAGATATTATACACTTTTGGCGCACAGCAGTACCAATATGTCTTGTCTTTTCCTTCTATTTTTCGTCCAATAAATGCTGCAGGACCTGCATTTTCCATAAGCTGATCGGCCACTTTCTTTGCGATTACAGTTACTGTTTTATGCCATTTTTCACTGACTTTTTCTGCATATTCAGATTCTTTTTTCTGTCCTTCCTCAGGATCTAACATACGCAGCCAGCTTCGAAATGGCAGATCAATTTGTCTATAAAACTCCGCCTTTGCCTCATCACCCGATTGTTCTGAGCCAGCAGCTAAATTTAATCGTTTTGACAGATCGCCAACTACTCTTGCCATTTCTTCACACTTTCGTACTTCATCCCGAACTCGTTCTCCCCACTCTACCCATATATCTGTTTTCAACAGATTTGCATGGAAAGTAATCGAATCACTAAAGGTATCCGCAATAAAGAAATCTTTATCGCCATACTGCACAGATACACTTCGAAATGTAACCTGATCTTCCTCATCCAAAATTTCCTTGCGTCTAAGTTCCGTAACCCAACTTACAACCCCTGGACGCTGATTTTTTTTCTCATCCTCTAAAAAAAAATTACCGAACTCGCGCCACATTTGCTTCTGCGGATCATGGCGTTTCGGCTGAAAAGCTTCAACATCGCCTTTATTTACAATCGGTGCCCATGCTGTCATCGTTTCTATAAATGCATTTGTTTTGAGAAAGAAATCGCCACCTAGAAGATAATATCCTACAACCAATTCATTTTTACGAACTAGTAAAAGTCGACGCGATTGTAATGTAAGAAGTTCTGCTGGGTTATCTGGCATTGGAATTTCAGTTCGCTCTGCCCCTTTTGGTTGTTGCTCCCACACCGGTTTATTCTCATTCCATTTATCGCCCATTCGTTCAAATACCAAATTGAGCATTAATGTTTCAAACAAATTATGACCAACTGCTTCAACAATTCCCAATCTTCCGATCCAACCAGCTCCCGGAGATGGTAGACCTTTTTGCCGTGGTTTTGCTGATGTATCATCAAAACCATTGATAAAAAGAAGCCATCTAGCTGCCTCCGCATATGTTAACTGCGATTTTGCTTCGCCACTCCTTATAGCAAACATTCGAATTTTATTGCCACTCTCAGAGATTTCCCCATTTAACTTTGCTGCTGTATACTCGGTTCCTTTTTTCGCCTCATTTACCTGATAAAATGGTTTGTCTGGATGAAAAAGCCAGAAACGTTCTCTATACTGTTCTAAATATTGTCGTATAACTGTTTCTGGAAAATGGCCTAGCTTCCATAATTTTTTCCATCTTTTTCGTGCCATTGCTGCACTTGTAAGCTTTTCCGGTTTTCCATCCACATCATAGCGTGAAAACACAGTATGCAATACAGCTAAACATAATCGAAGCACAGCAACATTTTGTGGTTCTAGTTCTCCTGCAAAATCCACATACTTATGACTTTCTATCAGTGCTTCTGGCAATGACAGTTCATCTATTTTCCGCTCTCTCGTCATGACACGAATCCATGGTTCATCCAATAGATTAAATTCTATCTCTGTCATTTACTTCCTCCTATTCTTTTATCTCAATAAGTCCATCCTCTTCTGAATAATACAATTGTACACCTCCCAATGTTGCAGAGAATTTCTCATCCAAAAGTAAAATTAATTCTCCATGAATCCACGGTGATTTCGCCCACTCCATGAAATTCTGTTTAAACAAGTCCTCTAACTCTTTTATCACATGTGGAAGTCTATTTTTATAACAAAGTGATCTTGGAAGACGAAGACGCTGTTTTGCAATCTTCATTCCAATTTCTTCTGATGGGATTTCATTTCCATTCAATACTTCATTTTCATCCTGCCACGGTAAAAATCTAATTCTACCATCTTTCTTTTGAAGAATTAGCACTTCTAATGATGGACCTCCATCACGAACTGCGGCACTTGCCTCCTTATCATCAACTTGTGTTGCATTTTGCAAGAATGCATCCAATGAAAATTCTTCATCCTCATCCTCTTCTTCAGGCTTTTGTAATAGATAGCCCTCTGCTTTTGCCTGCTTCTTTCTCTGCTCTTTTTTATATTCATTCTTCGCTTCGTTATATCCAAGAATGTTCTCAAAAAGGCTGTCATCTTCCGCATAAACTTTTTGAACCAGTTTCGGAATATCTGTTGGTATACAAATTTTTTCTGGAAGGATTGCTTGCGTTCTCATAAGAAGATACTCTGCGTACACAGCTTTGGTTCCCTTACTGTATGCTTCTTCTCCATCTCTTAAAATCATACAGCGTGGTTTTGAAAGGTTACTTGGTCGAATGGAATCATGCTCTTTGTGGCGGTGTTCACGTCCCATTCTTTGTAGCAGAAAATCTCCTGGACAAAGTTCTGTAATCAGAATATCTGCATCAAAATCAAGCGACTGCTCCGCAACCTGTGAAGCGACAAGAATAAATCCATCTCGTTCCTTTGCCGTTGATTTCTTTCCCATTCTTCTGATCAGCTCTTCCTCTCTTTTTTTTCTATCTGGATAAATATAGCGAGAGTGAAGTTCTAAAATTTCTTTATTATTTTGAAAATGTTCCCTAAGAAGTTGCGCGATCTCCTGCACACGTCCTACCGTATTTAATATAATTGCTGCACATCCACCATTCTTAAGCTCTGTCTCCAAAAATTCTGTTACTTTTTCTGCCTGCAAATCTTCAACATCTATTACGGTCTGAACAGCATCGGACTGTAAATTTTTCTGCATTACCTCCTGTCCCACTGAATATGTCAAAAGAGGATACCCCATACTATTTTCAATTTTTTTTGGAATGCTTTCCACATCTTTATTCAAATAAGCAGCAACCATTTCTCTACGTCTATGTGCTGGAAGTGTTGCTGACAATATTATTACTGGCTGTCCATATGCTCCCATCCATGTAAGTGTACGGTCTAAATATTCACTTGTATACACATCATAAGCATGGCACTCATCAAGAATTACAATTTTCCCAGCCATACCAAGATGACGCAGCATAACATGTTTCTTTTTTAAGGCTGCCATTAGTAACTGATCTACTGTCCCTACTACAAAATCAGCTAATAGTGCCTGCTTTTTTCCACTAAACCATGTATGTGCGTACAGTCTGTTTTCCTCAGCTTCCTCATCATCGTCAAACTGACTGTCACCTTCAAGCATTTTTCGATATTTAAGATCAAAATTAGCCATCGCATGAGCCAAACGAATAGAAAGTCCTAACACTTCATCTTGTGCCTGACGTTTTGCCCATGGAATTAATCGTTCAAATATACTATTGGCAGTTGCCTGTGTAGGAAGCCCGAAGAAAACTCCACCGGCTCCTGTCTTATTTGCTAATAACTGCGCACCTGCTAATGCCGCCTCTGTTTTTCCCATTCCCATTGGTGCTTCCAGAATGAAAATTCCCGGCCTATGTGCTTCTATATCGCTTATATCCTGAATTGTCTGAACAAAGTCCAATTGTGCTGGTCTTGACGCGAAACCAAAATACTCTTCAAAAACATATTCATCCATATAGAATGTTCCTGAGTCCCACGGTTTAATCAGCCCCCATTTATTCAATGCTTCTTCAACTCGATTAGGATAATAACTCTCATCTCCTTCTTCCGATAATGGAAGTAATGGAAAATAGTTTTCGTTACTAGAGATCCAGTCTGCCATAATCAAAAGACCCGTCATTAAAATCTGTCCCTTTTCAGAAAGTTTCGGTACATCATCAAGATCATCATAACCAGATTCTGCTAATACCCATTCTAGGAAATTGTTCCAAAGCAACTTCCATTGTTTTTCATCACTACCATATAGATTCTTTAACATCTTTGAAGTTGGTGCAAACAAGCTTCTTATTTTAACTTTATCTACCTCCTGTGTCATTCCATGATGAGAACCTACAACAGATGCAATTCCCTTTGAGCAACCATATTTTCGAAGAAATACTTCACTCATATACGCATGATTGCATCCCTTTTTCTCATACTGGTCCCAAGACAATACAGATGTACCATCCTCTTTAATCCGTGCTAATGCCTCCGGAATATTTTTCGTGATCAAGCATTGGAAATAGCTATCATTCTTACCAAAATCATGAATGTATCCAAAAAATCCCCCTAATTTTTCCACATCAGCGTTAGATACTTTCTCCTGATCAAATGATTCTCTCAATACATCAATAACAGATGCTGGAAGCCATTCACGGATCAATGCCTTCATCGTACCTGCTGTATCTTTCGCATGCATCCACAAAGGGAGCCACGTCTGCTTACCATTTTTTCCTGATTTGGCAACAATGTGTCGTAAACTCTGAGATAACTTTACAGTTTCCATATGACCACCTCCTTTCATTTTTAATCATGTTATATATTATATTTCTAATTTGGTTATAACACATTCTATCAAACTTGTCAATTATTTTTTTCATTTTTCGTTTTATTTTGTCAAATTTGCCACTCTATTTACACTACTACCCCTGCTGAAGCAGGGAATACACCTACTTAATCATGTTATATAGGTTCACCCCCGCTTGCGCGAGGACCATATTTATTATATCATCCTTAAAGGGCTGTGTATACAAAACTTACACTTTTTGTATGCATTTTTTTATTGGCATACTCCAATTACCGTGTCTCGCATATTTAATCCCTTTGTGTTTCCTACAAGCAATCCACTTAAACCTGATGCCCTTACATTCTCAAAGGTTATATTTTCAAGCGGTTGCTCTGGCAGCCCCATCAAAAAGACAGCTCGTCCTGCTTTTGTGACACTTTTTGCATTTTTGAACGTAATATTTCGTATCACCGCAGTTCCTTCATTCTTTGGTTCGCAAGCAGCCTCATCATATTCCTCATAGCTATAAAACTGGTCAATATAAATCGCTCCACGAAACCATCTGCAATCTTGATGCTCAAGGCTGTTATTTATATGCTGAATATTCTCATAAATGATATCTTCAATAACGCCGCCTCGTCCTCTTGGTGCTTTGACACTTGCCAAGCTGTATGTATCTTCAAATTTGCAATTTTTCACAAGTACGTTGCGAACGCCACCGGACATTTCACTTCCCACTGCCACGCCAAAACCATAGCGAAATACACTATTTATAATCTCGACATTTTCCGTCGGAATACCGACAGCACGTCCTTCTGCATCACGTCCAGATTTAATTGCAATACAGTCATCCTGACTCTCAATTTCACAGCATGTAACACGTACATTTTTGCATGAATCCGGATCAAATCCGTCTCCATTTATCAGGTCATACGGTGTGCCATCCTCCGCATATTTATTACAGATCTTCATATGGTCAAGCAATACATCTGTACAGAAGATCGGATGGACACACCATGCCGGTGACTGGCGAATGATAATATCTCGTATTATGACACCGTCAGTATTACGAAGCACAACCGCGCGACCTCGAATACCAAGTTTCGCCTCGTTTTCCAGCTTTCTTAGTACCGTACCATTTGCGTCAATCGTTCCTTTTCCTTCTATTGTAATACCTTTCAAGCGCTTACTTGCATCAGCAATGTATCCAGTTTGATACCATTCATCCTCAATGCCAGTATCTCTAATATCGACCGTATTGATCAAGCTTGCATGACAAAGCTGCTCTTTTCCTTCAAAACGATAACGGTATAGTGGATACTCGTTAAGGTCTGTACTGCCCAAAAGAACTGCGCCTTCCTCTACACAAAAACTCATTTCACTGTGTAAAAAAAGTGCTCCGCTGACAAATACACCTGATGGAATAAGGACCTGATCGCCTACACCGCAGGCATCAATCGCTGCCTGAATTGCTTTTGTATTACATGTTTTTCCATCTGGGATGGCACCAAATTCAACTACATTATAAATTTTCATAATTAATTAAGCTCACCCTCATTTGCCTGCTCTATCTCAACATTATTAACATCATCCACATTCTCCGAGTTTTGCATAGATACTACTGCTGCATCCATATCCTCAAACTCAGCATAAATCACTGCCTGCATCCAGTTTAAGCTTACTTTTGCCTGTTTGCCCTTTTCCTTTGCTGCCTCTTCTATACCAATTAGAAGTTCCTTCAAAATCTCTCTTGTCAGATAACCGCCACGCCAATGAAATAAAAATGGCTTTTTCTTTTTGGCGGCCTGCGCTGCTCTCTTTTTGACTTCTTCCTGTTTAGTAAAAGAAAGTTTCTTTTCTAAGTAATAGAAGTGACTGCCATCCGTGCATGGAACATAATCTGTCATAATTGGCTCATGATCACGGAAAATAGCATCATCACTCAAATTAAAATAATCATGGCGCGTTAATGTCTTGCTCAACGATAAATCGAATGTCGCATCCAGGTGATAGTATGTCTTTCCGATTTTTACGATATTCCAAGCATGACGATATTTAATTTTCTTTTCCGGATTGGCCTCGGAAATTACGATAATGCACCAAACGCCAAGCGCATCGCACAAAACTTTAACCGACTTTGCAATACCCTCGCAGACACCGACACCATGACCGAGTGGACCGATGATCTCATGAGAATATGGCTTTTTGAGTTTATCGTAGTGTATATTTTCACAGATAAAATCGTGAATATATAATTCTTTTTCGAGTTCTGTCTTTGTACTTACGGCTCTCGCAAGCTTTTCTACTCGCGCACTCATCGCCTTTTGCTGCTGGCGAATTGTCTTTTTGTCAAATAGGTACTCTGGCAAAATTTCAAGATTATCGGACTGTGGCCACTTGCGCAGCTTAAATGTCACTGCATAAAAAATCTCTGGGCAGTCGAGTCGTACCAGAAAGAAGATCATGCTAATTCGCGCAGGATCGGCATACGGCACGAGGAAATGATCCTCAAGTGCCGTTAATCCTGTTTTGATTGCAT
>ERZ791716.1509-NODE-1509-length-10793-cov-2.409015_pt1 | contig 10793 bp, 6 predicted proteins | sample MGYA00510049_ERZ791716 | MGnify/ENA primary metagenome ERZ791716 (study PRJEB30046, sample SAMN00715135) | human gut metagenome | study: EMG produced TPA metagenomics assembly of the A metagenome-wide association study of gut microbiota in type 2... | reverse complement strand
GGCAGACACACAACGCAGAAGATACAAATATATTTTTACAAATTCACCATTTGCCTGTGGCATTAAGGTGTCAATAAAATAATTGGAAACGGCGGTGTTATCCGCACGGTTTTCCATATGTAATGTAATTGTATTCATACAAAAAACTTCCTTATCAATTCAGTTTCTTCATTATAACACACACCAAAACAAAATCAACAGGTGGAAAACACAGGGTTATCCACTGGGGATATTGTGGATAATGTGGATAACTTGTAAAAGAAAAATGAAATGCGTGTAAAAAGCGGAATTGTGGACAAGTCCTTATAAACAGGAAATCCACACACAGAATCAACAAAAATGTGATTAAGTATGTGGATAATGTGGATAACTATGTTGAAAACCAAACTATTTTACTGAAATTATTGAGAAATCAAGGCTTCCCCGATTTGATAGACATTTCCGGCACCCATAGTTATCAACAAATCGCCGTTGATACAATTTTTTAATAAAAATTTTTCGATTTCCTCAAATGAGTGGAAATAATAACATTCTTTGCCGAGTTCACCGATTGCTTTCTGTAAATCTGCTGAACTTATTCCAAGGTTATCAGTTTCTCTTGCAGCATATATGTCGGCGAGGACGACAATGTCGGCAGCTGAAAGTGCTTTTGCAAAATCACCGAGAAGTGCTTTTGTTCTTGAATAGGTATGAGGCTGGAATACGCACCATGTTCTGTTGTGTGGAAAATGTTTTGCACTGTCAAGAGTTGCTGTAATCTCGTCAGGATGATGTGCATAATCATCAACAACTGTCACACCGTTAAAAGTTCCTTTTTTCTGGAAACGTCTGTCAGTGCCTGAAAAACCGCATAGTCCTTTTTTGATTGTTTCAAGGTCAAGACCAAGTTTTATGGCAACGGCAATTGCTGCAAGTGAATTGTATACATTATGTTCGCCCGGAACACCGAGTTTTATTGTGCCATCTGGCTTATTATCAATAAGAAGTGTATATGAGCAGCAGCCGGCACTGTCATATGCGATATCAGCAGCACTGTAACGGCTTGTCGCAGGATTTGAACCAACTGTAATTACTTCACAGTCTGTATCTTTATAAAAATATTCATAGTTATCAATATCTGTATTAATAATGAGAGTTCCGTCTTTTGGAAGTTTTTCTGTAAAAAGCTTGAATGAATGGCGGATATCGTCAATATCTTTAAAGAAATCAAGATGGTCTGCTTTTACATTAAGAATTACATCAATTGTCGGATAAAATGATAAAAAGCTGTTAGTATATTCACAGGCTTCAGTTACGAAAATGTCAGATTTTCCGACACGTACATTGCCACCGATACTGTGAAGTATGCCGCCTACAGAAATAGTAGGGTCACAGTTACCGGCAAGAAGGATTTCTGTAATCATTGATGTAGTTGTCGTCTTTCCATGTGTTCCGGCAACATTTACCGCAACCTTATAATTTTTCATAAGCTGGCCTAAAAGCTCAGCTCTTGTGAGGGTAGGGATTCCAAGCTCTCTTGCACGTGCAAGCTCAGGATTGGAGTCTGAAATAGCTGCTGTATATACAACAACATCATAATCAGGATGTATATTAGAAGCCTCCTGCTTGTAAAAACATGTGCAGCCTTCCTTTTCAAGTGCATCTGTAAGTTCAGATTCGTGGCTGTCGGAGCCGGATACGGTAAAATGTCTTCCTATGAGAATATGTGCAAGACCGCTCATGCTTATTCCACCGATACCTATAAAGTGGACATGTACAGGATTATTAAAATCAATATGATACATAGATTAATTGCCTTTCTTAAAAATTACTTATTATAATGTAGTCTCCAATATTATTATAAACATAATGAGAAAAATTTCAAACTAATTTAAGGACACATTATGACCTTTTTGTCAATAGCCGGAATAAAATTGTTTAGATAATTTTTCTCGAATAAAATAATTGCATTAAAATTGTGTTTAGAATTTTTTAAATTGTCTATTTAAACAAGAAAAAAATAAAAAAAAATAAAAAATTCTTTTTACTTACAAGTCTGAATATGATATAATTAGGACAACTTAATAAGACAGTAAATTTTTAGCATCAGGGGTGAGAGCATGATTAAAAAAGAAATGATAGCCATGTTACTGGCAGGAGGACAAGGAAGCAGACTCGGAGTCCTCACATCAAAGATGGCCAAGCCGGCCGTAGCATTTGGCGGTAAATACCGCATAATTGATTTTCCATTAAGCAACTGTATTAATTCAGGGATTGATACAGTTGGTGTGTTGACTCAGTATCAGCCGTTAAGACTTAACACTCACATCGGTATTGGTATTCCGTGGGATTTGGACCGCAATGTTGGCGGTGTTACGGTGCTTCCTCCGTATGAGAAGAGTACAAACAGTGAATGGTATACAGGAACAGCCAATGCCATTTATCAGAATCTTGAATATATGGAGCAGTATAATCCTGATTATGTTCTTATTCTTTCGGGTGACCATATTTATAAGATGGATTACAAGATAATGCTTGATTATCATAAGGCCAACAATGCAGATATAACAATAGCTGCAATGCCTGTTCCTATTGAGGAGGCAAAAAGATTCGGTATTGTTGTTACTGATGATGACAACAGAATCACAGAATTCGAGGAAAAACCTGAGAATCCTAAGAGTAATCTTGCTTCCATGGGTATTTACATATTCAGCTGGAAAGTCCTTAAAAATGCACTTATTGCACTTAAAGACCAGAATGAATGCGATTTTGGCAAGCATGTCATTCCATATTGTTTTGAAAATAATAAGAGACTTTTTGCATATGAGTATAACGGCTATTGGAAAGATGTAGGAACGCTTAATTCATATTGGGAAGCTAATATGGAACTTATAGATATTATTCCTGTATTTAATCTATATGAAGAGTTCTGGAAGATTTATACCAGAACAGATGCGATTCCACCACAGTATATATCATCAGATGCTTTTATTGAAAAGAGTATTATAGGTGACGGAAGTGAGATATACGGAAAAGTATATAATTCTGTAATAGGTTCAGGCGTTGTAATTGAAGAAGGTGCAGTTGTAAGGGATTCTATCATAATGCAGGATACTGTAATAGGAAAGAATACATCAGTTGAAAAAGCAATTATAGCGGAAGAAGTTGTTATCGGCGATAATGTTGAGATTGGTGTCGGAGAGGAAGCAGAGAATGTACTTAAACCTAAGATTTACAATTCGGGTCTTGTTACAATCGGTGAATGTACAGTTATTCCTGACGGCGTAAAGATTGGCAAAAACACAGCTGTTTCAGGTGAGACAAAACCAGAAGATTATCCGAATGGAGAACTTGTGGGAGGCGGTGTAATAATTAAGGCAGGTGACAACGTATGAAAGCAATAGGAATTATTTTAGCCGGCGGCAATAATAAGATGATGAAGGAATTGTCTAATAAAAGAGCGATAGCAGCAATGCCGGTTGCAGGAAGCTACCGCAGCATAGATTTTGCATTGAGCAATATGTCTAATTCAAAAATCCAGAAAGTTGCTGTTATAACACAGTATAATGCCCGCTCACTCAACGAGCATTTAAGCTCATCAAAATGGTGGGATTTCGGAAGAAAGCAGGGAGGACTTTTTGTATTTACGCCTACAATAACAGCTGACAGCAGCTACTGGTACCGCGGAACAGCAGATTCACTTTATCAGAATCTTCAGTTCTTAAAGTCAAGCCATGAGCCATATGTTGTAATTGCATCAGGTGATGGTATTTACAAGCTGGATTATGGTAAAGTCCTTGAGTATCATATAGAGAAAAAAGCAGATATTACAATGGTTGTAAAGAAGCTTGAAGACCGCTCTGAGATTAACAGATTTGGTGTTGTATCAATGACAGAAGAAGGACGTGTCACAGAGATAGATGAAAAACCTTTGGAGACTAATCTTTCAACAGTTTCGACAGGTATTTATATTATAAGAAGACGACTTCTTATTGAACTTATCGAAAAAGCGGCAGAAGAAGACCGCCATGATTTTGTAAGAGATATCCTTGTCCGTTATAAGAATCTTAAAAAGATTTATGCGTACAAGCTTGATACATACTGGAGCAATATTTCAACAGTTAATTCATATTACAAAACTAATATGGATTTCTTAAAGAAAGATGTAAGAAATTATTTCTTTAAACAGTATCCGGATATTTATACAAAAGTTGAGGATTTACCGCCTGCTAAGTATAACTTTGGTGCAGAAGTAAGGAACAGCCTTGTTTCAAGTGGATGTATCGTAAACGGATGTGTCGAGAATTCAGTTCTTTTTAAGAAGATTTATATCGGAAACAACAGTGTTGTAAAGAATTGTATTATTCTTAACGATGTTTATATCGGAGATAATTCCTATCTTGAGAATTGTATCGTTGAAAGCGGCAGTACAATAAAGGCAAATTCACGATATGTAGGCGAGGGTGATCCTATTATTGTAGTTGAAGATAATCCGATTTATTATTAAAATCATCATTAATTTGAAAAATTTCAGCTTGGGTGTTAATATGGCTATAATAGCTATTTCATCTGAGCTGATTTTTTTATTGCGGCGGCGGGAAGGAGTTTAATTTTATGTATATAATAGCAGGACTTGGAAATCCGGGAAAAGAATATGCAGGTACAAGACACAACGCAGGATTTGCGGTTATAGATGCACTTGCTGATAAATATAATATAGATGTGGATACAGCTAAGCATAAAGGGCTTATCGGAAAAGGAATAATCGACGGTCAGAAGGTAATACTTGTAAAGCCGCTCACATATATGAATCTTTCAGGAGAATGTATACGTGAGGTTATGGATTATTATAAGGCAGATATTGATGACTTAATAGTAATATTTGACGATATAAGTCTTGAGCCCGGAAGACTGAGGCTTCGTGCAAAGGGAAGTGCCGGAGGTCACAATGGTATCAAAAATATTATTGCACAGCTTGGAAATGACAAATTTAAGCGTATAAAATTTGGTGTCGGAGACAAGCCGAAGGAATGGGATCTTGCAGACTGGGTTCTGTCAAGATACCCGAAAGAGGTTGAGGCTGATGTGGAAAATGGAATAAAGAAAGCCTGTGATGCCGTTGCATGCATAATGAATGAAGGCATAGAAAGCGGCATGAATAAATATAACGGGTAAATATATTGTTAATACAAAAAACAGTAATTTATAAAATAACGGAGTTATATAAATGAAGACATTTTATGCACCGCTTTCTGAGTTGGCGGGAATAGAACAGTTAAAGAAAGATTTTGAAGTTACAGGGCAGCCGGTTATGATAAGCGGCTGCATAGATACCCAGAAAATTCATCTTGTTCATGCTGCCGTAAATGATTACAGATTTCGTCTTATAATAACGGGTGACGAGGCAAAAGCACGCGAAATGCAGGAGGATTCACGATTTTTTGATAAATCGAGTATATACTATCCTGCGAAAGATTTCATATTTTACAGTGCTGATGTACATGGTAATCAGCTTGCGGGTGAACGGTTAAGATGTATACAAAAAATTATTGCAGCACAAGATAATAAGACAAACATTACCGTTATTACTACAATTGACGGATGTGTTGATATGCTTATGCCGCTGCAAAGATACCGTGATAATATAATTCATTTTAAAAATAGTGATATTATTGATACGGAAAAGCTTATTTCTAAGCTTGTAGGAATCGGATATACAAGAGTTCCGATGATTGACGGACAGGGGCAGTTTGCGGTCCGTGGCGGAATAATAGATATATTTTCATATACGGATGAGACTCCGGTGCGTATTGAATTGTGGGATGATGAAATCGATTCAATACGTTTTTTTGACGTGGAGAGCCAGCGTTCAGTTGAAAAAATACAGACATACGACGTATTTCCGGCGACAGAGTGGATTTTATCTGAGGATGAAATAGATGCGGGATTTGAAAAAGTAAAAGATGAAGTTGAAAAGCAGCTTGTTACGCTTGGAAATGATAAGAAGAAAAAGACACAGCAGGAGATGGATGCATGTAACAGATTAAGATATGCATATGCTGATTTTGAAAGAACGAGAGATTACAGTAAATTCATACTGTCATTTACTGATGAGATAGAAGGGTTCACAGACTATTTTCCAAAAGATGAAACAGTTTTTGTGCTTGATGAGCCGGACAGGATTATGGAGAGAATGGAACTCATTTCATATGAGTATGAAGAGAGCATGAAGAACCGTCTTGAAGGCGGATATGTCGTTGCAAGCCAGACAAAGCTTATGCGTCCGATTGCAGAAGTTTACAAAAATATGCAGTCTTCAAGGCTTATGCTTTTATCGTCACTTGATTACAAGCCGAAAATGTTAAAACCGGCAGATTATCTGAGAATTGATGCGAGAAGCATAAGTTCTTATAATAACAGCTTTGAGTATCTTGCAGATGATATTAATAAATATAAAAGAACAGGGTACAGAGTTGTCCTTGTGTGCAATTCAAGAACGAGGGCGGCAAGAATTGTAGCAGATTTAGAGGAGCTGGGCACGCAGAGCTATTTCAGTGAGGATTATGACAAAGAAATAATGCCGGGAACTGTTATGGTTACGTATGGAAATATCCATCGTGGCTTTGAATATCCGCTTATTGGTTTTGTAATTATTACTGAGAATGATATATTTACGAGCCGTACAAGAAAGAAGCAGAAGAAGAAGAAATACGAGGGCAGGTCAATTGCCGGATTTAACGAACTTAATGTCGGTGATTATGTTGTCCATGAAATGCACGGACTTGGTGTATACAAGGGAATTGAAAAGATTACTGTTGAGGGCGTTGAAAAAGATTATATCAAGATAGAGTACGCCGGGAACAGCAATCTGTATGTTCTTGCCACACAGCTTGACAGGCTTCAGAAATATGCTGCATCAGACACGGAAAAGAAGCCTAAGTTGAATAAACTTGGAAGTGTCGAGTGGAATAAGACCAAAGCAAAGGTTCACGGAGCTGTTGAGGAGATAGCAAAGGATCTTGTGGAACTTTATTCAATAAGACAGAACCAGAAGGGTTATGCATTTGGACCTGACACTGTATGGCAGAAAGAATTTGAAGAAATGTTCCCATATGAGGAGACTGATGACCAGCTTAATGCCATAGCTGATACTAAGGCGGATATGGAAAGCACACGAATCATGGACAGACTTATATGTGGCGATGTCGGATACGGAAAAACCGAAGTTGCCATACGTGCGGCATTTAAGGCTGTACAGGAAGGAAAACAGGTTGCTTACCTTGTGCCGACGACAATTCTTGCACAGCAGCATTTCAATACATTTGAGCAGAGAATGAAAAATTTTCCTCTTAAAGTTGCACAGCTTTCAAGTTTCAGAACCAACAAAGAAATAAAAGAAACGCTTGCTGATTTGAAGAAAGGTTTTGTCGATGTTGTTATAGGAACTCATCGTCTGCTTTCAAAAGATGTAGAATTCAAAGACCTCGGACTTCTCATAATAGACGAGGAGCAGCGTTTTGGTGTGGCACACAAGGAAAAAATCAAGAAACTGAAAAATAATATTGATGTTCTTACGCTCAGTGCAACGCCGATACCAAGAACGCTTCACATGAGCCTTGTCGGAATAAGGGATATGAGTGTGCTTGAAGAACCGCCTGTAGACAGAGTACCGATTCAGACATTCGTGACGGAACATAACGACGAGATGATTCGCGAAGCGATAAACAGAGAGCTTGCAAGAGGCGGACAGGTGTATTATGTATACAATCGTGTCAGAAGCATAGATGAGGCGGCTGCACACATCCAGGAACTTGTTCCGCAGGCAAATGTGGCATTTGCCCATGGTCAGATGGAAAAGCGTGAACTTGAAAAGATTATGGTCGATTTTATCAATGGTGATATAGATGTGCTTATTTCGACAACTATCATTGAGACGGGCATGGATATTTCCAATGTAAACACGATGATTATAGAGGATGCCGATAAATTCGGGCTTTCGCAGCTTTATCAGCTACGCGGGCGTGTCGGTAGAAGCAATAGGACGGCATATGCATTTCTTTTATACAGAAGAGACAGGATGCTTACAGAGGTTGCCGAGAAACGGCTTTCTGCGATAAGAGAGTTTTCTGATTTTGGTTCAGGATTTAAGATTGCAATGAAAGACCTTGAAATCAGGGGAGCGGGAAATGTTCTCGGAAAGAGCCAGCATGGACACATGGCAGCAGTAGGTTATGATTTGTACTGTAAAATGTTAAATGAAGCCGTTAATGACTTAAAAGGAATTAAAAACGAATATAGTTTTGAAACGAATGTTGATTTGTCTGTGGATGCCTATATTCCTTCGACATATATCAAAAGTGAATATCAGAAGCTTGATATTTATAAACGTATTGCAGCTATTGAGAGCGAGGAAGAATTAAGCGACATGAAAGATGAACTTGTAGACAGATATGGTTCATTAAGCACACCGGCAGTTAATCTTTTAAATATTGCCCTCATTAAGTCAATGGCTCATAAAATCGGAATTATGGAAATGAAAGGAACTATTGAGGATGGACCGTCAGGTTGTTATAAGACAGTTATGAAAGTTTATCCTAAGGCAGAAATAAATACAGAGGCAATTCCGGATTTTATTGACAGCTTCGGAGGGGCAATGAAGCTTGTAAGCGGTTCACAGCCGCAGTTTATCTGGCGTGTGACAAAAAAGAAATACAATAATGCTGGAGAATATCTTACAGGTATTAAAGAGATGCTCAAACTTATGCAGAATAAACTTCAACTTTAATAAAAAAAGCTTATAAATGTTTTGACTTTTCGATTTAAAGTGGTATACTTATATCAATTTAACGCTTTAAAGTGAAAAATACAGACGTATCAATTAAATTAGGCGTCATGGTGAAATACGCATGGTAAAGCAAAAACATACGGAGGATTTTTTTATGCAACAGAAAGGTGAATTAATTTCGTTCAGACCAGACATCAAGGTTGTTGACTGCACAATAAGAGACGGAGGTCTTGTTAATAATTTTTATTTTGATGATGAATTTGTAAAAGATTTATATAAAACAAATGCTGCCGCAGGCGTTGATTATATGGAGTTCGGTTATAAGGCTTCAAAGGATTTGTTTGACGTGAATGAATTTGGCAAGTGGAAGTTCTGTGACGAGCAGGATATAAGAGATATTGTCGGTGATAATGATACTGACATGAAGATTTCGGTTATGGCGGATGTCGGAAGAACTGATTATAAAAAGGATATCATTCCGAAAAAAGACAGTGTAATTGATATGATTCGTATTGCGACATATGTAAATACTATCCCGGCAGCAGTTGAGATGATTAATTACTGTGCTGATATGGGATATGAGACAACAATAAATATTATGGCAGTTTCTACTGCACAGGAAAGTGAGCTTGATCTGGCACTTGATTTGCTTTCAAAGAGCAAGGCAGATGTTATTTACCTTGTTGACAGCTATGGTTCACTTTACCCTGAACAGATAAGAAGATATGCTGATAAGTACATTAAGGTTGCAGAGGCAGCAGGAAAGAAAGTTGGTATTCATGCACATAATAACCAGCAGCTTGCATTTGCAAATACAATTGAAGCATGTACATTTGGCGTAAGCTATCTTGATGCGACAATGAGTGGTATGGGAAGAGGGGCAGGAAACTGCTATATGGAACTCCTTCTGGGATTTTTAAGAAATCCTAAGTACAGCCTGAATCCTGTTCTTAAGTTTATTGAAAACAGAATTCTTCCACTGAAAAAATCAGGTGTTGTATGGGGATGTGATGTGCAGTACATGCTTACCGGACAGCAGAACCAGCATCCAAGAACAGCCATTGCATTTACAGCTGACAAGAGAGAAGACTATTTTACATTTTATCAGTCAGTGCTTGACAGGGAATAATTAAGCAGATAATGTTGTTGACTTTAATATAGTATCGTATTAAAATACGTGTAAGTATTTTATGAAAGGAAGTAATAAAGATGGAAAAGAAAAATCTTGACTGGTCAAATCTCGGTTTTGGTTACATGAAGACTGACAAGAGATTTGTTGCAAATTTCAAAGATGGAGCATGGGATGACGGTGTCATTACAGAAGATGATAAGGTCGTGATTAGCGAGTGTGCAGGCGTGCTTCAGTATGCACAGACATGTTTTGAAGGAATGAAAGCATATACAACACAAGACGGTCATGTAGTCATTTTCCGTCCTGATATGAATGCTGAGAGAATGGCAAACTCATGCCGCAGACTTGAGATGCCGGTTTATCCTGAAGATAAGTTTGTAGAAGCAGTTGCAAAGACTGTTAAGGCTAACGATGCATGGGTACCTCCATTTGGTTCAGGTGCGTCTCTCTACATTCGTCCATATATGTTTGGTAGTAATCCTGTTATCGGTGTTAAGCCGGCTGATGAATATCAGTTCAGAATTCTCGTTACACCTGTTGGACCTTATTTCAAGGGCGGTGCTAAGCCTCTCACAATCAAAGTTTCTGATTTTGATAGAGCAGCACCTCACGGAACAGGTCATATCAAAGCAGGTCTTAACTATGCAATGAGCTTACATGCAATCGTAGATGCTCACAAGAACGGATTCGATGAGAACATGTATCTTGATTCTGCAACACGTACAAAGGTAGAGGAGACTGGCGGTGCAAACTTCCTGTTTGTAACAAAGGATGGAAAGGTTGTTACACCAAAGTCAAGCACGATCCTTCCATCTATCACACGTCGTTCTCTCGTATATGTTGCAAAGGAATATTTAGGACTTGAGGTTGAGGAGCGTCCAGTATATTTTGATGAGG
>ERZ791716.1496-NODE-1496-length-10854-cov-2.659506_pt1 | contig 10854 bp, 5 predicted proteins | sample MGYA00510049_ERZ791716 | MGnify/ENA primary metagenome ERZ791716 (study PRJEB30046, sample SAMN00715135) | human gut metagenome | study: EMG produced TPA metagenomics assembly of the A metagenome-wide association study of gut microbiota in type 2... | reverse complement strand
TGTGGTCAACAGCAGGAGCGGTGTCTGCCATCTCCTTCTTGCGCTTGAGGGCCTTGCTCAGCTGCCATGCGCACAGCACGGTCAGCACAGCCAGCACGGCGATCAGAGCGTAGATCGCAGTCTGCCACCAGGGCAGCACGGTCTTCAGGGTATCGCTTGCAGACCAGCCGTTCATGGCGTTGGAGTTGACCACGGTGTACAGGATGTGATGCATTGCATTGCGCATCTGGGCCACGATGTAGGCATCGTTCTCGTAGTTGGCAGCCTTGGTGGTGTGGATCTTGGGCATCGGGCTGTCCCAGATGTCAGAACCGGCGATTAGGCCGTCCACCAGATCCATGTACTGGCTGGAGCCGGAGAAGTCGGTGATGCACATGCCGCGCATGCCCAGCTCCTCGCGCAGGAAGCCGTTCAGCAGGTTGGCGTTGGCACCGCACCAGGTTGCGCCCCAGCGGTTGAAGCCGGTCATCACGCACCATGCGCCGCCATCCGTGATGGCCTTATCGGCCACTTCCAGATAGATCTCGCGGGCGGTCTGCTCGTTCAGCCAGGTGTTGACACCACGGCGGCTGGTCTCGGAGTCGTTCAGGGCAACGTGCTTCAGGTAGACATACACGCCCTTGGACTGGATGCCCTGCACCTCGGCAGCGCAGATGGTGCCGGCCACAAAGGGATCCTCGGCGTAGTACTCGAAGTTACGGCCGGAGTAGGCGGTACGGTGCATGTTGATGCCGGGGCCGTACAGACCGGAGTAACCCATGGCAAGGCAGTCCTCACCGATGCACTTGCCCACTTCGTTGATCAGGTCCACATTGAAGGTGGCAGCCATGACATCCTCGGAGGTGTAGCACATGGCGGATGCACCGCCGGTCAGGGCAGCGGTCTTGCCGATGGAAGCAGCCGCTGCAGTGTTGTGGAAGCCCAGAGTGATGGTGTTGACCATCTCGTCGAAGGTCAGCTGATCCAGCAGGGTCTCCCACTGGGGATCGTCGAAGTCCTTGCCGATCATGGAAGCGAGGGTCAGGCCGTTCTTGGCACCCAGAGTGGGCATCTCGACGCTGTCGGCCTCGGTGCCGTCGTACTGGGTAAAGGCCAGATCTGCAGCCAGCGTTTCGTTGGCAGTCAGGGCAGCAGGCTGGGTGGGAACCGTGCCGGTCCAGTCAGAGCGGCTCATCCAGGTCACGCTGCCGGGAGCATCGCTGCTCTTGTTGGGGTCGGACTCATCAAACAGGTTGGTGATGGCAGTGCCGTTGGCGCTGGCTGCATAGGTGGTGGTATCCAGAGCCTCGTTGGTCCACTTCCAGACCAGAGAAGCATCGCCGTCCTCGGTCATGCGGCCATTGGTGCCGGCCACGGTGTAGCCCTTGGCAGCAAGGATGTTGTTGACAGCGTTGTGAGAATCGGTAGCAGCGGTGAAGTAGTAGTCACCGGCATCCAGAATGTAGGTCTTGGCGTTGTTTGCGTCGTAGGTGCGCAGCTCGCTCTTCTTCACGGTGATGGTCACATCCTCGGAAGCGCCGGGAGCCAGCACATCGGTCTTGGCAAAGCCGCACAGCTCTGCAGCGGCCTTCTCGATGCCGTTTGCCTTGTCGTAGTCGGTGTAGGGAGACTGGAAGTAGACCTGCACGGTCTCCTTGCCGGAATAGGTCTTGCCGGTGTTGGTGACCTTCAGGGTGACGGTGAAGGCGTCGTCAGACTCGGTCACATTGAAGTTGCTGTAAGCAAAGGTGGTGTAGCTGTCGCCGTAGCCGAAGGGATAGGCAACGGTGGTGGCCCAGTCATAGTCGCCTGCCTTGGCAGTGCCCATGACCACATCCTCGTAACGGGTCTCGAAGTAGCGGTAGCCCAGATAGATGCCTTCCTGATAGACGCTGTACATGCCCTGCACGTCCGCACCCTCGGTCAGCAGGTCATACTCTGCTGCGTTGGGGTAAGCCTGGGTGTAGAAGTTGTACATGGCAGGGTTTGCCAGATTGTCGTACAGATAGGTGTCCACCAGAGAGCCGGAGGGGGTCACAGTGCCGGCAAGCAGCTGGCCCACACCGTTGATGCCGGTCTGGCCCACATCGCCGATCCACATGGCGGCATCAATGCCGTAGTCCTCGCCGCAGATGGCGGGGTTGAGGAAGTCCATCTCCAGTGCGTTGGAGCTGTTGATCAGGACGACGATGGACTTGAAGGTGCCGTTGTCCTTCAGTGCCTTCAGGTTCTTCAGCAGCTCGATCTCTTCTGCGGACAGCTCCAGATAGTTGCCGCTGCCCTCGGAACCGGAGATCCAGCTGTCGTTGGTGCCGTTGGTGCCGCTGGGCAGGTCTGCGCCCTCACCGCCGGAGCGGGAGAACACCACGATGGCAGCATCGCCGTACTCGGCAAAGCTGCTCTCGGCGCTGGACAGTGCGCTCCACGGAGCTTCATTGACAGCGTACTGGGTGTTTGCTTCCAGCGTATCCGAGATGGAGGCCGGGGTAATGCGGCTGTAGTTCTTCATCATGCTGTCGGACTTGTACAGATCCCACAACGTCTGGTTGACTTGAATGCCCTGAGCTTCCAGTGCTTCCTTCAGGTTGGGGGCCTTGCTGGTATCCACGGAACCGGAGCCGGTGCCGCCGTACATCAGATCCACAGAGCCATGGCCGAACAGACTGACCTTGGCGCTGCCTGCCAGCGGCAGGGCAGCGTTGTCGTTCTTCAGCAGGGCAGCGCCCTCGGCCTCAACGGTGGCGCACAGCTCAGCCTCATAAGCCTCGCGCTCTTCGTCGGAAGCAAAGCCCGCTTTGAAGTATTCGGTATCTTCCGTGGTGTCGCCCTTGATGATCTTATAGGTCGATGCATTCAGAGCAACGTTCAGGGTGGTGGCGTACTGATTTGCGATCATGTTGCCCACGATGGCGGCGATGGTCAGAATCGCCGTCAGCGCAGTGAGCACCGACCACAAACGTACTTTGGGTTTCTTGGTATTCATTGGTTCTCCTCCTTTTCATTTATAACAACCGCCAGACAGCGGGATGTCCTTGGTTATACCCAGTTTGCACTGGTGGGATTGGATTTCTTCAGCTTGTAGCTGGGGTTCGGCTCTGCCACATTGCAGAAGGATGCGGTGTCGATGCAGTCGCCTGCAACGGCCTTCAGCTCCACCTTCCCGTGCAGCGGCACGCGGAACTTGAAGATATGCTCGCCGGTCTGCTCTGCCAGCTTTTTGCCGTCCGCATACAGGGCGACGGTGTTCTGGTTGGAGTAGACCTTGACCTCGATCTCCTTCTCGGTGCGGTCGGTGAACCGCTTGGAGCAGATGTGGACGAAGTTTTCCTCGCTCCACCATGCTTTATAGAGGTAGAAGCTGTCCTTTTTGGTCTTTCGGTCAAAGGTGACAAGACCCTTGTGGTTCATGCCCGGCTCGCCGCCCTGATCCCGGGCATCGGCTGCAAAATCGAACATGTTCCACACATGGGTCGCCCACAGCCAAGGACGGTCGGCAATCATCTTTGCAATGTGCTCGTGGTAAACGCACTGGTAGCTCTCGGTGTAGTCGCCTTTTTCCGGGTGGCTGCTCTGGTACTGGGGGTTGGCATCTGCGCCGTACTCCGAAAAGCCGATGCAGCGGTCAGGGTAATCGGCGTGGTACTTGTCAAAGAACTCGTCGTTCTGCTCCAATTCGCCCAGATACCAGCCGAAGTAGAGGTTGTAGCTGTTCACATCGGGAATTTCCAGAATGGGACTGGTGGTCTCCAGCATAAACACGTTTGCCATGGTGGTCTTGCGGGTGGGGTCCAGTTTGTGCGCCAGCTCGTTCAGCAGATGGTGGTTTTCCAGCAGATCCTCGTTGACAGCAGAAGCAGCGGTGATCTCGTTGGACAAGCCCCACACGGCAATGCAGGGGTGGTTGTAGTTCTGGACGATCAGCTCTTCCATCTGGGTCAGGGTGTTGGCACGGCCGTTGGTCATGTGCATGGTGATGTAGGGGATCTCTGCCCAGATGACAAGACCCTTTTCATCACACAGGTCGTAGAAATACTGTGCGTGCTGATAGTGTGCCAGCCGGATGGTGTTGGCGCCCATTTCCAGAATGATGGAGATATCCTCCTCCATCATTTCGTTGGTCAGGGCATTGCCCGCACCCTTACGGTCCTGATGGCGGGAAACACCGCGCAGCGGATATTCCCGGCCATTCAGGATAAAGCCCTTCTGGGGGTCGATCTCAAACTTGCGGCAGCCGAACCGGGCGGAGGTCTCCTCGCCATTGTCCAGCTTGGCAGATACGGTGTAGAGGAAGGGGTCGTCCACGCCATCCCACAGGTGGGCGTTGTCCAGCGTGAAAACAACCTTTGCGGTGCCCTTTTCCACCGGGGCGGTGAGGGTCTGCCCCTCCAGTGCAAAGGTCACGTTCTGTGCGCCCACCACGGCGGCTTCCACGGTGACCTCGGAGGTCTTGGCGGAAAGGTCGGTGACGATGGGGGTCACCTTCAGTGCCGGTGCGCCATTAGCGGGCAGGGCAAAGTGCTCTGCCGGGACGATGTGCAGGGTCACATCCCGGTAAATGCCGCCGTAGAAGGTAAAATCGGCTTTCTGGGGATACACGGTGTCGTTGTCGCGGTTGTCCACGGAAATGGCCAGCAGATTTTCCTCTTTGAGGTGGTCGGTCAGGTCTACCCGGAAGGTGGAGTAGCCGCCCTTGTGCTCAGCCAGCTTTTCACCGTTCAGGTAGACGGCGGCGGTCATGGCTGCGCCGGCCAGCTGCAAAACAGCCTTGCCGCCTGCCGGGATGGCGGGCTTTGCCAGGGCCAGCGTATACCAGCAGGTGCCGCGGTAGTAATCGTTGCCGCCGTCCTGACCGTCCACTGCGTTCCAGGTGTGGGGCAGAGCAATGGCCTCACCCATAACAGCGGTGGGGATGCCGGGGTTCTCCTTGGTAAAATGCCAGTCGCTCTGATTCAACAGGATGGTCTTGCTCATGGTAAAAACTCCTTTATATTTATAAAAGATGGATGGAATCAGCAAAGACCGAAAGAGCGTATGAGCCCTTTCGGTCTTTGCAGGGTGTTACTGCATCTGTTCTGCAATTACTTCATGACGAAGGGCTTCTTTCTTATCTGCGATGCGCTTCTGGACGTTGACCATTTCTTCCTTGGTCAGCGGGCAGCCCAGCATGGCGATCAGGGTGATGGCCCAGCCCAGCATGGGCAGACCGAACTTGATGGCAAGGGTCATCCAGAAGATACCGCTGGTGTAGGGATCCGTGGGCTGGGGCATGGTGGTGGTGTAACCCAGAAGGGCGACCGCACCGGTGGCGATGACAGCAGCCACCGAGGTGATGAGCTTGTCCACCAGACTGTAAGTACCAGAAACGACAGCCGGGATATAGCGGCCGCTGCGGTCCAGCTCGTAGTCGATAGTATCGGCCATGTAAGAAGTGTTGGAGGTGGTAATGCACATCATGGAACCATTCTGCAGCAGAGTCAGCAGAACGTAAACGATCATGTTCCAGCTGCCGATCACACCGATCTGACGAGTGTCGGTAAAGATAAAGAACAGGAACAGCACAGAGGCGATGGCCATGCTGACGCAGGTCCAGGTCACGATGCCCTTTTTGCTGCCATTTTTGCCCACATACTTTGCACCGAAGGCCGCAAAGAAGATGGAAGGCACCATGCTGATCACGCCAAGGGTGGTAGCAAGACCCATGTTGCCGATGAGGATGCCGTTCAGCATCGTGTTGATGATGGCCTGGCTGCCTACCTGCTGTGCCAGCTTATCGGAAGCGTTGGAGGCGATGTAGCACTGCAGGGGCTTGTTGTGCTTGAGCACCTCAAGAATATCCGCAGTTTTCAGCGGCTCGTGTTTTTTGTTGGTGCCCTCGAAGTTTTCGGGCTTATCGTAGGCGGAGATACCGGCGCAGACGATCAGGGTGCCGATACCGGCAATGATCAGCACGATGGTGCAGACCGTGCTGAGGAAGTCCTGATTAAAGGTGCCGCCGCACTTGGGCAGGATGACGGTGTAGATCAGCATGCTCATGCCCATGGGCACGGCGTAGTTCAGTGCAGTGGTCCAGACACCGATGGTGGGACGCTGGCGGGGATCGTTGGTCATAATAGCCGGCAGGGTCTGGGCGGTCATGTTGGTGACGGTATAGCCGATGATGTAAATAATGTAGGTCAAAACGAACACCGGCAAGCCGAAGCCCTTGCTGGAGCACAGGTTGAACATACACAGCAGGCCGACAGCCTCGATCAGGTAGCCGCTGATCAGCAGAATGCGCAGCTTGCCGAAACGGGTGTTGACGCGGTCGTAGATGAACGCCAGCATCGGGTCGGTAAAGCCGTCCAGAATGCGGGCCAGCATCAGGATAATGCCCACGGTCGCAGTGGTGATGCCGTAGCCGATGCTGGCAGAATAACTGGCCATACCGATCAGGGAATAGACGCTCATGCCCACAAAGGCGTTGCAGGCGTAGCAGATGATCTGCCAGAGTTTTGCACGGCGGTACTGGACACCGTCTACCTCACTGGCACTGGGTTTCTTTTGGAACATAATGATTTTCCTCCTTTTTGTGTGAACTGAGTTCTGCTTTTTCTGACACCAGAATAACAGAATGCAACAGCCACTGCCGGATGAAAAACGATAGTTAAGGATAAAAATTCGTGCAATAATTTGCGGTGCGTGAATTTGCGCCCGCCTTCACGATTTATTGTCCCATAGGGGCAAAACAGGTCTGCTACAATAGTCTCAACAAGCAACACGCAGGAAGGGAGAACCATCATGCAGAAATTTGAAAAAGGCTTTTTCATCGGTGCTGCAACAGCAGCCCATCAGGTAGAAGGCAACAATACGAATAGTGACTACTGGGCACAGGAGCAGCTGCCCCATTCCAGCTTTACGGAGCCCAGCGGCATTGCCTGCGACCATTATCAACGGTACGAAGAAGATATCAAGCTCTTGGCCGATGCCGGGCTGAACGCCTACCGCTTTTCTATCGAGTGGGCACGGGTAGAGCCGGAGGAAGGAAAGTTCGACCCGGAAGCTATCGAGCATTACCGCAAGGTGATTGCCTGCTGCAAAGCGCATGGCGTAGAACCCATCGTGACGCTGCTGCACTTTACCAGCCCGAAATGGCTCATCTGCAAGGGCGGCTGGGAAACCGAAAGCACCGTAGAGGATTTTAAACGTTATGTGACCTATGTGATGGAACAGCTGGGCAGCGAGCTGCGCTATGTCTGCACCATCAACGAGGCCAATATGGGCTTGCAGCTTGCCGCGATCTCCAAGCGGTTCCGTCTGATGGCAGAACAGGCTGCCCAAAATGCCGCATCGGCCGGAAAGTCTGCCGAGGGTACGGTGCAGGTGGGCATGAACTTCCAGAAGATGATGGAAAACATGAAGTATGCCGCCATGGAGAATGCACAGGTGTTCGGCACACCCCAGCCGAAGATCTTTGTCAGCGAGCGCACCCCGGAAGGTGATCTGCTGGTGATGCGTGCCCATGCAGCCGCACGGGATGCCATCAAAGCCCTCTGCCCGCAGGTCAAGGTGGGCCTGACCCTCTCACTGCATGACTTGCAGGCACAGCCCGGCGGCGAAGCCTTTGCCGAGGCCGCATGGCAGGAGGAGTTCACCCATTATCTGCCTTATATCAAAGACGATGATTTTCTGGGTGTGCAGAACTATACCCGCACCCTTTATGGCCCGCAGGGGCAGCTGCCGGCACCGGAGGGCGCAGAACTGACCCAGATGGACTACGAGGTCTATCCGCAGGCACTGGAACACGTCCTTCGCAAGGTGGCAGAGGAATTCAAGGGTGACCTGATCGTGACCGAAAACGGCATTGCCACCGCCGATGATACCCGCCGTGTGGCATTTATCCGGCAGGCACTGGATGGCGTGCAGCACTGCATCGCCGACGGCATCCCGGTGAAGGGCTACTTCCATTGGAGCCTGATGGACAACTTTGAGTGGCAGAAGGGCTATGCCATGCAGTTTGGACTGATCGCCGTGAACCGCGAAACGATGGAGCGGACAGCAAAGCCCAGCCTTGGGGTGCTGGGTAGTTACGCAGAAAGATAAGCTGCAATAGCAAAAAACAGGCTGCGGAAGATGCTTCTTGCAGCCTGTTTTGGCTCAGTGGGAAAGATGCAGACCGTGGACACCATTCGCAACCACGGCGGCAATTACGTTGATGTGCTTTTGCGCCAGTTTTGCATCGGTGTTCAGAAGCCCCGAAAGGCCGTTCATTACAAAAATCAGGATGGCTCCGACATTTTCATATTGGGATGGTTCCATGTTTGCGAGTTTGATTTGTTCCAGAATCGCATCACGCAGATGCTGTGTAAAGCGGTTCATCGCGGATGCCGGAACGACACCGAGGTAATCGGTTGCCTGTTGGAGAGAAGCAAACATCTCCTGCACAAAGGCCTCCGGCGCATCTAGCAGCTGCTGTGCGCCGCCCATATTGTCGCAGACGAGCTGGACTGTTTGCAGTTCCATTTCGGCGGTGAGCGCATCCAGCGTTTCGTAGTGGGAATAAAAGGTCGTTTTGTTGATCTCGGCGCGTTCGGCAATTTCTTTGACCGTGATCTTTTCGATGGGCTTCTCCCGCAGCAATGCAATAAACGCTTTCTGAATGGCACGCTTCGTTTTTTTGACCCGGATATCCATACAATTCCTCCGTCAATGTATTTCGTAAAGGATGCTTAACCAACGCTTTGGACGTGAACCGTTGCTTAAACACCGGACACGCCGGAAACTGCTGATTGCAGCTCCTGCGCCACAGTGTTATTATAGCACCACAGGGATGGATAAGCAACTGATGGTTGCAAATCTGATTCGTAAATACGATAAATCATCGGGAGACCATCCACGATGAAGTGGAATGGCTGAAGCAGAACGATATGATCTAAAAAAGGAGAGTATGTAGGATGGATTTTAACAGTGTCAAAGGCAAAGTGGCCATCGTCACCGGCGCAAGCCGTGGCATCGGCCGGGCCATTGCCGAGTGCTTTGGCGAAAACGGCATGAAGGTGGTCTGTGCAGCCCGCAGTGCAGAGCAGGGGCGGGCTGTGGCAGATGGCATCTGCGCCAAGGGCGGCGATGCCATCTTTATCCAGACCGATTGCAGCAAGGCTTCTGCCATCAAAGAACTAGTGGATAAGACGGTGATGCACTACGGCAAGCTGGATGGCGTTGTCAGCAACGCAGGCATCGGCATGGGCGGCACACCGCTGCATGAGTATGAGGTAGAGGATTACGAGAAAATCTTCTCCCTGAACAGCGAGGGCGTCTTTGCCGGGATGAAGTACGGCGCCAAGGCCATCCTCAAGAGCCACAGCGAAGGCGGATTCCTCATCAATGTGGCATCGGTGGCGGGTCTTGTGCCCCAGCGTGGACAGGCGCTGTACAGTGCCACCAAGTTCGGCGTGGTCGGCATGACCCGCGCAGCGGCGCTGGATTATGCAGAATACGGCATTACCGTCAACGCCATCTGTCCCGGCTACACCAGAACCAGCATTTTCGGGGATGCACCGGCTGCGGCCATGGACTTCTTTGCATCCGACTGCCCGGCAAAGCGGATGGGCGACCCGGAGGAGTGCGCTGCATTGGCACTTTTCCTTGCCAGCGGTCTGGCACGGTACATCACCGGTGCAGCCATCCCGGTGGACGGTGCACTGTCTGCCGGACACCAGAGCATCAGCAGCTGGAAGCACCCGGAAATTTTGACCGGCAGCAAGCTGAACAGCCAGAGCACGATTGCAGCACTGATGGAAAACGAGGCTGCAAAAGCCATCATGGAGCAGTACCTGCCCGGTTTTGCCGATAACCAGCAGGCAAAAGCTGCCTACGGCATGACCTTTGGCAAGATCGGCCCTATGCTGGGTCTGCCGGAAACGGCGCTGAAAGCACTGCTGGATGCGCTGGACAACCTGTGACCGAAGCAGCTCGGAAAGCCTCTTTGACAGGGGCTTTCGTTCTGCCTGCGTGCGGTTGATTTTTGGGAGGAGACCATGAAAAACGAAGCACTTTTCCGTACCGGCTCTGTCTGGAAATCCATCATTTCCATGGCGGTGCCCTCCATTATCATTATCCTTGTCATGGTGCTGTACAACATGGCGGATATGTTTTTTGTGGGCTGTCTGGGCGATACCGCACAGGTGGCAGCGGTCTCCGTTGTGGGGCCGGTATTTTCGATCCTTTCGGCAGTGGCGACCATGCTTGGCGCAGGCAGCAGCGCCATCATTGCACGCTGCTTTGGCGCAGGCGAGATCGAGCAGGGCAAGACTTGCTCCTCGCTCTGCTTCTGGAGCTGCTTTTTTCTGGGCGTTCTGGTCAGCATCGGTCTGCTGGTGGGCAGAGTGCCACTTCTGGGGGTGCTGGGCTCAAATGCAGAATTTTTTCCCTATGCAGAGCGGTATCTTCAGGTCCTTGCACTGGGTGCGCCGCTTTTTATCCTGTCCAACAGCATGGCGATGCTGGTGCGTGCAGAGGGCGCAGTAAAAGAAGGCTTGATCGGCAATCTTCTGGGCACGCTGGTCAACTGCATTTTTGACCCGCTGTTCATTCTGGTACTGAACTTCGGCGTCAGCGGTGCGGCTGCTGCCAGTGTGCTGGGCAATCTTGTGGCAACGGGCTGCTATCTGCGCTACATCGTCAAACACGGCACGGTGCTGACCGTTGATCTCCGTCCTGCCCTGAAAAAACCGCAGATGCTGGGTGAGATGCTGGCCATTGGTCTGCCCAACGGGATCAGCAGCCTGCTGGCAGGGTTTGCCTCCTCCTTCAGCAACCGGCTGCTGGTGACCCACGGCACGGCGGCGGTCGCCGCCATGGCGGCCGGGGGGCAAGCGGCCCTGGATAATCACAAGGAGT
>ERZ791716.1493-NODE-1493-length-10862-cov-2.391876_pt1 | contig 10862 bp, 8 predicted proteins | sample MGYA00510049_ERZ791716 | MGnify/ENA primary metagenome ERZ791716 (study PRJEB30046, sample SAMN00715135) | human gut metagenome | study: EMG produced TPA metagenomics assembly of the A metagenome-wide association study of gut microbiota in type 2... | reverse complement strand
TGGCACGAAGGAGGGTACGCTGCGCATTAGCGGGGCGAACCTGCGCTTCCTGCGCTATTCATCATCAGACGCGATTGTGACCGGGCGAATTGACGCCATCAGCGTGCTGGGAGGCGGAACATGAGCGGGCGGCCGTGGCTTATCGCCGTCACGGTGGATGGGGTCAATCTGCCGCGTTTTTTGCGCCGCGCGGGGGAAATGGGGCTGCTGCTGACGGGCGCGCGCATCCGCGGCAAGCATCTCAGTGCCTTTGTCCGCGAGGATGATGTGATGACGCTGCGGATGATGGCAGAAAACGGCGGCTGGCGCTTCTCGGTGGGCAATCGGCAGGGCACGGGACGGCTGATGACGTGGATTCGCCATCGGCTGGCGCTGCTTTCCGCGCTGATGCTGGGCATTGGCGCGCTCATCGGCGCGTCGCAGGTGATGTGGCGCGTGGAGATTGAAAACGCCGGGATTTACGCCGCGGATTTGCCCGAATACCTGCGGGCGCTGGGCATCACCCCGCCGATGCGAAAAAGCGACGTTCATCCGGGTCAGCTGCGTGACCTGCTGGAATGGCGCTACCCGGAAACGGCGTGGGTGGAGTGCGGCTGGCGGGGGATGACGCTGCTGATTCGCATGGTGGACGGCGTGCCGGCGGGAACGCCCTTTTCCGAGACGGGCGCGGGGGACGTGGTCGCCGCGCGGGACGGCATCGTCGATAGCATCCGCACGAAGGCGGGCACGGCGCTTGTTCAGCCCGGCGACGTGGTGCGCAAGGGGCAAATCCTCATCCGCGGCGAGGAACGCACGGGCAGCGGCGTGCGGGCGGTATCAGCGCGCGGGGTGGTGATGGCGCGCGTGTGGGACGCGGCGGCGGTTCGCATGGACTTGACAGAGCTGCACACGTCCTATTCCGGGCGCACGGAGGAAAGCGTGTCGGTCGTCAGCCCGTGGTTCGCCCTGTGGCATGAGCCGGAGAGCGCGTTCCATCAGGCGGATGTGTCCCGGCGCACGCTCCCGCTGGGCGGCTTCTTCCTGCCGCTCACCTGCGTGTGGGAAAAGCGGTATGAATGTGAAATTACGAAACAAAATCGGGCAAATGAGGAAATAACTGCCGAAGCAAGCATAGCTGCTTTGCGAAAACTGCGCGAAATCATCGGTACGAACGAATCTTTGGTTGACAAGTGGGTAAATTGTAGTATGATAGATCATGAGGTACTGTTGGCAGTGGCAACGGGCGAAAGGCTTGTGGATATTGCCGAGCAGATACCCAGCGGCGCGCCTACCAAGTGAATTTGATTGTCGCCGTTTCAAATGGAAAGAAGGACATCGTTTTTGACTGAAACGAGAAAGATTCCCCTGACGCTGGATTCGATGGATGCCTATATGTCCCTGTTCGGGCTGAACGACCAGAATGTTGCGCTGGTGGAGCAGGAGTGCGGAGTCACTGTCTCCCTGCGCGGCTCGGAGCTGTTCCTCACGGGCGAAGCGGAGGATGCGGGGCTGGCGGAAAGCGTCATCCTGAAGCTGCTGGAAATGATCCGCCGCGGCGACCTTGTTGACCGCACGCGCATCCGCTACGCCATCGCCCTGGCGCGCGAGGGCGACGTGGATCGCATCGACGAGATTCTGCGCTCCGTCGTCGCCATCACCCACCGCGGCAAGCAGATTCGCTGCAAGACGCTGGGGCAGCAGGAGTATGTGCAGGCCATCCGCGACCATGACCTCACGTTCGCCGTCGGCCCGGCGGGTACGGGCAAGACGTATCTGGCAATGGCGCTGGCTGTCGTGGCGCTGAAGAACAAGGAGATTGAGCGCATTGTGCTCACACGCCCGGCGGTGGAGGCAGGCGAGAAGCTGGGCTTCCTGCCCGGCGACCTGACACAGAAGGTTGACCCGTACCTGCGCCCGCTCTACGACGCGCTGTACGACTTCATGGGCGTGGACAGCTACCAGAAGCTGCTGGAGCGCGGCGTGGTGGAGGTTGCCCCGCTGGCGTACATGCGCGGTCGCACGCTGTCGGATTCCTTCATCATTCTGGACGAGGCGCAGAACACGACTTCTGAACAGATGAAGATGTTCCTGACGCGTCTGGGCTTCCACAGCAAAGTCGTCGTTACCGGCGACATCACCCAGACGGACTTGCCCTACGGGAAGAAATCCGGCTTGGCGGAAGCAATCGAAATTTTGAAGGACATTCCGGAAATCGGCATGGTGCACCTGACGCACAAGGACGTCGTCCGCCACGAGCTGGTGCAGACGATTGTCAAGGCGTATGACGCCTACTACCATCGGGAAGCGGAAGGGCAGCGCCCGTAAATCCGCCCCCTCCGGTGCAGAAGGAGTGATAACTACATGCGTAAACGCGAAAACAAGCAGAACCACCGCCCGATTTTGCGCCACTTCACCACTTGGCTGCACGGCGCGGGCGCGAAATGCGCGCTCATTTACGCCGTCGGCACGCTGGTGCTGCTGGTCTTGTTTGCCGCGGCGTGCGCACCGCAGCGCTACAGCCTGAGCGTCGGCGCGATTTCGCACCAGACGATTACCGCCACGAAGGACGTGGAGGACACGGTGACGACCGAAAGCCGCGGCCGCGAAGCCTCTGTCCGTGTGGAAGCGACCTACCACTTTCAGGAGGGCGTGACCGAAAGCGTGCTGAGCGACCTCGACGAGACGTTCCGCCAGCTGCGCATTGTGCAGCAGTACGGGCTGACCCTGCGCGTGCAGGACGGCGAAACCGCGACGGAAACGAACCTCGCGGCGACCTTCAGCGCGGAGGAAATCGACTACGCCCTCCAGCAGGTGGAAGCCGTGCCGCTCACGCGCTATCAGGCGACTGTCCTCATGCGCGCCAGCACGGAGAATTTCGACACAATGGCGGCGACGGTGCGCCTCGCGGTGGAAAGCGCACTGAACACCACCATCCGCGAAGGGCAGGTCAGCCAGTCCATCGCGACGATTAAGCAGATTGCGGGCTACCGCGTCGAAACGTCGCTGATGCAGAACATCGTGCCCGTCGTGCTCAACCACTGCGTCCGCCCGAACATGGTCATTGACCAGGAATTGACCGCGCAGGCGCAGGAGAACGCCGCCGCGCAGGTGGAGCCGGTGGTGTACCTGCAAGGGCAGAACATCATCCGCGAGGGCGAGCGCGTGCAGGCGAATCAGCTCGCCATGCTGGAGGCGCTGGGGCTGCTGGATACCGCGTCGTATGATTATGACATCTACCTCGGCGCGCTGCTGCTCATCGCTATTTCCATGTCGGTGCTGATTTTGATGCTCGTTATCCTTGCACCGGAGGTTTTGAGGGATGTGCGCCGCTCCAGCGTCATCATGGTGGTGCTGGTGCTGTGCGAAGGGCTGTGCGTGATTGCCGTCAAGCTGCTGGATGTCTACCTTGCCCCGGTCGTGATGGCGGCGATGCTGCTGACCACGCTGCTGAGTGCGCGCGTCGGCATTTCCGCCACGTTCACCATGGCGCTGATTGCGGCGGGGCTTAGCGCGGGCAGCTCCAACGCCTACTCGGCGGAAATGGTGCATTTGATACTCACGGGCGTCGTCTCCGGCATCGTCGCCGTGCAGTACTTGAAGGATAAGCCGCAGCGTGTCCGCATGGTGATTGCGGGCGTGATTGTCGCGGTGGTGAATATGGTCGTCATATTCGCCATGAGTCTGATGACCTCCAACAATATATCCGGCATGATGACCAACGCCATGTGGTCGATGGCGGGCGGCATTTTGAGCGGCCTGATTTCCGTCGGCTTCCAGCCCGTGTTCGAGGCGGCGTTCAACCTCGCCACGCCCGCGAAGCTCCTTGAACTGGCGAACCCGAATCAGCCGCTGCTGCGCCGTCTGCTGCTGGAAGCGCCCGGAACGTATCACCACGCGATTGTGGTGGCGAATCTGGCGGAAGCGGCGGCGGAGAAAATCGGCGCGAACCCGCTGCTGGCGCGCACAGGCGCGTATTTCCATGACATCGGGAAACTCAAGCGCCCGCTGTACTTCAAGGAAAACCAGATGGGCGACAACCCGCACGACCGCACCGACCCGTATGTATCCGCCGCGATTGTTACGGCGCATACCCGCGATGGTCTGGCGCTGGCGCAGAAATACCACCTGCCGCCTGAAATCCAGACGATTATCATGGAGCATCACGGCGACACCCCCGTGATGTACTTCTACCACAAAGCCTTGCAGATGGCGGACGGCAAGCCGGTTGATATTGCTGATTTCCGCTATGACGGTCAGCGCCCGACGACGAAGGAGAGCGCCATCGTCATGCTGGCGGACACCATCGAGGCGGCGGTGCGTTCCATCCCTGACCCCACGCCCAAGGCGATTGAGCAGTTCATTGAGCGCCTTGTTCGCGGCAAGCTGGAGGACGGACAGCTCAGCAATTCGCCGCTGACCTTGCGCGATATCGACGCGATTTGCGAAGCGTTCTGCAAGGTCTTGAATGGCGTGTTCCACGAGCGCATTGAGTACCCGACGGTGAACGTCCCCGCGCGCCCGCTCGTCAAGGCGGAAAAGGAAGCGGAGAAGGAAACGAAGCAGATGCAGGCGGAAATCAAGGCGGAGAAACAGGCGGAAGCGGAAAAAACACCCGAAGTGAAGGCAGAAGCGAAGGCGGAAAAGCAGGCGGAAGCGGAAAAAACATCCGAAGTGAAGCCAGAAGCGAAGGCGGAAAAGCCGGATGTGCCGGAAAAGCCCGCCGCGCCGGTGGAGGAAAGCGAGGAGAACACATGAAACTGCTTTGGCAGATTGACACGCAGGTTGACCCGCGCTATTTGTCCCTGATGCAGACGGCGGCGGACTGCGCCGTGTGGATGGAAGGCGTTTCGCGTCCCTGCGCGGTGAACATCCGCATTTGCGGCGACGACGCGATTCACGAAATCAACCGCGAGTACCGCGGCGTTGACCGCGCAACGGACGTGCTGTCCTTCCCGACGGTGAATTATCCGGCAGGCAAAACGGCGGGGCAGTGCGACAAGCTGCTTGCACGCGAGCTGGATGACGAGGTGGACGCCTGTATGCTCGGCGATCTCATCATCTCCATGCCGCATGTGCTGGCGCAGGCGGCGGAGTATGGGCATTCCCCGGAGCGGGAGGCGGCGTATTTGACCGTCCACGGTCTGTGCCACCTGATGGGCTATGACCACATTGAGGATGAAGACAAAAAGAAGATGCGGGCGATGGAAGAGAAGATTCTGTCCGCCATCGGCATGACGCGCGACGGCGAAACGCAGACCGACGTTTCCGATGAGACGCTGCTGGAAATGGCGCGGCAGGCGATGCTGCGGAGCTATTCACCCTATTCCGGCTATCCGGTCGGCGCGGCGCTGCTGTGCGCGGATGGCCGCGTGTTTCAGGGCTGCAACATCGAGAACGCGTCGTTCGGCTTGACGAACTGCGCCGAGCGCACGGCGATGTTCAAGGCAGTCAGCGAGGGCGCGCGGGAATTCACCGCGATTGCGATTGCCTCGCGCGACGCCGCCCCTTGGCCCTGCGGCGCGTGCCGACAGGTACTCAACGAATTTGCACCGAATATCCGCGTGCTGGTGACGTGGCAGGGCGGAACGGAAAGCGCGACCCTGCCGGAGCTGCTGCCGCACGGCTTCGGCCCACAGCAGCTGACGACGAAGGAGTAAAATCAGGAGAAAAATCATGAGCGAAAATACGAAATTCCATTCTGGATTTATTACCATTGTGGGTCGCCCGAACGTGGGCAAATCCACCTTGATGAACGCGATGGTCGGCGAGAAAATTGCGATTGTCTCCAGCCGCCCGCAGACGACGCGCAACCGCATTATGGGCGTGATGACGCGCCCTGATTGGCAGATTGTGTTCCTCGACACCCCCGGCATCCACACGCCCCGCACGAAGCTGGGCGAAAGCATGATGCAGTCCGTCAAGGACGCGATGGACGGCATGGATGGCGTGCTGGTGCTGGTGGACGCGACGCAGGTGGGCGAACACGACCGCGCCATCGTCCGTGATATGGCGGGCAAGAAAGTGCCGAAGGTGCTGGCAATCAACAAGATTGACCTGCTGCCGCCGGAAAAGCTGCTGGGGCTGATTGCGTCCTTCGCCGATCTTGGCTATGACGCGATTATCCCCATCAGCGCCAAAACCGGCGACGGGCTGGATGACCTGACGAAGCAGCTTGCCACGCACCTGCCGGAAGGCCCGAAGTATTTCCCGGACGATATGATGACCGACCAGCCGGAGCGGCTGATTTGCGCGGAGCTGATTCGCGAGAAGGCGCTCCAGCATTTGCGCGACGAAGTGCCGCACGGCATCGGCGTGGAAATGATGGGCATGGAGAAGATGAACGACAACTTCATGGAAATCAACGCGACGATTTACTGCGAACGCGACGCGCACAAGGGCATCATCATCGGCAAGCACGGCGCAATGCTGCAAACCATCGGCTCGGAGGCGCGCGGGGATATCGAGAAGCTGCTGGGGCTGCATGTAAACCTGAAGTTATGGGTGAAGGTGCGTCCCGACTGGCGCAACCGTGCGTCGGATTTGCGCACGCTGGGGTATGACGCGAAATAAAAGGGGGATTTGCGTATCCCCCTGACCCTAAGCAGGGGAAGCCGATGCGGGCTTCTCCTGCATCATTGTGCGGCAGGGGGTTCGCCTCTGCGGAGGCGACGAGGGGGCACGGAAACAGACGAAGTCTGCGATCGCCCACTCGACCCCTTCGGGCTGCACACTTCCATGTTTATTGACTTCTATCGGAAGTTATCTCGTTGGTGGACAAAAGTCAACCGTGCCTATCCCCAAAAAAATCAATGCGAAGGAGACAATCACCATGGGCAAGTATTTCGGAACGGACGGATTCCGCGGAGAAGCGAACAAGGAGCTGACCGCTGACCATGCCTACCGTGTGGGACGCTTTCTCGGCTGGTACTACGGCGAGTGCAAGCGCCGCAATGGCGACCACACCCGCCCGCGCATCGTCATCGGCAAGGATACCCGCCGTTCCAGCTATATGTTCGAGTATTCGCTCGTCGGCGGGCTGACCGCGTCCGGCGCGGATGCGTACCTTCTCCATGTCACCACGACCCCGTCCGTCGCGTTCGTCGCGCGGCTCGATGGCTTTGACTGCGGCATCATGATTTCTGCCAGCCATAACCCGTACTACGACAACGGCATCAAGCTCATCAACGGGCAGGGCGAAAAGATGGATGAGGACACGATTGCCCTCGTCGAAGCCTACCTGGACGGGCATTTGGAATGCTTCGGGCAGACGTGGGACGAAATTCCCTTCGCGCATCAGGAGCAGATTGGCTGCACGGTGGACGATGTGTCCGGGCGCAACCGCTATGTCGGCTACCTGATTTCGCTGGGGCTGTACTCCTTCCGCGGACGGCGGATTGCGCTGGACTGCGCCAACGGTTCCAGCTGGAACATCGCCAAGGCGGTTTTTGATGCGCTGGGGGCGACGACGCTGGTCATCAACGCCGAACCGAACGGGCTGAACATCAACCGCGACGCGGGTTCGACGCACATCGGGGGCTTGCAGAAGTTCGTCGTCGAAAACCACTGCGACGTGGGCTTTGCCTTCGACGGCGACGCGGACCGCTGCCTGTGCGTGGACGAAACGGGCATGGAAATCACCGGCGACCACATCCTCTTCATCTGCGGACGGCACATGAAGCAAACGGGCGAACTGCTGGGCAACACGGTCGTCGCGACGGTGATGAGCAATCTGGGGCTGTTCCGCGCGCTGGATGACCTCGGCATTGCATCCGCCAAGACCGCCGTGGGCGACAAGTACGTCTACGAGTACATGACGAAGAACAACTGCCGTCTGGGCGGTGAGCAGTCCGGGCACATTATCTTCAGCAAGTACGCGTCAACCGGCGACGGCATCCTGACGAGCCTGAAGGTGATGGAGGTCATGTGCGCGGCGAAGAAAACGCTGCATCAATTGGCTTCCGACCTGACGATTTATCCGCAGAAGCTGATTAACGTGCGGGTAAAGGACAAGAAGGCGGCGCAGGCGGACGCGAAGGTGCAGGAAGCGATTCGCGCGGCGGAGGAAAAGCTGGGCGACACGGGGCGTGTGCTGGTGCGCGAGAGCGGCACGGAACCGCTGGTGCGCGTGATGGTGGAAGCGCAGGACGCGGCACTGTGCGCACAGTGCTGCGAGGAGATTGCGCAGACCATCCGGGCGCAGGGGTGGGCTTTGTAACCGAAGGAGTCCAGAGGGCGATCGCAGACTTCGCCTGTTTTCATGCCCTCTGGAAGTAACTCTTTTTACCAGATTGATAGCAAAGTCAACTATGCCTGTATGCCATAAAATCCGCAAGATTATGCAAGAAACAGCATAAAAAGCCCTGCTGCGCATGAAGAACATGGCGTGGCAGGGCTTTTTTCTTGCAAAAATCCATTGCAAAATCAGCGGAAAACAGGTACAATAGAGTAGGGAAATCTCTGATTGACTCGGCGGCGCATCTGACGGATGCCTTTCCCGCCATCTGCTGCTTGCAAAAATCTCGATTTACGTTCAGTAAACCTTCGATTTTTGCAATTGCATCTGACGGAAAATTCATCCATCATCTGACCACCTCATTCAATCAGAGCTTCCCCAGAAGACGGGAAAAACCGTTTTCCCGGAAAGGCGTGGAACGCATGGATTTGTTCGACCTGATAGGTCCCGTGATGATTGGGCCAAGCAGCTCCCATACCGCGGGCGCGGCGCGCATTGGGCTGACCGCGTATTCGCTGCTGGGCGAAAGGGTGGTCAAGGCGGATGTCGGGCTGCATGGCTCGTTCGCCAAAACATACCGCGGGCATGGCACAGACCGCGCTATCGTCGGCGGATTGCTGGGGATGCACGTCGACGACCCCCGCCTGCGCGATTCGCTGGAAATCGCCCGTCAACAGGGCATGGACGTGCGCTTTGAGCAGGTCAATCTCCGCGGGGCGCACCCGAACACCGTCCGGCTGCACGTCACGGGGGAGCACGGCACGGCGCTGACCCTCGAAGCAGCGTCCGTCGGCGGCGGCAACATCGAAATCCACCGCATCAACGGTTTGAGCGTCAATTTCACCGGCAAGGCGGACACGATGATTATCCACCACATCGACATGCCCGGCGCGATTGCGGCGGTCACGTCGACCTTGGCGCGCCACCGCGTCAATATCGCGAACATGCAGGTCTATCGCCGCAAACTCGGCGGAGACGCCATGATGGTGCTGGAGCTTGACGGCGCGCCCTCCCAGGCGGACTTGGACATCATCCGCCAAATCCCCGATATCAGGAGCTGCACGTTCCTCAAAAGGAGGGATGACTGATGGACTACACGCTGCACGAATGGGTGCGCATGGCGAGCCATCATGGGTCGATTGCGCGGTGCGCGATTGAGAAACAGGCGGAGGAATCCGGGCTGGACGCGCTGGCGGTGCGCGAAAAAATGCGCCATCACCTGCGCGTGATGCAGGAGGCGGCGCAGCAGGGGCTGGATGAGCGCCTGCGCAGCGTTACCGGGCTGACGGGCGGACAGGCGGCGCTGATGATGAAGCGCCTGCAGGCGGGCAAGTGTCTGGCAGGAAATTTGCTGGGCAAGGCGGAAGTGTACGCGCTGGCGACGGCGGAGTGCAACGGCTGCATGGGCAAAATCGTCGCTGCCCCGACGGCGGGCGCGTGCGGGATTCTGCCCGGCGCGGTGCTGGCAATGATGGAAGAAAAAGGCGCGACGGAGGAACAGGCGGTGGACGCGCTGTTCGTCGCGGCGGCGGTCGGTCAGGCGATTGCAACGCAGGCGAGCATCTCCGGCGCGGAGGGCGGCTGTCAGGCGGAATGCGGGCGAGCGCGTGTGGGTCGAATCCCGCAGCGGCGCGGTCCTCGGCGCGGCGGCGCTGGTGTATCTGGAGGGCGGCAATCCGCAGCAGTGCGCGGACGCGGCGGCGTTTGCGCTGATGAACCTGCTTGGGCTGGTCTGCGACCCCGTCGGCGGGCTGGTGGAAGTGCCCTGCGTGTACCGCAACGTGGGCGCGTCTGGCATCGCGTTTACGGCGGCGGACATGGTGCTCAGCGGCATTCGTTGCCCGATTGAGCCTGACGAGGTGATTCTGGCGATGAAGGAAGTCGGCGACGCGCTGCCGACGTCCCTGCGCGAAACCGGCGAAGGCGGCTGCGCGGCGTGCGAAAGCATCTGCAAGCGCCTGCATCACAAGGAGTAAGAATATGTACATCCAGCAAGTCAACCAAGACGGCGTGTCCATTGCGCTGATTCGCAGCGAGAAGCCGCTGATGACGGACGTGCAGTCCGCGCTCGACCTGATGATGACGGTGCGCGCGGAGACGGGCTGCAAGCGCATCGCCCTCAACCGCGAAGCCATCACGGGGGATTTTTTCGTGCTTTCGACGGGCATTGCGGGCGAAATCCTGCAAAAGTTCGTGAACTACGGCTTCAAACTCGCGATTTACGGCGATTTCACGCATGAAACGAGCGCAGCACTGCAGGATTTCATCCGTGAAAGCAACGAAGGACGGGATATTTTCTTCCAGCCCGACGCAAATTCGGCGACGGAAAAGCTGGCACGGGCGGAATGAGGGGACACTGCGCCATCCGCAAAATCCAACGAAAAAGGGCGATTCGGGATAAACACCGAACCGCCTTTTTCGTGCTCCAATCAACACGCGGAAGAAGTATGTAAGTGTGCTCAACTCCATCGCGCGAAAGGGGCAAGGGCAGCGCCCCTTGGTCACCCTCAATTAACACGCGGAAGAAGTATGTAAGTGTGCTCAACTCCATCGCGCGAAAGGGGCAAGGGCAGCGCCCCTTGGTCACCCTCAATTAACACGCGGAAGAAGTATGTAAGTGTGCTCAACTCCATCGCGCGAAAGGGGCAAG
>ERZ791716.1474-NODE-1474-length-10945-cov-3.668687_pt1 | contig 10945 bp, 7 predicted proteins | sample MGYA00510049_ERZ791716 | MGnify/ENA primary metagenome ERZ791716 (study PRJEB30046, sample SAMN00715135) | human gut metagenome | study: EMG produced TPA metagenomics assembly of the A metagenome-wide association study of gut microbiota in type 2... | reverse complement strand
GCGTTCGGGCTTTGCTTTACCTCCGTTACCGGCGGGCGGCTGTGAGCCGCTTCAAATTCGCCGTTCTGTCGGTTCGGGCTTTGCTTTACCTCCGTTACCGGCGGGCGGCTGTGTGCCGCTTCAAATTCGCCGTTCTGTCGGTTCGAGCTTTGCTTTACCTCCGTTACCGGCGGATATTAACGTTATAAACATACGATTAAGAACGATACTGCACAATCTTAGCAGTACCCCAATTCTATTGAAAAAACCTATTAATTATAGAACCGCATTTTCTACAAAACAAAATCCCTGAGAGCCTCAGCTCTCAGGGATTTACTATACTATATCAACTTTATCAACTTTCGTATTGCCGTCCGATAAATCAATATTTAGCGTAAGGATTCTCACCGTCATACAGCATACCAGCAGGACGGTTGAATTCGAGATCCTCAACGCCGAGGTACTTCAGTGTATCGAAGATAGCCTTGCCGTAGTGACCGAATGCTACTGCGCCGTGGTGAGGATAGTTCTTCTTGATAAGAACGTTGCGGTAGAATCTGCCCATTTCGGGGATAGCGAATACGCCGATAGCGCCGAATGAACGTGTAGCAACAGGGAGAACTTCACCCTCGGCAACATAAGCTCTCAGCTTAGCGTCAGCCGTGCTCTGTAAACGGAAGAATGTGATATCGCCGGGAACGATGTCGCCCTCGAGCGTACCTCTTGTAATATCAGGCTCCTTATCGGGCTCAAGACCTCTGTGCATGATGAGCTGATACTTCATAGTCTTGCTTGTCAGCTTGCACGAAGCTGTGTTACCGCAGTGGAAGCCCATGAATGTATCCTTGAGCGTGTAGTTGTACTTGTCCTTGATGGATTCAACATACATATCTGCGGGAACAGAGTTGTTGATGTCGAGCAGTGTAACTGCGTCTTCCGAAATGCAGGCACCGATATATTCGCTGATTGCACCGTATATATCGACCTCACACGCTACGGGGATTCCTCTTGCTGTAAGTCTTGAGTTTACATAGCAGGGAACACAGCCGAACTGTGTCTGGAATGAGGGCCAGCACTTGTTGGCGAATACAACGTACTTTCTGCTTCCCTTGTGTGCTTCCATCCAGTCAAGAAGCGTAATCTCGAGCTGTGCAAGTCTGGGCAGGATACCGGGCATCTTGTTGCCGTCGCCAAGCTCCTTCTCCATATCTGCAACAACTTCGGGGATTCTTGCGTCATTCTTATGCTCGTTGAATGCGGCATAAAGGTCAAGCTCCGAGTTCTCTTCAATCTCAACGCCAAGGTTGTAAAGCTGCTTTATAGGAGCGTTACAAGCGAGGAAGTCCTGAGGACGAGGACCGAATGAGATAACCTTTAAGTTGTTAAGACCGATAACCGCTCTTGCAACAGGGATAAATTCCTTTATCATATCTGCAACCTCTGTAGCTGTTCCTACAGGGTATTCGGGTATGTATGCCTTGATATTTCTGAGCGCTAAGTTGTAGCTTGCATTCAGCATGCCGCAGTAAGCGTCGCCTCTGCCGCCTACTAAGTTATCCTGTGTTTCCTCTGCCGCAGCAACGAACATTACAGGACCGTCAAAGTACTTTGCAAGCAGTGTTTCAGCCGATTCGGGACCGAAGTTTCCGAGGTATACGACAAGTGCGTTGCAGCCTGCGCCCTTAAGCTCCTCAAGAGCCTGCATCATATGTGTTTCGCTTTCGATAGTGGTGGGACATTTAAATACGTCAACACCGATCTCCTTACATGCCTTTACAACAGCCTCACATCTTGAAGCTGAAAGGCTCATGGGGAAACAGTCACGGCTTACAGCCGCAATTCCGAGCTTTACATCGGGTATGTTCTTCATAGCAAAAATTCCTTTCTGTGCAGTTTATTCTCTGCTTTATAAATCTGTCATAATACCGCCGCATTTTTTTGTTATGTACCGCTTACGTTTCGAGTAATCGTTTACTTGCATTCGCAAAACAAAAAACCTCTGCGACAGGTGTTATTATTATTGTATCACAAATAATCGTCATTGTCTACAGATTTCCGATAATTTTACGCCGTTTTCACACGAAATTATCAGCAAGGCAATGTAACAGGTTACACGGTAATTAAGTAAAACGCATTTGTTTTACCGTTTATTGACACGCCGTGCTATTTATGTTATCATTTTACTATATTAAGTATTTAAACAGCGGAGGAAGACCGATGAAATACAGACGATTGCTCTTTTGGGTAAAAGACCCGTATTCCGATAGTTCCGACGAATTGTTCACCAAAGCCGTAAAAGAAAATTTCTCATACTGCGTTTCTCATTGCGATGATTACCGCAGAATATGCGAAAATCTCGGTATATCCTCTCCCTCGGATGCGTCCGGACTTCCCGTGATACCCACATTGCTGTTCAAGAAAAAGCAGATTTTCAATAAAGGCTGTATTCCGCTTATAAAAGCGACTTCCTCCGGCACAAGCGGCAGGAAAAGCATGGTAGCCTTTGACACGGGCGGCCTTCTCTGCGGACTTAAAATGGTTATGCGTGTATCAAAGCTGAGAAATCTGTTATCTCCTGTTCCGTGCCACTATATCATTATGGGTTACAAGCACCACAGAGGAAACAAGACCGCCGTAACAAAGACGGCTTTCGGTGCAACATTCTTCACTCCTGCACTGAGCCGCAATTATATCCTGACATATAAAAATGGCGGCTATTCCCCCGACTTTGACAGGATTATAAATCTTATTGTCAGTCATTCACGTTCACGTTTTCCGACAAGATTCATGGGGTTTCCCGCTTATACTTATTTTCTGCTGAGAATAATGGACGAACGTAAAATTTATCTTAAAATGCCGAAAGGCTCACGCATAATGCTCGGCGGCGGCTGGAAACAGTTCTATGCTGAGCAAGCCGACAAAAATTCCTTTTACAGCCTTGCCGAAAAGGTACTCGGCATAAAGGAAAACGATATTATCGAATTTTTCGGAGCGGTAGAACATCCGATTTTATACTGTGACTGCAAGGAACATCACTTCCACGTTCCCGCTTACAGCAGAGTTATAATCAGAGATGTCGATACGTTAAAACCGCTTGAAAACGGCAAGACAGGACTTGTAAACCTGATAACTCCTATGGTTAAAGCGACCCCGGTGCTTTCCGTAATGACAGATGGCCTCGGCATACTTCATAACGGAAGCGAATGTTCCTGCGGACTGAAAACGCCGTTTCTTGAAATTGTCGGCAGAGTTGCACCGGAGGATATAAAGACCTGTGCGGCAGGCGCAGAAGAGATAATAAAGGGTGTGAACGTATGATTTTCTTTGATGGCGAAATATACGAAAACGATATGTGCGACAAGCTGTTAGCCCGTTTTGAAGACAGAATATGCGACACTCTCGGAAACTGTCGGCTTTCTGCTAAACAGGTCATGCTTGCCGCCGAAAAAATCAGCACGGATATAGAAAACGGCGCTTTTGACGATATGCTCTCAGCGCTTGACGTTGAAAATGTAAGTTACTATAAACAGCTTATACTCGCCTGCCTCAGCCGTGAAAATCTTGAATACAGGCTGAAAACCGAACTCGGAGATTCAAACAGCTTTATCGGTTCTCCGAACGGCATCACTCCGAAAATTAAAATTCAGACAAAACCTCTCGGCGTTCTGTTCCACATAGCCGCAGGAAATGCCGACGGCTTACCCGTGATGAGCGTTGCAGAAGGACTTCTTGCAGGCAATATCAATATACTGAAGCTTCCGTCCGCAGATAAGGGCTTGTCGATCCGCATAATAAAGCGACTTTGCAAATATGAGCCTTTGCTGTCACGCTACATATATGTCTTTGATACTCCGTCAAGCGATGTGCGTACCATCCAGACGCTTGCAGGCTTTGCCGACGGCATAGTGGTATGGGGCGGTACTGAAGCCGTAAAAGCAGTGCGCTCACTTGCTCCGCCGGGAGTTAAGCTGATTGAATGGGGACACAAGCTCGGCTTCTGCTACATTTCCGATTACGCAAACCATACAGATGAATTTTCGGCTCTTGCCGAACATATAGCCTCTACAAAGCAACTGCTCTGCAGTTCCTGCCAGACCGTGTTTATCGACACCGATGATAAAACCGAGCTTACCCTATTTTGCGAAATGTTCCTTCCGTATCTTGAAGCGGCAGTCGGAAAACACAGGAACACCTCAATAGGCACACGGGCGAGAGATACGCTCATAAGCTACACCGCCCGTCTTGAACAGGCAATCGGGATACGTCAAATTTCTCCCGATGTATTTTACGGCAAAAATTGCAGCCTTATCATAAAAGACGACTTTGAACTTGAACTATCGCCTATGATGTGTAATGTGCTTGTAAAAAGGCTTCCGAGAAAGAACATAATGCGTACACTGAGAAATGCAAAAGGCTTTTTGCAGACCGCAGGGCTTATCTGCGACAAAACTGACAGAGCAGAACTTACCGACCTGTTGCTCTGTGCAGGAGTTACAAGAGTTACGCAGGCGGGAAATATGTCCGCTTACTTTTTCGGAGAATCCCACGACGGAGAATATCCGCTATCCCGATACACAAGAAAAATCAATATCGAACTGAATAATCAGACTGAGGAAACAAATATATGAAAAAACTCGTTTTACCGCTCAACATTATTTTTCTCGGCTTATCGCTTGCTTGCGATACAGCTCTGATAATTACTCATCTCTACCCGATAAAAATAACCGCAAGCGTTTTCTTTATGCTTGCCGCCACAGTAAACCTGATATACGCCCTGAAATACTTCCCCGATAAGAAACTGCCGTCAGTAATACTGACCGTCGGCGTATTCTTCGCAATGAGCGCAGATATAGCGATAAACTTAAACTTCATCGCAGGAGCGGCGATTTTCGCCTTAGGTCATATCTGTTATTTCATAGCATATTCGCTGATGCAAAAGCCCCGTCCGACCGACTTTATCCCCGCAATTATAATATTTATCCCCATAGTGCTGTTTATGATGTTCTCACCGCTTCTTGACTTCGGCTCGGTTATGATGAAAATCATCGGCATTTCATACGCAGTTATAATCTGCATTATGACAGGCAAAGCAATAATGAACTTTATCCGCATAAAGAACAGATTCAACCTTATACTTGCGCTCGGCAGCGTGCTGTTCCTTATATCCGATATAATGCTCCTGATGGCGTACTTCTCAAAAATAGATTTCCCGTTCTCGAATTTCTGCCTTGCCCTATATTACCCCGGTCAATGCCTTATTGCAAACGGTCTTGCACATATTAAAACAGCTATAACAGAAAAAATCCGTGTCGCCTGACACGGATTTTTTATTACTGATTATTCCAGGCTACCGTCCACTCCCGACCGTCCCACAAAGCCCAGCCAACCGCCTTCATTTCAAAAGGTCGGAAGCCGAGTGCCTCGGCTCGCATTTCCGCCTTTAAATACGGTTGCTGTGTATTCACGTTTGTTTAACGGCGGGAATAAACAAACAAGTATTTCGACAGCTTATTTTCAGCCATCGTCAAACCCCGACCGTTCTGCAAAGTCACGCCAACTACCGACATTTCCAAAGGTCGGAATTTGCCGTGCCCCACGGGCACTTAGTGCTTCTTCAACCAGTTACGCATCCACTTGCCGTTTTCGGTAAGATTGCTCTCGCTCCAGTTACCGTTTGCCGATGTTCCCGGCCGCAGTACCGAGCAGGTTTCATCCTTGTTGCAGATACTCCAGTTACAGTAGCTTATGCCTTGCTTGTCAAAATAGCTAAGCCACTTCTGCGTTTCGTTGAAGTCGTTCGCACCTCCGCCCGATGCATCACAAGTACCGAATTCCGACACGAATACCGGCAGTCCCTGTGCCACGCAGTTTTCTACATTTGAACGAAGTCCTGCGTGAGTTGCCGCATAGAAGTGGAACGCATACATTACATTCTTGTAGTTCAGCGGATCGGAAAGCGGCTTGTCGATTTCCTGGCTCCATGTTGGCGTACCTACTATAATTACCGAGTTTGGCGCATTCTTGCGGATAACGGGTATTATCTTTTCCGCATACGGCTTGATATTGCCGCTCCACGATGCACCGCCGTTCGGCTCGTTGCATATCTCGTAAATTACATTCGGATATTTTACATATCTCTTTGATACCGTTTCAAAGAAGGATTTCGCCTCGTTTGTATACTTGGACGGGTCGCCGGGATTAAGAACGTGCCAGTCAATGATAACATACATATCCAGCTTGATGCAGATGTCAACACCCTTTTCAAGCAGTTCAAGGCTTCCGCTCTTGTTGCCCATATAGCACTGACCGTTGCCCCACTCGTCAACATACATTGCAAGACGGACAACATTCGTATTCCAGTCGTCACGGAGCGTTTTGAATGCGCTCTCGTTTACGAATTCGGGGAACCATGTAAGCCCGTGTGTGCTCATTCCTCTGAGCTGATAACCCTTGCCGCTCTTATCGACAAGCTGTCCGTTCTTTACCGAAAGCTGTCCGTGCTGTGATACCGGCGTAGTGCCTTTAGGGTCGCTCGGTGCCGGAGGAACTGTTGCCGCCGGCTTTTTGGTCGTTGACGTATTATTATTGTTGTTATTGCTATTGTTATTATTGTTGCTGTTATTTCCGGCACTCGTTCCTGCGGTACTTCCGTTCACAGTCACTTTACCCTCATTGATATAAGCGTCAGCCGAATAATTGAAGCCGAATGAAACGCTCTTTCCCTTTTCTATAGTTCCGTTGTAGTTCTCGTTCTTGACCGTCATTGTGTTTCCCGAAATGCTGAATATTCCGTTCCACTGCGACATCAGCTTTGTGTTGCCGGGGACGGTTACCTTTGCCGTCCAGCTGTTCACCGTATCGCCGTTATTGGTTATAACAATCTCATAACCTCCGCACTTCTTACCGCCCTCTTCCCAGCTGCTCGACTTCTTCCATTGAACAGTGAAATTGCTTGCAGATGAAGCAGGCTTGCTCTGGCTGTTGTTTTTAGTGTAGGCAGTTGACGGTGCCTTACTTGTATCGGCAGGCTTCTCGGTATTCTCTGCCTTTGATGTATTTTCCTGCTTTGAAGTATTATTTTCTTCCTGTTCGGAGGTATCGGAAGATGTGTCGCTCTCTGTTACTGAGCTGTCAACGGAAGTAACCTCGGAATTTTCATCAACACTGCTCGTATCCTCAACATACGATACATTGCTTTCGGTCTCCGAGTTGCTTCCGACAGACGATAATACACCGCTGTCCTGCGCCGCACAGCCTGCAAGCATAGCCGCCGCAATAAACGCAGCTATCGCACGTCTGATTATAGATTTTTTCATATTTCCTCTTTCGGTCGTGATATTAAAACAGCCCTCACGAATGAGGGCTGTCGTTATTCGTTAATCTTTTTAAGATTACTTTCTCTTCTTAGCAACTACTACTGCACCTGTTGCGAGGAGTGCAACACCTGCAACTGCTGCAACGCCTTCAACACCTGTGTTTGTGTTGGGCTTTGTAGAATCGCCTGCTGTGGGAGCTGTTGTGTCAGCGGGAGCTGTTGTATCAGCAGGAGCTGTTGTATCAGCAGGCTGCTGAGCGTCAAGACCTGAAACTGTAAATTCAATCTCTAAAGACTTTGTGGGGTATGCACCGTTATAACCATCTTTCTTAAGAGCATCGTTCCAGATGTTAGCGAACAGAACCTTTGTATGACCTGACTTCTTACCGTCTTCTGTATCAATGATAGGATCAGCAACTTCTGATGTTACTGTACCGTCAACGATAATCTTGCAGTCAGAGAACTTAGCGATAGATTCACCGTCTTCGCCTGCGTCCTTGTTGAAAGGAATATCTGTTGAAACGAACAGAAGGTTGAATGCAGATGCACTGTCAAGTGCCCAGTCAAAGTCAGTAATACCAACCTTGTATGTGCCGTCCTTGTCGATCTGTACATCTGTGTATGTAGCAGGAAGAACATAACCGGCATTACCACCCGGCATATCATCATCGAATTTGTCTTCATACTGAGGGAATGTTTCGGGATCGTTGCCGCCCCATACGATTACGCTGTTGAAGTACTTGCCGTCTGCAACGTCCTTACCATATGAAGCGTCATCAAAAGAGTTTCTGAATGAGTAGGGTGCTGTCTGGAAACCGATATAAGCATTATAAGTTTCTGCTGCTGCGCCTACTGTAAGTGTGCCTGCTACTGCCATTGCAGCTGCTGCACCGATGAATCTTTTCATCTTCATTTTAATTACCTCCAAACAAATTGTATATGTTTCATTCTTATGAGTGTTGTTAAAAGTTTACAACATCCTCAATAAATTAATTATAACCTCTGCCCACCAAAAAATCAATTTGCATTTTTCACACATTTACCACATAACTTTTAGTTATTTTGTACAATCAGGTTATCAAGTTATAACGCAGACCATTCTCGATTGTCACCCATTTGTGCAGTTTGGTTGACACAAAGCGCTGTCGGTGGTATTCTGTTAAAGTCGTTTGACAAAATGGAAAGGAAACAAAAAATATGAACAGACAGAAAATCACAACAATCGTACTTTGTGCGCTCTTTGCGGCAATTACGGCAGTACTTTCGCAGATAGCGATACCGATGCCCTCCGGCGTACCGGTTACATTACAGACCTTTGCAATAGCCCTCTGCGGCTTTTATCTCTGCACGGCAAGAGCAACCGTTTCAACGGTCGTTTATGTTCTGCTCGGTGCGGTAGGCGTTCCCGTATTCAGCGGCTTCAAGGGCGGAATTGCTTCAATAGTAGGTCCTACGGGCGGATTTATAATCGGCTTTATCGCTATGGCGGCCATCAGCGGAATCGCATTCAGAAATATGCCCGAAAAGTTCCGTATACCGATTAGAATAGCAATGGGCATCTTAGGCGTTGCCGCTTGCCATATCTGCGGATTTGTACAGTATGCTATCGTTGCAGGCAAGGATCTGTTATCCAGCTTCCTGCTCGCATCCGCTCCCTATCTTATAAAGGATATAGCAAGCGTAGTTCTCGCATACTTTGCCGCTCTCGCAATTTCAAAGGCTCTGAAAAGAACAGGCTTTGCTCCAAGCGAACAGGCGTAATTGCAATATATTTATAAACATTAAAGGCAGTGCCGGGCGGCGCTGTCTTTTTGTTTTTATAATAACAAGCACAAAGTAAAAAAACAATTTACTGCTCCATCGTAAAAGGTAACATTGACATATAAATCTGAACAATTAAAACCATACACGTTTTAATACCCGCCGTTAACGCAAGCCTCGCCAACCTCAGACAATTCCAAAGGCGAAATTTACAGTGACTTTCAGTCACCGCCGTTTCGCTACCCTGCGGATAACTCAGACATTTCCAAAGGCGGAATTTGAAGCGGCACATTGCCGCAGACGGAATTTGAAGCGGCACATTGCCGCAGGCGGAATTTACAGTGACTTTCAGCCACCCACCCTGCTTTGACTTTTCTTCTGTTAAGTGCTATACTCTATAAATAGAAAGACAAAACACGGAGATACTATAAATGGATAACAAATACGAAGAACGGCTCGGCACAGCCTCGATGCTGCCTCTCATACTTAAAATGGCACTGCCGGGCTTTGCGGCACAGCTTATAAACCTGCTGTACAGCATAGTTGACAGGGTCTTCATCGGACACATAGAGCTTATCGGCACAGATGCGCTGGCAGGTATCGGTGTTACAAGTTCGATAATCATTCTTATCTCGGCATTTTCACAGATAGTCGGCGGTGGCGGCGCACCGCTCGCCTCAATAGCGCTCGGCAAGGGCGACCGTGAAAGAGCGCACAGGATACTCGGCAACGGCTTTTCACTGCTCGTGCTGTTTACTGTAGTAACATCGGGCATAACCTACATCTTTATGGAGCCCCTGCTCCGCCTTATCGGCGCAAGCGACGCTACTATCGGCTATGCCACAGACTACCTCTCGGTATACCTTACAGGCACTCTGTTCGTAATGTTCGCAACCGGACTTAATTCGTTCATAAATGCACAGGGCAGACCCGGAATTTCAATGATAGCCGTAATAATCGGCGCAATCCTCAACATAGGCCTTGATCCGCTTTTTATCTATGTATTCGGTATGGGTGTAACTGGTGCCGCTCTCGCAACGGTAATATCGCAGGCGGTAAGTGCCTTTATAATAGTCGGATTTCTTGTATCCGACAAAGCAACTTTGAAAATAAAGCCGAAATATCTTAAGCCGGATATAAAAATAATCGGCTCGCTGTTTGCTCTTGGCATTGCCCCGTTTATAATGGCAAGTACGGAAAGTCTTGTCGGCTTCGTTCTCAACGGCTCGCTGAGCGCGTACGGCGATATATACGTCAGCACCCTTACGGTAATGCAGAGCGCGATGCAGTTTGCCGCCGTGCCTCTGAGCGGCTTTGCACAGGGCTTTGTTCCGATAGTCAGCTACAATTACGGCAAGGGCAACACCGACCGTGTCCGCCTCTGCTTCAAATATTCCGTGATAATTATGTTCTCGTTCTTCGCCGCAATAAACCTGTTTATGATCACCTTTCCCGAATTTGTCGCAGGAATGTTCACAGACGACACCGCACTTATAAAAACAGTGGGCAGAATGATGCCTCTTTTCCTTACAGGCATGACCATATTCGGACTTCAGCGTACATGCCAGAGTATGTTTGTTGCTCTCGGTCAGGCTAAAATTTCACTGTTCATAGCCCTTTTGCGTAAAGTGATACTGCTTATCCCTCTTGCCCTTATCCTGCCGAATTTTCTCGGTGTAAAGGGCGTATATCTCGCAGAATCCGTAGCGGATGCGACCTCGGCGATCTGCTGTACCGTTATCTTCGCTCTTACCTTCCGCAAGATACTCAAAAAGCGTGAGCAGACATAAATTAAACGATCAAGCGGTCACAGGGAAAGATACAGCCCCGTGACCGCTTTTTCTTATACGATTTTCAAGCACCGCCTGCACATTTCCCGTGCAGGCGGTG
>ERZ791716.1473-NODE-1473-length-10965-cov-2.537030_pt1 | contig 10965 bp, 9 predicted proteins | sample MGYA00510049_ERZ791716 | MGnify/ENA primary metagenome ERZ791716 (study PRJEB30046, sample SAMN00715135) | human gut metagenome | study: EMG produced TPA metagenomics assembly of the A metagenome-wide association study of gut microbiota in type 2... | reverse complement strand
ATTTACATGTAAATCTTTTATTTCTAATAACTCTTTACTCATTTTTATTATTCCTTCCTTTTATTAATTTTGCATATCATTACTTTTCTTCGTTTTTGCTCTTTTTACACAACATCTACATTTTTCTTGATTTATATCATAATTGCAATTTAATTCTTTTAATCCTAAAACATTATGTACATATTTTGCTAATTTATTTATTGTTTCATCTGTTGTTACTAATTTTATTTTTTCTGCCTCTTCTTTTGCAGATTGTTCATCTAAATCTAATACATCTTTTAAAAACAAATAAACAATGTCATATGCTTCTAAAATTTTTTGTGCCAAATTTTCTCCTTGTTCTGTTAATTCTATTATTCCATATGTTTCGTATTTTACTAATTTTTCTTCTTTTAAATTATTTAGTGCTTTATTTACACTAGGCTTTGTACAGTTCATTTTATTTGCAATGTCTGTTACTCTAATATTTCCATTTTGTTTTTTTAATACATACATTGTTTTTAAATATTCTTCAGATGCTTTTGTTATCATGATTTCTCCTTTTTTTACATTCAATCTCTTTGTTAACTACGGCTAACATTATACTACGAATTATGGTAATTTGTCAATATTAGTTTTATTAAAAGAACAAATATAAAAGAAACGAAATTCTTGAAATAAATCAAAAATTTCGTTTTACAATCACATTTCTATTTATTTTATTATATTCTTTCTAAATTTGATAATGCCCAACTATGTTCTCCTGTTGTAATTATACTTCCACAATACTCACATTTTCCTGATGATGTAATTTGTGTTGGTGCTCCGCAATTTGGGCAATTTGTTGTATTTACATCAATAGGTCCTGGTTTTGTTTTTTCTCCTGTTGTTCTGATAAAGTCAAGTTTATATGTGCTATATATATCTTTTGTTTTATCACCCTTTATAATTTTTCCTGTTGTTTCATCAATTATATAATCATTCATTCTAGATCTTAATAAAACTGTTAAAACATCTTTATTTCCTGTTTGTTTAAAGCTTACTAGTCTAACTGATAACACACAAATTCTTTCCATTACATTTATTTGTTTTCTATCTATATAATCTTGTAATTGTTTTTGATGTTGTTCAAATAATTCATTTGTTTCAAATACCCTAATAGTACTCCAATCTCTCGCAGTCCATGCTTCTTGTAATTTTATAAATAAACTTCTAGTCCAAGCTGAAAATTCTTCTTTATTAAACATTTCATCAACAGCTTTAATCTTTCTTTCAACAAATTCTTCTGATGAATCAAACTCATCATATATTGATGGTATGTGTCGATTTTTTGTTGATTTTTTGTTATTACTTGAAGCTATAGCTCCTGCAATAATAAAGATAATAATAACTGTTATAATTGAAACTAATGGAGAACTCCCCCCACTACTATAACTTGTTCCGCTATAACTATAATCATCGTCATCCCAATCGTTCCATGAACTTTCACTGTCCCATGAACTTCCACTGTCCCATGAGTCATCATCCCATGAACTTCCACTATCATAATCTTCAAAGTTTCCTACATCAGCAATTGATACATTATAATTAAATATTGCTGAAAAAAATATTGTTAAAATTAATACTACTATTAAATACTTTTTTAATTTCTTCATTTGATATTCCCCTTTTATTTTTCTCACTTTAATTATATATAATATATTAATAAAAATAAATAGAAATTTCAAATTTTTTATATTTATTTTTCAACTTTATCTATAAATTCAAATATTTTATTATAATAAGTATTTGGTTCTTTATATTTGGAATCTGTATGTCCAGCTCCACTTATAATTAATTTTTCTTTTATGCAATTAGCAGAATCATATAATTTTTCGCACATTGATTCTGGTACAAAATCGTCTTTATCTCCATGTATAAATAATATTGGTGTATTACTTTTCTTCACTTGTTCTAAAGCAGATGCCTTTTTTATATCATATCCAGCTCTAATTTTCGCAACAACTTGAAACATATTTAATACAGGAAATGCAGGAATACCAAATCTCGCTTTTGCTTCTGATGCAAATATATCCCAAACTGAAGTATATCCACTATCAGCAATTATCGCTTTAACATTTTGTGGTAATTCATCTCCTGATGCCATTAATACTGTTGCTGCTCCCATTGAAGATCCATGTAATATGATATTGGCATTAGAATTTTGTTCTAAAATCAAATTTACCCAACATTTCAAATCATCTTTATCAAGCCACCCCATTCCTACAAAATCTCCATCACTTTCAGCACAAGCTCTCATGCTTGGAATTAAAACATTATAACCTTTTTCAGAAAAATGTTCTCCAATTGTTAAAACAGATTTAGGCTCTGCTCTATATCCATGAAATATAATAACCCAGTTATCATTTTCTTCATTTGTCAAATATTCTGTTCCTCTTAGATTTATTCCATCATTAGCTTTTGTTTCTACACTTTGCTTTTTTATATTATTTTCCCATTTTTCTGATGATTCTTTTGCTTGTGTCCTATTGCTTTCTATTATTTTTTCATCTTCTCCTAATACTTCTATTTTTGAATCATCTTTTATTTCTCTATTTCCACCATCTCCGCTTCTAGCAATAGCATAATTCACAAAATAGTTTCCTATTCCCATTGTTAATATCACTCCTAATATTATAATAATCACTAATATTATTAATATCTTTTTTATTATATTTTTGGTATTCTCCCTATTCATTATACTTTATCTCTTTCTATTTTTCAAATTTATATTTTTTATTTATACCATACAATAGTATATATTTCAACATTACTGACCTAATAGGCTAAAAGAAAAGGGTATGGTGTTTTTTTCACCATACCCTTTCTTTCATCTGAATACAACCATATCCAGACAATACAGAATAGTCCAAATAATGCTTAATACCAATGATATTCTAATCGATTGCTTAAACCATTTTTCATGCTTATGAAAAAGCTTATAATAAATTGTCGCTAAAATGAAAAATGTAATAAACTCAAATCCAAGCCGTTTAGCAATTAGTAACATCATATTTTCTATCCTCCAAATATATAATATTTGCCTTTTGGCAACTTTAATATTATACCATACTTTTACTTGTTTAGCAACTACTATACAAATTCTTCCCACACTAAATTAGCTAAATCTATTCCTTTATTAGATAATCTAATATTATCATCTTGTATTATTATTAATTTTTCATCAGAAAGTTTTTTCAATTCATTTCTATATAAATAAATTGGATTATCTCCAAACTTATTTTTAAATTCACTTATTTTTAGTCCATCTATTTTACGCAAACCAAGAAGCATAAATTCTTTTTTAGAATCTTCTTCTTTTTGTATTTCATGTATAATTCTATTTTTTTCAAATTCTCCTTTTTGAACATTCTTAATATATTCTTTTATATCTTCAGTATTAGAATATCTTGTTATATCTCTATAAGAATGTGCAGCTGTACCAATTCCAACATATTCCATTTGATTCCAACAATTCATATTATGTTTTGACTCATACCCTTTTTTAGCAAAATTAGATATTTCATAATGTTTGTATCCATTTAATTCTAATGTGTTTTTTACATACCAATACATATTTCTTTCTAACTCATCATCTGGCAATTTTAATTTTCCATTTTTTATTTTATTAGCAATAGGTGTACCATCTTCAACAATTAATGAATATACTGATATATGTTTTGGAGCTAATCTCAATACATTTTCTAAGCTTTCTTTTAAATCAATAATTCTTTGATTTGGAAGTCCTAACATTAAATCAACATTTATATTTTTAAAACCAACTTTTTTTGCTAATTTATATGTTTCTAAAAATTGTTCATAATTATGAATTCTACCAATCTGCTTTAATAACTCATCATTTGTAGTTTGTAGCCCTATACTTATTCTGTTAATACCACAATCAATATAGTCTTGTAGTTTTTCTTGAGTTACTGTTCCCGGATTAACTTCAATTGTTATTTCAGCATCTTGTGCAACATTTTTTTCTTTTATCTTTTCTAATATCTGCACAATAAATTTACTATCTATATATGATGGTGTTCCTCCACCAATATATATTGTTGTTATTTCTGATTTTATTTTCACATGATCGATTTCCTTTTTTACTGAATCTACATATTTTTCAATCAAATCATCTTTTCCACAATATGATATAAAATCGCAATAATCACACTTTTTCTTACAAAATGGGATATGTACATATATTCCTATTTTATTTTTTGTTATCATCTATTTTCTTACCAATCTCCATTAATTTTTTTAATCTATAATTTACTCCAGATTTACCTATTGGTGTTTTTAACATTTTTCCAAGTTCTATTAGACTTGCACTAGGATTTTGTAATCTAAGTTCTGCTATCTCTTTTAATGTTTCTTCTAATTTTTCGAATTTACCATTTTGTTTTAATTTTCTTATTATCTCAATCTGTTCTATTGAAGCATTCATAGTTTTATTCATATTTGCAGTTTCACAATTTACTAATCTATTTACTTTATTGTTCATTTCTCTTTTTACTCTAATTTCTTCAAATTTTAAGACAGATTTATTTGCCCCTAATAAAGCTAATGTTTTTGAGATTTCTTCACCATCTTTTAAATATATTGTATATTCTTTATTTTTTTCTATAACATTACTTTTTATATCAAAACTACTTAATCCTTCTACTATAATATCTGCATAATCTTTTTTTCTAACACTTATTTCTAAATGATATGTATTTTCAGGATTGTTAATAGAACCTGAGCCCAAATAGGCTCCTCTTACTATATTTTTCAATTGCTCTATTGTTAAATTATCTATTTGTATTTCCATTTTAGGACAAGTTATTACAAATAATTTACCTTGAATGTTTATATTATATGTTTCAATTCCACAATTACTCAACAATCGTGCAAATCTATTAATATTATATTCATTTTCTGTTGAAAATTTTATTTTATTTTTTTCTTCAGATATATTACTACTCATCAAATATCCCATAAGTTCATATTTAACATTTTCTTTATTTGATAGTTTTTCTGATTTGCTTATCTCTTCTTTTAATTCAGTTGAAAAAGACATATTTCCTCCAATCATAAAACTTGTGTTATTATTATTCTATCATTTCCATATAAATCTTTTTTACAATATGTATTTTTATAATTTTGTTCATCTTCAATTATTTTAATTACATCATTTTTTTGATTATATCCAATTTCAAAACATAGAAAACTTCCTGTTTTTAAATAATTAATTGCTTGTTCTGCAATTATTCTATAAAAATCTAATCCATCTTCTCCACCATCTAATGCAATTTTAGGCTCTTTTTGAACTTCTTCACTCAATTTTTTTATTTCATCTTTTCTTATATATGGTGGATTTGAAACTATAATGTCAAATTTTTTATTATCTAATTTATCAAATAAATCTGATTTCACAAAATTTATTTTTGCTTCTAATTTCTCCGCATTTTTTTGTGCTATTTCTAATGCCTTTTCACTTATATCTACAGCTGTTATATCTGCATTTGGCACAAATTTTTTTAATGATATTGCAATTGCTCCACTTCCTGTACATAAATCTAATATCCTTGGTGAATTATATTTTTGAGCAATTTTTATGACTTCTTCAACTAATATTTCTGTATCAGGTCTTGGGATTAATACATTTTCATCAACAAAAAAGTCCATTTTCATAAATTCTTGTCTATGTGTTATATGTTGTAACGGTACTCCTTTTGTTAATTTTTCGATATTAACAAAATATTGCCATTGTTGCTGTTTATCAATTTCTTTATTATCATAAACTATAATATATTGCCTTGGTTTATCTAAAACATATTGTAATAATAGTCTTGCTTTTAATTTTGGGCTTTCTACATTATTTGATTTTAACATTATCATTCCTTTTGTTATTGCTTGTTTTATTGTCATTAATCCCCCACCTCTATTTCTTTTGTTTTTAAAATTTATTTACTTCTTCTCTAAATTGATCTCCTCTATCATACATATCTTTAAACATATCAAAACTTGTACTTGCTGGTGAGAATAATACTATTTGACCAGGTTTTGCAATTCTTTTTGCTAATTCTAAACTTTCTCTAAATGTTTCACACATATGTATATCTAAAGTTTTATTTTGATTTTCCAATTCATTTTTTACTGCTGTATATATTTTATTTGCTGTTTGACCAATTAATATTAAACTTTTTACTTTTTCTACAATTGGTTTTGCAATTGGTGTATAATCTAGGTTTTTGTCAGCTCCTCCTGCTATTAACACTATTTCTTTATTAAATGACTTTAATGCTGATATTCCTCTTGTTGGTGTTGTGCTTGCAGAATCATTATACCATTCCACTCCATTTAGTGTTCTTACCAATTCTAATCTATGATGTACTCCTGCAAATTCTTTTATTGTATCAACTGCTTTTTCTGTATTTACTAATTTTTTTGTTAATGCTAATGCTGTACATATATTTTCTAAATTATGAATTCCTTTTAATTTTATTTCATCTTGTGATACAATATGTTTTCTTATTCCATCATTACACTCTTTTACAATTCCGTTTTCTACGATAAATCCATAGTCTAATTTTTGTTTACTACTGAATAAGATAACATCACCTTTTGCATCATTTTGACATTCTCTAGTTAAATCATTATCTGCATTTATTACCAGTATTCCTGTATCTTTTTGATTTCTATATATATTCTTTTTGGCATTTATGTATTCTTGGTAGTCTTTATGTACATTTAAATGATTTGGTGTTATGTTTGTTATTGCAGATATGTCTGGACTAACTTTCATTCCCATTAATTGAAAACTACTTAATTCTAATACTATTAGATCTTCTGGCTTTATTTCATTTAATTTTGTGAATAATGGAATACCTATATTTCCACCTAAATAGACTTTATATCCTGCATCTTCTAAAATTCTAGCTGTTAATGTAGTAGTTGTTGTTTTTCCATCACTTCCAGTTATTCCAATTACTTTACAAGGTGCCATTTTTATTAATTGTTCTATTTCTGTTGTTATTATTGCTCCTCTTTGTGCTTCTTTTTCTAATTCAGGTTTTGTAGGCAAACAACTTGGTGATCTAAAAATTAAGTAAAATCCATGTAAATTGTCTAAGTTTCTTTTTCCAAAATAACATTTAAAATTATATTTTTTTAATTTTTCTAAAATATCTTTTGAAATCTTATCTTCTTCTCTGTCATCAAATACTGATACCTCTGCTTTTTTTTCATGCAAATAATCTATTAACGGAATATTGCTTACTCCAATTCCAATTACTGCTATTTTCTTTTTTTCTATATCTTTTTCAAATTGTTCTAATTTTTTATTTTTAAATTCCATTCTTATCTCATCCTTTCAATGGTGCAAATTAATATTTCTTTTTACTGAAATATATTCATTCTATTGTATTCATTTTTTCGATTTTCGTCCTTATTATATATCTTTTTTTTGTTTTTTACAATATAATTGAATATTTCTTGCAACTATGGAGATAATATTTTTGTAAATTTAAATTGGAGGTGTTATTTATGTCAGAAAAAAATAATAACCAAAATAGAAATAATAATAGTAAAAAAAGCAATAATCAAAAAAATAACAATAAATAGTTTTGTATATGAAAAAAAGCTGAGATATAAAATATATCTTAGCTTTTTTCATATTTTATGCAGTTTCCTTTACTTCTGCTTGAACTCTCTGTTTCTTTTTAGATTCTTTATTCGGATTTTCTATAATTTTAGGTTTTGCATTATTTTGAATTGTATCTTTTGTTATAATACATTTTTCAATTTTTTCATTTGATGGAATATCATACATTATATCTGTCATAACATTTTCTATTATTGAACGTAAACCTCTTGCACCTGTTTTTCTTTCAATTGCTTTATCAACAATTGCCTCAAGCGCATCTGGTTCAAATTCTAACTCTACGCCATCAATTTCTAATAATTTTTTGTATTGTTTTACTAATGCATTTTTTGGTTCTGTTGTTATTTTTATTAATGCTTTTCTATCTAATTCTTTTAATGTAGCAATAATTGGTAAACGTCCTATAAATTCTGGAATCATTCCAAATTTTAATAAATCTTGTGGAAGTATTTGTTCAAATACTTCGTATTTATCCATATCTTTACTACTTTGAATTTCAGCACCAAACCCTATTGATTTTTTTCCAATTCTATCTTTTATAATATTTTCTAATCCTTCAAATGCTCCTCCACAAATAAATAATATATTTGATGTATCTATTTGTATCATTTCTTGTTGAGGATGTTTTCTTCCACCTTGTGGTGGAACTGATGCAATTGTTCCTTCTACTATTTTTAATAATGCTTGTTGAACACCTTCACCACTTACATCTCTTGTTATTGATGGATTTTCAGATTTTCTTGTTATTTTGTCTATTTCGTCAATATATATAATTCCTTTTTCTGCTTTTTCTATATCTCCATCAGCAGCTTGAATTAGTTTTAAAAGAATATTTTCAACATCTTCTCCAACATATCCAGCTTCTGTAAGTGTTGTTGCATCTGCTATTGCAAATGGTACATTTAATATTTTTGCAAGTGTACTTGCTAATAATGTTTTTCCACATCCTGTTGGTCCTACTAATAAAATATTGCTTTTTTGAATTTCTACATCATCATCACTAATTTCTTGTTTTTCTTCAATATTTTCTTCATAAGCAACTCTTTTATAGTGATTATATACTGCTACTGCAAGAACTTTTTTTGCTTCTTCTTGCCCAATTACATATTCATCAAGAATTTCTTTTATTTCTTTTGGACTTGGAATCTCATCTAATTCTGCTAAAGTATATGTGTCTTCATCAGAATATTCAGCATCAATTATTTCATTACATAATCCTACACATTCATTACAAATATATACACCAGGACCAGCAATTATTTTTCTAACATTATCTTGTGTTTTGCCACAAAATGAACATTTTACACTTTTTGGTATATCATTTTTTGCCATTTTAATCTCCTTTTTTCTTAAGCTCTTTTTGTCATAATTCCATCTATTAAACCATATTCTAGAGCTTCTTCTGCTGTCATATAATTATCTCTTTCCGTATCTTTTTCTATAACATCTAGTGGTTTTCCTGTTCTTTCACTTAAGAATTTATTTAATTTTTCTCTTGTACGAACTAAATGATCTGCATGAATTTTAATTTCTGTTGCTTGACCTTGTAGTCCTCCACCACCAATTAATGGTTGGTGTATCATAATTTCTGAGTTTGGCATTGCAAATCTTTTTCCTTTTTCACCAGCAGTTAATAATACTGCTCCCATACTTGCTGCAAGTCCTACACATACTGTTTCAACTGGACATTTTATATAATTCATTGTATCTACAATTGCCATTCCATCTGTTATTGATCCTCCAGGTGAATTTATATAAAAATATATTTCTTTATCTGGATCTTCTGATTCCAAGAACAACATTTGTGCAACTATTAAACTTGATGTTGTTGGATTTACATCTTCTCCTAAAAATATTATTCTATCTTTTAATAATCTTGAGAAAATATCATATGATCTTTCTCCTTTACTTGTTTGTTCTACAACATAAGGTACTAAACTATTTTTCTCTAACATATTTTTTCTCCCTTTCTTCATAATATAAAAGGTGCTATATTAAATTTATAGTCATAAAAAAACTATAAATCTTAAATATTGCACCTCCTTTTTCTTTATCCTATTTCATTTTTGCATTTTTAACTAAGAAATCTACAGCTTTTTCTGATTTAATTCCTTCTTCAATATAATTTCTTACATTTTCATTTTGTAAAAATGCTTCGTCATTTTCTTTTCCGTAATTTTTTGCCATTTCTTTAATTTTTTCATCTATTTCTTCGATATTTGCCTCGATTTTTTCTGCTTTTATTACTGCTTCTAACATTAATCTTGTTTTTACTGCTTCTTCTGCTTGAGGTTCATATTCTTTTTTCATTTCTTCCATTGTTTTTCCTAACATTTGAAGATATTGATCAAATTTTATTCCTTGATATGATAAACGTGTTTCTATATCTTTAATCATATTTTCTACTTCTGTTTCAATCATACCAGATGGAACTTCCACTTTAATATTTTCTGTTACAGCTTTTACAACAGCTTCTTCTGTTTCATATTTTTGTTTTTCTTCATTTTCTTTTTCTAATCTTTCTTTAATACTTGCTTTTAATTCTTTTAATGTATCAAATTCACTTGCTTCTTTTGCAAATTCATCATCTAATTTTGGTAACTCTTTTTTCTTAATTGCATGTACTTTTACTTTAAATGTTGCATCTTTTCCCGCTAATTCTTTTGAAAAATATTCTTCTGGGAATTTCACATTGATATCTTTCTCTTCATCAATTTTTGTTCCTATTACTTGATCTTCAAAACCTGGTATAAATGAATTACTTCCTATTTCTAAATCATAATTTTCTGCTTTTCCACCTTCAAAAGCTACTCCATCTACAAATCCTTCAAAATCAATTGTTGCTATATCTCCTTTTTCTACTGGTCTATCTTCAATTGAAATTAATCTTGAATTATGTTCTTGCATATGCTCTAATTCATGATTTACATCTTTATCTTTTACAGTATACTCAATCTTTTTGATTTCTATACCTTTATATTTTCCTAATTCTGCTTCTGGTTTTGTTTGGAATACTGCTGTAAATATTAAATCTTTTCCTTTTTCGATTTGTTTTACATCGATATCTGGTCTACTTACAGCTTCTATTTTATTTTCTTTTAATGCTGTTTCTAATTCTTCTGGTACTACTTCATTAAATGCATCTTCATAGAAAATTTCTTTTCCATAATATTTTTCTACTATGTTCATTGGAGCTTTACCTTTTCTGAATCCTGGTATATTAAAATATTTTGCACTTTTAAAATATACTTTTTGAATTGCTTCATCAAATTTTTGAGGCTCTATTGTTAACTCTAATT
>ERZ791716.1472-NODE-1472-length-10987-cov-2.102452_pt1 | contig 10987 bp, 10 predicted proteins | sample MGYA00510049_ERZ791716 | MGnify/ENA primary metagenome ERZ791716 (study PRJEB30046, sample SAMN00715135) | human gut metagenome | study: EMG produced TPA metagenomics assembly of the A metagenome-wide association study of gut microbiota in type 2... | reverse complement strand
TTCGTACCTCTTTTGGTTCCCTTCCTTTGTTCTTGGCTATGTTATATACCTTTTTATTAGCAATGTCAAGAGGTGAGTGCTAATTTTTTTAAATTTTTTTATTTAAAGTGAAAATTAGCGAAACTTAAAAATCATTACATTTTCATATTCAGTTAAATGCAAACGCCCAAAACAAGCATTTTTATGGCACTTTATCACATATTATTTATCTGGTTTATTGTATAAATTTATAAAAGTGAAACTTAAATCACGCCCAATATGGGATATATTTTTTATATCTTGGTGCAGTGTCGGGATTCATCACTTTAATATATCCACTTTCAACAGCACTGTTAAGAAGTCTTGAAGCCTTTGCTTTCTCTTTCTCTCCCAATCCAAATATTTTGCGAACATCCGAATTAGAAATTCCTTCAAAATTAACATATGCCAGACAAGCCTGCATATAACATGTTCTCATTCGATCTTCTTTTGTTGTTAATTCAAATTATTTTCTGTGATTCATAACATAATTAACCACAATCGCCCCAACAGACACCGCTATTCTGCATAGCAGAATAATCAAAAATTCAACTGAAAACGGATTATTTATTTTTTCACCCAATAAAGTCGTTGTCACAATGCTGAGCATTGAACCAGCTATGCCCGCCGCAAGATACTCCGCATATGGTGCGTCACATGCCCCAAAATAAAGGCTTACAATATCTCCCGGAAGAAAGCCAACTATCCTTGTTATAAAACATGCGAAAAAATTATTTTTCTGCTGATATACCGCAACCTGTGCCGCTTTTGGATACTTTTCACAAATACTTTTAACTGTCTGCTTACCTGCATATTTACCAATCAGATATGGTATTGTTATAGTAACAGCAAGTCCTGCCGTACTTACTAACAATGCACTAAATGGCGAAAACATCATGCCACATGTAAGATATAGTACAGAAAGCGGCAGAACCACCGTAAGACTTTTTAACGCAAAAAATGTAAGCATAACAACTATTGCAAGCAGTGTATTATCCGGCGTGTATTCAAGAATTGTATCTACCGTCAACGGATGCCCGGATTTTTTAACAATAACCGTAAGCATTATTCCTATTATACAAATTGCAATAACAGGAATTATTTTTCTTAACTTTTTCATCTTATATCATCTATCTCATCAACGATATCTTTAATTTCACCAACAAAATTTTTGCTTATATTATGTATGCGATATAACATTATACTATCAATAACACCACTTATAACAAAAATCACCCCAGCCATAAGAGCAGCTGATTTTACAGTATCCGGTGAAAAAAACATCATAATTATACCTGCAATGACAACTACACACGATAATACTACATAAATTCCCGCATTAAATCCAAATGCCTTCTGCATATAAACTGCCGTCTCCAGACATATGATTCCACTTATTATAATATAAATACTGAATATATACGAAAACAGAATTGATGTTATTCCTGAATGTGTAATAATAAAAATTCCCAATATACACTTTAATATTCCTTCAAACAACACACCTCTTACATACAATTCACTCCATATGTTCATATAATATATAAGGTCTATAAGTCCGTTTGCAAAAATAACAGCACCAGCAACAATCGCTGTGACTTCCATTGCTCCCTGTGGTCTTGCTATAAATAAAATTCCGATTATCAAAGTCATAATAGCATTAATCCACATATCAATTTTAATTTTCTTTAATATCTTCATAACTACCGCCGCCTTTCTTTTATTTGTCTTTATTTTAACAAAAATAAAAGCATAAAAAAACAGGCAAATGGTGATAAAATGTCTGTTTTTATAACATCATATCTTCGTTTGCCCGTTTTGTGCCAGCCACGTGGCTTTTAACATCATGTGATTTATAACAGTTTTAAAAATTCCTCATAAAATTCGCGTTCTTTTTGCTTTGCCGCACGTGCTTCATTTGAAATATCTGCTGATAAAGACAATGGATTTTCAAGAGCATACAGTGCACTTTCAACCGCACTTCTTGCAGATTCCACAGTCGAGCCGAGCACATCTGTATCATAAATTCCTTTATTCCACTGCATGAATCTTTGTATATCCAACTGCGTAATATGAGTCATCATACCGTTTTCTTTTTGTCCGGGATTGTTTACACCGACCTTTTGTGCCGCCTTTATCCACGCATCTTTTACGCTCTGTGGTGCATTTGGTCCGAAATTCTTAAAAAATGCCTCATGTGTTACCCGTAACTTTTCTTCTTTTACATCACCGTTAAGAAAATTCTCCCAGAATTTCAGCGAGCCTGCAAATGCTAAATTTATGTCATTGTCAAAGCGATTCAAAAACCCCATAACTTTGTCGTAGTCACCTGCATTTTTGTACTTGATTCTCCATGAGCCAATCTCTACACCGTCGCAATATTCCTTGCTTATTATGCCGTCAGGACCAAATGCCGTAATTGTGTATCTTTGTTTTTTATCTTCACCTTCGCTTACAGACACACATTCTTTAACATTTGCATTCTTACTGATATTTTCTTCAAGCATACGCAAAATATCAGCCGCACTTATTGATTCACCCGTTGCTTCTTTTTTAAGAACACTGCCTGAAGATGCCAATGCTACTGCCCAATCACGTTTTTCATTAACCGCATCGTTTAGCGTCGCATACTGTAAATCATTTCCACTTGCCGATAATACCTGTTTTAAGGCATGCCAGCTTCCCCATTTGTTATCGATACCTGTGCCGTTACTGTCGGCATATTGACAAAATGCAAACATTTCAACTGCTGACGCATTTCTTACATCGACTTCCGAAAGATTGACATCGACAGTTTCACATTTGCCCTCTCCCACGGCAATTTTAACCCTTACTATTACATCTTCCGAATCGTCACTTATTATCTGCCCTGCTGACATTCCAAGTCCGACACCTCCAACGAATAAAAATCCCACTCCGAGATTTTTCATCTTAACATCCTGTGCCGGCTCATCTTCAGCCTTTTTAATATCCGCTGATGCATACGATACCTGCCTGTAATACAGTTCTCTCGAATCAACCGTTTCTTTTTTTGATTCTGAATGTTCCTGCATTTTGTTTTTTAGTTCCGAAGCAAAATCATACTCCGTTTTCTCTTCCTTATGCAAATCCTGTCCATATTCATTCAAAAAACCGTTTGCATATCTTGTGCTGACCTCCATATAACTCCTTTCCGTGGCCGCTCCGTCATTCACAGCCACCCTGTTCTCCAAATAGGTCCGAACAGTAAATAAATAAAAAAGGATAGCACTCCATTTCACATCAATCCGTTGAAATAAAGTACCATCCTTGTGTTTAATATATCGACAGCAATTTTAAAATTATTAACCAATTATATTACAAATAACAAAACTCACTCTTTTTCCCCACCTAAAAATGTCTTATAAGCCGGAGACATTCCACGAAGTCTTTCAACAATCCGCTTCAGTTCCCCAACTACTGTATCTATCTCTTCCTTTGTATTCTCATATGACAAAGTGAGGCGGAGTGATTCATGTGCCATCTCATCGCTTAAACCTATTGCACGAAGAACATGCGACGGGTCTATTGCACCGGATGTACACGCTGAACCGCTCGATGCACAGATTCCTGCCTGGTCAAGCATTATAAGTACTGACTCACCCTCAACAAATCGAAAACAGAAATTAATATTGTTAGGAAGCCTGTCTTCTCTGTGTCCGTTTAATACAGTATATGGAATTTCCGCAGATATTCTGTCAATAAAATAATCTCTTAATTCTTTTTCTTTTTCAGCACGTTTTGCCATATTTTCCATGGCAAGCTTTGCCGCTGTTCCAAGCCCTGCAATTCCCGGTACATTATAAGTTCCGGCACGTCTGCCACGCTCCTGCGAACCGCCATGTATGAATGAACGAATTTTCACTCCTTTTCTTATATACATTATCCCGACACCCTTAGGACCATTAAACTTGTGTCCGCTTGCAGACAGCAAATCAATATTCATCTCGTCAACATTAATTGGTATATGTCCATATGCCTGAACTGCATCTGTATGGAAAAGTATTCCTTTTTCATGTGCTATTTTACCGATTTCTGCAACCGGCTGTATTGTTCCTATTTCGTTATTTGCTGTCATTACTGAAATAAGAATTGTATCTTCTCTTATCGATTTTTTAAGTTCATCCAATCTTACTTTGCCATCTGAATCAACATTCAGATATGTTATATCAAATCCATGTCTTTCAAGATATTCACATGTATGAAGCACTGCATGATGCTCAATTTTTGTTGTAATAATATGTTTCCCTTTATCAGAAAATGATTCTGCTACAGCCTTAATCGCCCAATTATCAGATTCACTTCCACCGCTTGTGAAATATATTTCCATATCAGAAGCACCTATCAGCTTTGCCGCATGATTTCTCGCTTCTTCAATCGCAATCCTGCCCTTCGTTGCAAAGCTGTATGCAGCCGAAGGATTGCAGTAAATTTCCGAAAAATACGGCATCATTGACTCTAAAACTTTTTTGCTTACTTTTGTTGTTGCGGCATTATCAAGATAAATCATTCTCATTCACTCCCAAAAGACCCAAAACTTATATCTGAAAATTTCATTTATTATCATACTCATCAAGGAAATTATGCTTTACACCGTTCTGCTTATAAGCAACAACTGTGTCAATATTAACGTTTTCAACGCTTCTGAAAATATTACTCTCAACATGAGGATTAACCTGCTTCAATTTTTTTATCAGTTCCTTGATTTCAACCCGCTTTGACTGGTTTTCTTCATTATTGCATGTTGTGCATGTATCTGTGAATTTGCAGGCACACTGGATAAAATTAAGTCCATTATAATCACGCCATGCTTTTATATCATCTTCTCTCACAAGATAGAGTGGGCGGATAAGCTCCATTCCCTCAAAATTCGTGCTGTGAAGTTTAGGCATCATTGTCTGTACCTGTGCACCGTAAAGCATTCCCATAAGTATCGTCTCTATAACATCATCATAATGATGTCCAAGTGCAATCTTATTACATCCGAGTTCTTTAGCATACGCATAAAGATGTCCTCTTCTCATTCTCGCACACAGATAACAAGGTGATTTTTCAATATTGTATACAGACTCAAAAATATCAGATTCAAATACGGTAATCGGTATATTAAGAATCCTTGCATTTTCCTCTATTACCTGCCTGTTTCTCGGACTGTAGCCCGGATCCATAACAAGGAATTTCACATCGAAATCAAACTTGTCATGAAGCTTTAATTCCTGAAAACATTTTGCCATAAGCATTGAATCTTTTCCGCCTGAAATACAAACCGCTATTTTATCACCCGGTTTCACAAGCTCATATGTATTTACGGCCTTTGTGAACTTGGACCATATTTCTTTTCTGAATTTTTTACGGAGACTCTTTTCTACTTCAAAAGCCTTCTCATTTTCATCAGTCATGCTCATTTTATCAAGAAGCCATGCCCCAAATCCACCTTCAAGACTTTGTGCATCGTAACCTTCCGACTGTAAAAGCCTGGCTGTCTCCTCGCTTTTCTCGCCTCTTGCACAACATATAATGAGTTTTTTAGAATAATCTATATTTTTATTATCAAGTACATTTTCAGATGCCACGATTACTGCTCCCGGAATTTCGCCGTGTGCAATCTCAGCAGCACTTCTTATATCTATAATCTGATAATCATCTTTTAAGAGTTTTTTCATTCTTTTTACTGATATACTCATACTCTGCACTCCGTTATTTACATTGATAAAATATCAGACAGATTATTGTAAATTGCACCTGCAACAGATGAATCATTCATTGAATATACATGCACGTTTTTCACTCCGTTTGCATATAAATCAAGTATCTGTTGTGTCGCATATATAATTCCTGCCTGCTTCATTGATGCTTTGTCTTCTTTAAATCTGTCTACAATTTTAATAAACTGCTGTGGCATCTTACAGCCTGAAAGTTTTATTACATTTTCAATCTGTGATTCTCTTGTAATAGGCATTATTCCCGGAATTACCGGCACATCAATTCCTGCTTTACGCACATTTTCAACAAAATCATAATAAACGCTGTTATCAAAAAACATCTGTGTCGTAAGAAAATCAACGCCGCTATCTACTTTTTGTTTTAAATACCTGATATCTTCTGCCTTATGTTCGTTTTCTACATGACCTTCCGGATAACATGCAGCTCCGATACAAAAATCGCCATGCTTACGAATCTCCTCTATCAACTCATATGCATATCTAAAACGATTTCCGTTCGGGAACGGCATGCCTTCCGGGATATCTCCCCGAAGCGCAAGAATGTTTTCAATCCCGTTTTCTTTCAGATTTTCAATCACATCTCTTACTTCCTCTATCGTTGAAGAAGCACATGTCAAGTGTGCAAGACTAACCACTCCGAGATCATCCTTTATATGAGATGCGATCTTTGCCGTATTCTTACTCGTACCGCCGCCCGCACCATATGTCACGCTGATAAACGCCGGATTTAACTTCGCCATAGCATCAGTTGCCGCGATCACTTTTTCAAATCCCGCATCGGTCTTCGGCGGAAACACTTCAAATGAAATATGTATTTTGTCTTCTTTTAATCTGTCTATAATTTTCATCTTTACTCTCCTGACTGTTTTTCTCTGTCGTACGGCTAAGTATTAGAAATCCATTTCCTTCGACATTTTTTAGGTAAAATTATCCTCTAAAACGCTTTTTCTGTCAAGTATTGTTTCTTCAAACGACCGAAAATACCAAAAGCACATTTTGGATTTGCAAACGAGTGGCAAGAACTTAGATAAATTTAACCCCCTGTTCGGCGCTGCTGCAAAAAAACACAAGACGAAACGAATGTCCGTCTTGTGTTTTTATATGTACCTCTTACTATGTCTTATTCCCCGATCAAGCTCTTGTATAATTCCTGATATTGTCCGGCAGAATTCTTCCATGAAAAATCTTTGCTCATCGCACGTTCTACGATCTTATTCCAGTCACGTTTTCTGTCATAATAAATTCTTTCCGCATAACGAACTGTATTAAGCATCTCATGTGCATTATAATTAGTAAAGCTAAATCCTGTTCCTGTCTTGTCAAATTCATTATACGCTTCAACCGTATCTCTAAGTCCGCCTGTCTCACGCACAATCGGAATCGTTCCATAACGCAGGCTCATCAGCTGACTTAATCCGCACGGTTCAAACAGTGATGGCATAAGAAATGCATCGCAGGAAGCATAAATCTTATGTGAAAGTTCATCCGAATAAAAGATGTTTGCGGATACTTTTCCGGAGTACTTCCATGCAAAATGACGGAACATATTCTCATATTTCACATCACCTGTTCCAAGCACAACGATCTGAACCGCATCCTGACAAAGTTCATCCATAACGTAATCGACAAGATCAAATCCTTTTTGATCTGTAAGCCGTGAGATCATTCCGATCATCATCGTTTTTGTATCTTTCTCTAAACCGAGTTCTTCCTGCAGCGCTTTCTTATTAAGAACTTTATTCTTCCTGAAATCTTCAACCGAAAAGGTTTTTGCAATTCTAGGATCTGAAGCCGGATCCCAGTCTGTATAATCCAAGCCGTTGACAATACCGCAAAGATCATTTGCCCTTGCCGACATTAATCCGTCAAGACCTTCACCGTAAAACGGTGTTTTGATCTCTTCTGCATAACTGTTACTTACCGTTGTCACTTTATCGGCATATACGATACCGCCTTTAAGCAAGTTTGCATCTTTATATGCCTCCATCTTATCCGGAACGAAATAGTATTCCGGAAGTCCGGTAATTTCGCGAACAGATTTCGTATCCCATACCCCCTGGAATTTCAGATTGTGGATTGTCATCACAGTTTTAATTCCGCGATAGTATTCTCCCAGATATCTGAAATTATCAAGATAAACCGGTATCAGTCCCGTCTGCCAGTCATGACAATGAATCAGTTCCGGACGAAATCCGATCACCGGAAGTATGCTCAGCACTGCTTTTGAAAAGAAGGCAAACTTTTCTATATTCCACTTCGGATCCCCATCATACGGAGCAAATCCACTGAAATAATATTCATTATCGATAAAATAGAAAATAATACCGTTCAATTCAATCTTCAGTACTCCGACATACCTGTCCTGACCTGCAATGTCCATATAAAAATGGGCAACATACTCTAACTTCTCTTTCCACTCCTGTTTCATGCACATGTAATTCGGAATAACAACACGAACATCATATTTTTCTTTGTCGAAATCTTTCGGAAGCGAACCGACAACATCTGCCAGACCTCCGGTTTTGATAAACGGTACACACTCCGATGCAGCAAACAAAATATTTTTCATATCCTGATCCTCCCATTCTTCACATAAATTCCCGGAAAGAATTCTGTTAATTGTTATTATACCCTATTCTCTGCGCAATGAAAAGGACTTTCCTAGTTTTTATGCCTGTATTCAAGCTGAATTGTATCGGCAATCAGCGCAATAAACTCTGAATTGGTCGGTTTCCCCTTTCCTGTACTCACAGTATATCCAAAAAGCTCATCAAGCGTATCCAATTTTCCGCGGCTCCATGCCACCTCGATCGCATGTCGAATTGCCCGTTCGACGCGGCTTGACGTTGTCCGGTATTTTTTTGCAACTGTAGGATACAATATTTTTGTAATTGCATTCAGCACATCCATGTCGTTTACTGCCATCATGATCGCATCCCGCAGATAATGATACCCTTTGATATGCGCCGGTATTCCAATCTCATGAAGCATATTCGTCACTCTGCTTTCCAGATTTTCCCGTCTTGATGAAACTTCCTGTATACTCTCTTCATTTTTCTTTTCAAAAACCGCCGGCTTTTTTCGGATCGATTTGATCCGATCCAATAAAATCGTATGATTAAACGGTTTCATAATATAGTAATTTGCACCTTTATTAAATGCATCTTCTGTAATTTTTTCCTGTCCGACAGCAGTAAGCACTATAAAATACGGTCTTTTGTCGACAAACTCCTGCTTGTTTACTTGCTCCATTACTGTCAATCCATCCATTTTCGGCATGATCAGATCAAGCAGGACAACATCCGGCTGTCTGTCCTTTATGATCTGACACATCTCTTCTCCATTTTTCGCTTTTCCGACGAGATCCAGTTCCTTGTCCGTTTGTATGATGTCGTCAAGCATATCTAGAATTCTCTGGTTGTCGTCAGCGATCGCCACACTCAAATGCTCCATTCTCGTCTCTCCTTTAGTTTTGAGACCATCCCTTTAAAACGCCACTCGCTTATTATATCTATGCCATTTTGCATAATCAAGCGAATCTTGTAGTAACAATTCGACATTTATCCACACATTTCCGGTAAATTCACCTGTTTTAACATATTTTCTATGAATATTCCGTAACCTTTTGTCGAGTCTTGTACGAAAACGTGGGTTACTGCTCCGATCAATTTCCCGTTTTGTATGATCGGACTTCCGCTCATCCCCTGAATAATCCCTCCTGTTTTTTCAAGAAGTTCTTCGTCCGTCACCTTAATCACAAGTCCTTTATTGATCTCCTGAGACATCATGTCGACTTGAGTCACTTCAATATCAAATTCTCTAACTTCATTATCTACAAAACATCGGATTGTAGCAGGTCCTGTTATAATTTCTTCTTTTTTTGCAGTCCTGATTGCCGTCTGTTCTGTGAAAAGTTCATCAATTTTGTCGATTTTCCCATAAATCCCAGCCTCTGTATTTTTATCGATTGTACCGAGAATATTATAATTGTTATAAATGATCATACCCTCCATACTTCCCGGAGATCCGCTCTGTCCTTTTGTGATATCTCTGATACTCGTGCGGTATACATTTCCTTCCGCAATCGACATAAGAACACTTGTATCCACGTCATGAATCCCATGCCCAAGCGCGCCAAACCGACTTTGATCCGTTAAAAAAGTAACTGTTCCCAAGCCTTGTACATTATCGCGAACCCATATACCAAGCCGATATTCTCCCGTTTCATATTCAACCGGCTTTATTTTCAAATCTATCGTCTCCCCATTTCGTCTGACCGTCAACACCACGAACGTTCCGGTTAGATTTCCGACAGCCTCCAAAAGCTCTTTTTTTCCCGTAATTTCACAATGATCTACTGCCATAATATAATCGCCTGCTTTAACAATTCCTTTTGCTGGTTCATGCTCCTTTCCATCCGCTCCGGCAATCTGCTCTGTATTAAGAACCATCACTCCGTCCGTTTCCATATAAATACCAATCGGCATTCCTCCGACAAGCACCGTATCATTATTCATCGCTTCTATTCCCGCATCTGTCGAAACCGGTTTCTTTCCACGAATCATTTGATACTGCAAAATACCCATAGCCGCAAAGAAGAAGGAGAGGAATAGACAGAATACAGCGGTCACATACTTTTGTTTTTTCAACATATCCACACCCTTTCTCTGATATCTCGATAATTTTTTATCCGCATCCGCTCCTTCTTTCCTATATAAAAAGAAACGGATACTTCTCTGTATCCGTTTCTAGTATATGTGGTTTCTTCTTTTTCCACACTAGTATTATATTTCACTCTTTGCCATTTCTTTCATTTCACGGGCACTTTCCATAATACTGGATGTAATCTTATCTCCACCCAGAATACGCGCCAGTTCTTTTACCGAATCTTCTTCGTTCAATAGACGAATCCTTGTTTTTACGCTTTCGTTTTCCGCAGATTTTTCAATCAGAAAATGACTGTCTGCCACTGCTGCTATCTGTGAAAGATGAGTAATGCAAATCACCTGCCTGCTTTTACCTATCAGCTTTAGTTTTTCTCCGACTTTTGCTGCCGTAACTCCCGATATTCCGGCATCAATCTCGTCAAAAATCAAAGTCGGCGTATCTTCCGCATCTGCCAGAACCGTTTTTATCGCAAGCATAATACGGGAAAGTTCTCCGCCTGATGCAATATTCTCAAGCGGCTTTACAGGCTCGCCGGGATTAAGCGCAAGATAAAATTCCAT
>ERZ791716.1468-NODE-1468-length-11010-cov-3.811410_pt1 | contig 11010 bp, 6 predicted proteins | sample MGYA00510049_ERZ791716 | MGnify/ENA primary metagenome ERZ791716 (study PRJEB30046, sample SAMN00715135) | human gut metagenome | study: EMG produced TPA metagenomics assembly of the A metagenome-wide association study of gut microbiota in type 2... | reverse complement strand
CCTGCATGAGAAATGCGGGAGCCGGTTTTTGCTATGTTGTTATAATGCGTTGTTACTTCGCAAGGACTTCTTCCCAAGAGGTGTTGTGTCCTGCCCCGTGGAGAGCCACGTAGTACATGATGTAGAAGCTGTCGGTGGAATCCACTATGCCGTTGCCGTCTACATCAGCGGCGGCGATCTGTTCAGCTGTCAGTCCGCCGTCATTGCCTACGGCGACATTGGCAATGTAGAGCATGGTGTAGAAGATGTCGGTGGAGTCAATGCCGCCGCTGTTGTCCACGTCGCCCTTGGAAAGAGTGGGTGTCGTCGGCGTGGTGGTTGTTGTTGTAGCGGTTGTTTCTGTTGTAGTCGTTGTAATTTTTTCTGTGATAGTTGTGGTTTCGGTTGTGGTGGTTGTCGCCGGTGTTTCTGTTGCTGTCGTTGTAGTTTCTTCTGTGGTAGTTGTTTCTTCGGTGGTGGTTGTGATTTCAGTTGTTGTGGTGGTAGTAGTTGGCTTGTCCAGTGCTACAAAGGGAATATTGTTTTCTGTTGCATATTCCTGTGCGTAAGAATCAACGTAGCCATAGATGGTTAAGTTATCACAATCGGAAAAAGCATACGATTCAATAATCCACACACTGTCCGGTATTGTGATTGCGGTTAGACTACTACAGCCAGAAAAAGTAGCCCTTCCAATACCTGTCACACTGTCCGGTATCGTGATTTCGGTCAGACTGCTACAGCCAACAAAAGCACATTCTCCAATGCTTGTCACGCCGTCCGGTATCGTGATTTCGGTCAGACTGCTACAGTCTTGAAAAGCCCAATCGCCAATGCTCGTCACGCCGTCCGGTATTGCGATTTGGGTCAGACTGCTACAGTCAGAAAAAGCACCACCTCCAATGCTTGTTACACTATCCGGTATTGTGACAGCGGTCAAATTAGTACAGCCACTAAAAACCGTTTCTTCAATGCTCGTCACACTATCTGGTATTGTAATCGCGGTCAAACTGCTGCAACCAGAAAAAGCTCCTCCTTTAATACTCGTCACACTGTTAGGTATCGTGATTTCAGTCAAATTACCACAGTCACAGAAAGCATATGCCCAAATACTCATCATACTGTCCGGTATCATGATTTCAGTCAGACTACTACAGCCATAAAAAGCCTTTTCTCCAATGCTTGTCACGCTGTCCGGCATCATGATTTTTTTCAGGCTGCTACAGCCGGAAAAAGCATCCTCATTAATGCTTGTCACACCATCTGGTATCATAATTTCGGACAAACTGCTACAGCCAGAAAAAACATATGCCTGAATCATAGTCACGTTGTCCGGTATCGTAATTTCAGTCAAACTGCTACAACCAGAAAAAGCACTATTTCCAATACTCATCACGCTGTCCGGCATCATGATCTCAATCAGACTGCTACAACCAGAAAAAGTACTATTTCTAATACGTGTCACACTGTCCGGTATGGTGATTTCAGTCAAACTATTACAGCCAGAAAAAGCATGACTTCCAATGCTCGTCACGCTGTCTGGTATCGTGATTGCAGTCAGATTGCTACAGTCAGAAAAGGCATATCCTCCAATGCTCGTCACACTATTGGGTATCGAAACAACACCTGTACAAGTCTGTCCATCAATCAAAATATGATTAACAATTACCAATGGGGTTTCTGCTTGTTTAGCTGCCAGCCACGGTGTGCCGGAAAAAGCACCCTCCTCAATTTTCGTCACACTATCCGGTATCGTGATTTCGGTTAGGCTGCTACAGTCAGAAAAAGCCTCGTATCCAATACATGTCACCAGTTTCCCGTCAATCTCCGCCGGAATTTCAACTGATGCAGCATCACTATCACAACCGATAATTCCAATCTCGCCCGCACCAGTCACAATATAATACAGATCCCCATAAGTACCATCGTAAGATTCCGGCACATACGCACTCGCCGACAATTCCACGCCAGACCAGTTCAGCACGCCCTGCACCCCAGACAGCCCCACGCTGCCCAGACAAAGCACCCCTGCGGTCGCCACTGACAAAACTTTTTTCCACAATTTCATTTTTGGCAAATCCTCCTTTTATTTTGTCCGATTCTGCATCATCAATTGACGCCATGTAAAATTATAACTCGAAAAAAAGAAAAAAAGACGAATAAATTCAAGGTAAAATGTAAATTTCAATATTTTCACCGCATTTTTGCAACAAAAAACCGGTTTCTGCCCCCAGAAACCGGTTTTACAAATTGATTCAAGACATATCCTGCATTTCTGTCCGAGCCAGCGTTTCCACGATCTCCCGTGCCTTTGCCTCCGGCAGAGCCGTCAGCTTGAACCGCTGCTGGCGGGGCCCGTTACAGGTGATATACAGATGACAAACGCCGTACATCTTCTGTGCGGGTGTCTGCATCAGGTCCGTGCGGACAATGCGGGCGTGGTTCACCGTAATGGTGTGGAACGTGAACCAGCTGCAAAAATGCATCTGCAAATGCTGGTCGTCCATGGTGACCGATTCCGTGAACATCGCCACAATGCGGATACACAGCAGCCACACCAGCGGAATAATCAGCATCACGGAAAAGACCCAAATAATCGCCCCAAGATCCGGCAGCAGCCACAGCAGAATAAACCGTGCCGGCAGAATCGCACACAAACCGATCACCGGCGGCCACACAAAGGACCAGAAAAACCGGATGTTGGAGCGTGCATGAAGTTTCGGGTGCTCCATGACCGGTACCGCGTGCAGCTTTTCCAATAGTGCATGTGAGCCTTTTTTCCGAATCAGCGGAATCAGCACCGGCAGCGTATCCCGCCGGCTGCCGTAGCCGGGGCAGCGAATGTGAAGGGATACCATGCCGAATATCTTCATCAGCAGATTCTGCCGCAGGTCGGGGAAAATAATGGCGTTGTCCCGCAGATGATACCGCCGGCGGGTGAGGATCCCCGTGTGCACCGAGATGAACTCCTCCCCAAACCGCATGCGGAATCTGCCGTACCGCAGCAGGTTCCGCCCGAACGAGATCAGCCACAACGCCAGAATCACAATGCCGATCGTAATGGCGATTCGCGGCACGCCGTGGAACGCTGTCGACGCTCTGTCGGTGGCATCTTCCAGAATTTGCTGTGCCTGAAACTGCTGCACCAGATCGGAAGTGATGCGTCCGCCCTGAAAGCAGATGGTGGCAATGTATATCGCACCGGAAAAGCTGCTGGAGAACAACGCCGAGAACAACAGCATTCGCCACGCCGGCGTGTGATACGCCACCGCACCGGTGCTGCCATTTTGCAGCACGGGAATGTGCTGCCGCAGCCGGTGCAGATCCCGCAGATACAAGGTCAGGTGCATATCCGCTTCCGGCACAGCACCGGCTGCGGTGCTGATCTGCAAACAGGCTGCCCGCAGAGGGCGGAGGTAAAACGGGTGTTCCTCCACCGTGGAGGCAATGCGTTCCAGCGGGATCTCCGTCCCCCGCCGCAGGAGGAGCCCACTTTGGGAACGAATGGAAACTTCGTCGAAATAATATGTGCAGGCATGCCAGCGAAGCGTACCGATGCCCAGAATCAGCAGGGCAACCAGCAGATCAAACCACGCACCGGCTCCCCAGTCGATAAGTTTCTGAAGTGAGAACGGATAGAACCGCAGGCTTCGCAGCAGCGGGAAAATCAACAGCCACAGGTTCTTGGCACTGTAGCGTAAAATCTTGATCGGGTGTTCCCGATACACTGCCTCACCGGCAGTCCCAAGCCGCATCATGGGCTGCTCCTTTCCGGCGGATCTTCCGCATTGCTTCCAGTTCCTGCCGGCGGCTGCACCGCACTTTCAAACGCATCGAACTGCGGCTCCTGCGGAATGTCTGCGGGATTTCCGGTGACAGGCACTTCCAGTGTCCGCTGGCTGTGGCTGTAGACCGTCTTTTGCAGAAACGCCTGTATCTCCGCCGCGTCAGAACTGCTCAAAAACGACAGAATGACCGTGCCGCCATAGGCATGCAGCGGGATAAAATTCATGCCGGTGGCATCGGCAAAGGGTGCCTGAAAAATGCTGCTGAACTGCAACGCCTGTGTCCGCATGACTTGCTCCTGTATGAAAAAAATGCCGCATTTTCGGGTGATATGGGTCGCCGATACACAATAGGTCACAGTGCAGAACCACATAGGCAGCAGCAGTGTGGACAGCAGGATCGCCGCCGCCGCCAGCACTGCCGTCAGTGTCCACAGCAGCCAATGGGGCAGCACCGCCAGAAAGTACCATATCAAACCGATCAGCACCGCCGTCACCATCGGTGTTGCAATTTGCAGCGTATATTGTGCATGTTTATCCGCAGTATACTGCTTCATGGATTCCTCCTACAGACATAATCGGGGTTCCTACATTCATATACATTAGGGTGTGTTGACACTAAGCCTGACACGTGTCTTTTGGGGTGATTTTTCCCCGTTCGTCGTTAAAAATCCTTGCCGTGCGAAAGCACGCCTGCGAATTTTTGCCTAGAACGGAGAAAAATCACCTCACAAAATTCGCATATCATTATAGTGTCAACACCCCCTAGTAGAGCGATCTGCTCTGTTTCTATTATACCCCGAGAACACATTTTCGTCAAGAGAATGCGAACAGATTGCACACAAATCCTTTTTATTCCTCGTAGGCAATACCCCTCTGTCACTTCGTGACATCTCCCCTTTCAGGGGCGACTTCTCTATATAAATTATATAAACCGTTTTGTGCAGACAGATCATGATAAACTATAGATATACCATTAGGAGGGAAATTATGCTGGAACGCGTAGCATCATACATCTGGGGGACAGGGCTGCTGGTGCTGCTGCTGGGGACAGGGCTGTGCCTGAGTTTCCGGCTGCGGTTCTTCCAGTTCTGGGGCTGGAAAACCATTCTGCGGCGGACGTTCGGCAGCCTGCGTACCAAGTCCGGCAAGGGCGGCACTTCCCTTACCCAGTTCCAGACCTTTTCCACTGCTCTTGCCGCCGCGATGGGCACGGGAAACATTCTGGGCGTAGCGGCGGCTCTCTGTCTGGGCGGTGCCGGTGCAATTTTCTGGATGTGGGTATCCGCCCTGCTGGGCATGGCTCTGACTTACAGCGAAAATGTACTGGCTCTGCGGTATGCCCGCACACTCCCCGACGGCACCAAGGCAGGCGGCCCTATGGCGTATCTCCGGTTCGGGCTGCACAGCCCTGTTCTGGCAGTATTTTACAGTCTTTGCTGCATCGGTGCTTCGCTGGGCATGGGCAACATGACACAGAGCAGTGCCATTTCCACCCTTGCCGCGGAGGCATTCTCTCTGCCGCCGCTGTGGACGGGAATCGGTGTCACGCTTCTGCTGGGAATTATTTTGCTCCGCGGCACACGCTCCACCGGCAAGGTCATTCAGTGGCTCATGCCGGTGCTGTCGGCGGTGTATCTGCTGGCGGCACTGGGAGTGATCTTCCGGAACGCCGCCGCACTGCCGGCAGCATTCGGGCAGATTTTCCGCGAAGCATTCGGGCTGCATGCCGTAGGCGGCGGGATCTCCGGTGCTGTTTTGCAGCGTGCTGTGCAGACTGGTCTGCGGCACGGGGTATTTTCCAACGAAGCCGGACTGGGGAGCAGTGCCCTTGTCCACGCCGGCGGCAGTTCCGAAGATGCCCAGCTACAGGGCATGTGGAGCATGGTGGAGGTGGCGTTGGATACGCTGGTGTGCTGCACGCTGACGGCTCTGGCAGTTCTCACCAGCGGAGCCATGACGCAGGCAGACAACGCCGGCGGCATCATTTCCGCCGCATTTTCGGGCGTTTTCGGGCAAGCCGCACCGGAACTGATGGCAGGCATCACCGCACTGTTTGCATTCTGTACGCTGATCGGCTGGTGCTGCTGCGGGGAACAGGCGGTGCGGTATCTGGGCGGCGAAGCGTGGCGGCTGCCCTATCGGGTGTTGTTCTGTCTGGCGGCAGGCGTAGGGGCTGTGGTTTCCCTGCGGTCGGTGTGGGCACTCTCCGACATTGCCAACGGGCTTATGGCAGTGCCGAACCTGCTGGGGCTGCTGCTTCTGGGGAAACAGATCGGGACACAACGAGAAAAATAACCAGACAAAAAATATTCCCACAGGGAGCACCCCGTGGGAATATTTCTATTTACAGCAATATTTCAAAGTCTGTATCAGCATCGCAAGAAAATCTAAGTGTAAAAACCCCTCTGTCACTTCGTGACATCTCCCCTTTCAGGGGCGATTTCTTTGCCTTGCTTCATAATTTTAATCCGCATATAAACTGTTTTGTATGATTCGTATCAGCATGCGAAGCCCTGCAATCAGCCCAGAAGTTCCGTCCAGGTGGGCTGCAAGCCGGCACCCTTTTCTGCACAGTAGCGGAGCAGTTCAAAGAGATCGGTAGAATCTACGCTGCCGTTGCCGTCAATGTCAGCCGCGAGCAGTTCCTTGCCGGTCAGCGTGCCCTCGTTTCCGGCACCGACATTTGCCGTGTGCTGTAACAGTTCGAAAACATCAGAACTGTCGAGTTCCTTGCTGCCGTCACAGTCGCCCCGCCCCATCAGCTGTATGGAGCCGTCCGACTCTGCCGCTGTATTGAGAGCAGATTCATATATGGTATAGGAAACACCTACTCGATCGATTTTCTCTCCGGCTTCCACCATGAGAGAAACTTTCCGCAGCAATTGATAACGCTGCTGCATGTCAAGAAATTTCTTAGGAATTATAGTACACGTGCCTTTTTCATTTTGTTCGATCTCCACATCAAAGTCCAGATCCAGATCTTCCGGTGTCAGAGCAGCTCCTTCTTTCAGAGTAACACAACAAATACCAAAACTGTCTTGACTACCCCACATTGGTGCAACATTGTTTTCCTTTAAAGAAACGCCCCAGACTTCCTGCTGTACCGATACAAAACCGGACAAGGTCTGGAGGAACTGACAAAGTTTTTCCTCGTCCAGACGATACGATGATGTGCTGAATCGCAGCGTATATGCTCCGTTTCCCTCTGCGGTCATAGTCAGCTGGCGTGTTTCCGATTCTTCGGTACTCAATGCCAGATCGGCAGTCGGCTCCTCTGCATTTTCCTTTTTGGTCAGCAGACCGCAAAGCTGTTCTGTCAGTTCCCGCACATCTGCCACGTCCTGCTCCAGCTGAATCCGATATGCATACTCGTTGAGCTGGATCAAATCATCTTGTTCCGCCGTTGCATAAAAAATGTTGTCATACATGCCTACTGGTGTGGGATCTTTCAAGCCATAGTACATGCTTTCGCCCTTTTCCACATATGCCGTCTTGTCATTTTCCAGCATCTGCAGCACCTGTGCCAGCGGCACTTCAGCTTCCCCATTCATATGCATGGGGTATGCTGCTGCCGGCATCGTCATTGCACTTCCCAACAGTGCAGCTGCACAAACAGCAGAAATTATCCTTGTTCTTCTTTTCATAAAAATCGACCTCGCTTTCTAAAATAATAATATGCTATTGAAAATAAAAAGGAAAACCTTTATAAAAATTATATCATTTTTTCGGGGGGTGTCAAGCCTTTTTATATATTTTGTATGATTTGCACAATAAAAATTGTAACAACTTACAAGAAAAAACGGTACGTCTGTTGCCAGTGCGTACCGTTTTCTCATAAGGTTATGAAAGAGTTCTAAAAGCGGGTGAAATCACTTTGAAAGGAAAGCAAATGTTGTGTGAGGAATGTCTATTAGACAACTGCGTACAAAACTCGTGCATAGGATTATTATGGCATTACAACAATTTCAGGAACAAGCCTCCCTTGAAAAGGGAGGGGGACCAGCAAAGCTGGTGGAGGGATTCTACTAAAATCTTTTACTTATAGTTTTAAATCCCTCAGTCAAGCCTGCGGCTTGCCAGCTCCCTTTTCAAGGGAGCCTGAATGTAAAAGAGCCTCCCTTGAAAAGGGAGGGGAACCGCCGTCAGGCGGTGGAGGGATTCCGCGGACACAGCACAACCCGTCCTATAATCCCACCGATTCAGACAACTTCATATCTCCATAAACGCACAGACCGGCTCTCCAGTCTGTGCGTTTTGATTGTTGAGATGTGGCTTTTTCCAAACATTTTCAAATTATTCCTTGACACACATTCTGCAATATGGTACACTAAATTTAAGGCAATTCAGCGAAAGGAATGAACAACACGATGTTTCGAAGTTATGACCTCAGCGGCGTGTGGGACTTTTCCATGGCACAGATGGCAAAGGGCACTTTCCCCACGGCGTTTTCCGATACCATTTCACTCCCCAATACCACCTCTCTCGCCAAAAAAGGCACCCCCAATCCCAGACGGGAAACCGGTTTTCTCACCGATGCCTACGCTTTTGAAGGGCAGGCGTGGTTCCGCAAAAAAATCTATATCGATCCGGAACTGATCGACCCTGACACCGGCTGCTGCCCCATGAAGCTGACGCTGGAACGTACCCGCATGACGACCCTCTGGATCGACGGCAGGCGGGTGTGACAGTTTGTGCAGGCCTCACGTCTATGACATCACCGCCTATGTGACCAAGCCGCTGGTGGAGATTCTGGTGCTGGTGGAGAACACCGGCTATCCCACCAAGGGCGGCCACCTCACCTCGCCGGACACCCAGTCCAACTGGAACGGCATCACCGGTCAGATGACGCTGGAAATGTTTCCGGATGTCTATGCAGACCATGTACAGGCGTATCCGAATCCGGCGGAAAAAAATGTCACCCTCACCATGCAGCTTCACGGGGCATCGACGGCAAGCTTTACCGCCACCGGCAGCGTCATGGAGGACGACGAGGAGGACAGCATTCCGCTGTTTCAGGCACAGCTGACGGCGGACGAAAACGGCATGGCTTCGGTGACGATCCCGCTGGACGAGGCGTACTATGCGTGGAGCGAATACCACCCCGCCATGTATTATCTGGTCTACAACATCGACGAGGCGGACTGCGGCTATGTCAGCTTCGGCATGCGGGAGTTCTGTGCTGACGGCAGCCAGTTCACGATCAACGGCCAGCCCACCATGCTCCGCGGCAAACACGACGGACTGATCTTCCCGAAAACCGGCTACGCTCCCACAGATGTGAATGAGTGGCTGCGGGTGCTGGGCATCGCCAAAAGCTATGGCATCAACCACTACCGCTTCCACACCTGCTGCCCGCCGGACGCTGCCTTTACTGCGGCAGATCTGCTGGGCATCTACATGGAGCCGGAACTGCCGTTCTGGGGCACCATTGCGGCTCCCGGTGAGGAGGGCTACAACGAAGCCGAACAGAACTACCTTATTGCACTGGGGGACAAGATGCTGGAAACCTTCGGCAATCACCCCTCATTTGTGATGTTCTCGCTGGGGAACGAACTGTGGGGCAGTCCGGAACGGCTGGGGGAGATCCTGCGGCACTACAAGGAAAAGGACAGCCGGCATCTGTACACACAGGGCTGCAACAACTTCCAGCACTTCCCGCTGATGGTGCCGGAGGACGACTATTTTGTCGGCGTGCGGCTGAGCAAGGAACGGCTGCTCCGCGGCTCTTTCGGCATGTGTGATGCTCCGCTGGGACACGTCCAGACCGACCGTCCCAGCACCATGCACCAGTATGACGACGTGATCTTTCCCCGACAGACTGCCGGAGAGGACAGCGGTGACACGGAGGAGATCGAGATCCAGTACGGCACCGGCGTGAAGAAAGTGCAGGTCAGCAAGACCGCCGGCGGACTGATCCCCACCAAGCCGGTTATCACTCACGAGATCGGACAGTACGAGGTCTATCCGGATTTTCGGGAGATTGAGAAGTACACGGGGCCTTTGAAAGCACGGAATTTCGAAGTCTTTCGGGAACGCCTTGCTGCCAGGGGTATGCTGCATCAGGCGAACCGGTTCTTCCGGTGCAGCGGGGCACTGGCGGCTGCCTGCTACAAGGAGGAGATCGAAGCCGCCATGCGTTCCCGCTATATTGCCGGCTTCCAGCTGCTGGACTTGCAGGACTTTTCCGGACAGGGCACGGCTCTGGTGGGCATGCTGGACGCATTTCTGGACAACAAGGGGCTGATCTCGCCGGAGGAATGGCGAACGTTCTGCTCCGACTGCGTACTGCTGGCACAGTTCCCGTCCTACGTGCTGATTACCGGCGAGATGTTTGCGGCAAAGGTTTCTCTGCGGACAGTGCTGCCCCAGTCCGGCACGGCGGAATGGCTGCTGATTCGGGAAAACGGCGACAAGCTGGGCGAGGGGAGATTTTCGGTACAGGCGGAATCCGGTCTGACGGAGATCGGCAGCATCTTCTGCCGCATGCCGGAGGAGCTGCCGCAGCCGGAACGGATACACCTCATTCTGTCGCTGGCGGACACCGATGTCTGCAACGTCTATGACCTGATGCTCTATCCGGCGATCGCCATGCCGGCACTGGAAGATCAGGGGGAACTGTGTGTTACGGAGCAGCTGGGAACAGCTCTGGCGGCTCTGGCGGCAGGGAAAAAGACGGTCTTTTTCCCCAGGGAAACGGCGGAGAGCATACAGGGCTTTTACTGTACGGATTTCTGGTGCTATCCCATGTTCCGCGACATCTGCAACTGGATGAAAAAGCCGGTTGCTGTGGGAACCATGGGGCTTTGCATTCAGGACGACCACCCCGCACTGGAACTGTTCCCCACGCAGGAGTACAGCACGCCCCAGTGGTATGACATTGTGACTGCGGCGGACTGCACCATTCTGGACGACACGCCGGCGGGGTTCACGCCCATTGTACAGATGATCGACAACTTCGAACGCAACCACAAGCTGGGCATTCTCTGGGAAGCCAAAGTGGGCAGCGGCAGCCTGCTGGTCTGCACCAGCCGCCTGTCCGAGATCGCCACCCGTCCGGAAGTGCGTTGGCTGGCAAAGAGCCTGCTGCACTACGCGGCATCAGAGGCATTCGCCCCGCAGCAGAGTGTGACGGCGGAACAGCTGCGGAAGTGGTTTGGGGTGTGAGGGATTTTATTTAGGCTCCCTTTTGTGTTTAGGCTCCCCTTTAGGGCACCCGCAGGGCGTGCCTTGTGCTGAGCTGGCA
>ERZ791716.1460-NODE-1460-length-11077-cov-2.109055_pt1 | contig 11077 bp, 9 predicted proteins | sample MGYA00510049_ERZ791716 | MGnify/ENA primary metagenome ERZ791716 (study PRJEB30046, sample SAMN00715135) | human gut metagenome | study: EMG produced TPA metagenomics assembly of the A metagenome-wide association study of gut microbiota in type 2... | reverse complement strand
AAATATGGTATTATAAACAATGACATTATATCCTTTATTTCTAAAAAATTCAACTATATCTTTAAATTTTACGTCATTAAATGTCGTTTGCGCGACAATATAAACATTTTTATCAAGAAAATCAAGCTTTTTTTTTGCCTGTTCCACGGAATTAACGATAATTGGCTCCCGGACACACCAGCCGCGGATGCCACATACTTCCGGATGATTTTCGTCTCCGACAATCACCACACAATGTCCCTGCTCAGTTTCCTCCTGTACAATACGGTGAATTTTTTTCACGAACGGACACGTTGCATCGACGATTTCAAACCCAAGCTGTTCCAGCTTTTTATAGGCATCCCGCCCGATGCCATGTGATCGGATCACGATTTCTTTTGCATCGTCCTCTCTGCCGTCATGGGCAAGCATGGCATCAATATCTTCTTCCGAAAGCACATGCACACCCTTTCGTTCCAGATCAGAAACAACCTCCTCATTATGAATGATCGGACCATAGGTATAAACCTTTTTTGCATTTCCAACCTGATCGTAGACGAGATTCACCGCCCGCTTGACGCCGAAACAAAAGCCTGCAGATTTTGCAATCTTTATCTCTCTCATAAATGCAGATCTCCTATCCTTTTCCTACTGTGGAATCCTGCGAATGATCTCTGCCACAACTTCGTCAATCGTAAGCGCGGAAGAATCCAGATAATACGCATCCTCCGCCTGCGTAAGCGGTGCAATCTCCCGGTGCATATCCTGATAATCTCTTGCCTCGATATCACGCTTGATTTCTTCCAGATCCGCCGGCATATGTTTCTCCACAAGTTCCTTGTACCGTCTGTCGGCTCTTGTATCCACCGATGCAGTCAGATAGATTTTCAGTTCCGCATTTGGCAATACAAATGTACCGATATCTCTGCCATCCATCACGACATCCTGTGTGGCTGCAAGATTTCTCTGCAGGTCTAACAGCTTATCTCGGACTGCCTGCTTGGTTGCCACCTTCGATGCCATGTTGCCGACTGCCTCCTGGCGGATCTTCTTCGATACATTTTTACCATTCAGATATACCTGCTGTTCGCCAGCCTCATATTTAATCTCAACCTGAATCGCTGCGAGTGCCTCAAGCACAGCGGCTGCATTCTCTGCATCAACACCCTCATTCATAAAATACAGACCGATTGCTCGATACATCGCACCGGTATCCACATAGATATAGCCTTTTTCCTTTGCTACCCGACGTGCGATTGTGCTTTTTCCTGCGCCTGCCGGTCCATCAATTGCAATATTCATATTCTTTGTTCCTCCAAATAGATATCTATATTATTATTCTGAAAGCAGCACCGTTGCAGCAGTCGCCCATGCAATCTGCAAATTAAATCCGCCGGTCAGTGCATCAACATCCAGCACCTCGCCGATAAAATAAAGTCCCGGAATCTGTTTTGCTTCCATCGTCTTCGGATTGATCTCCTTCACGCTCACGCCACCTCTGGTGATGATAGCTTCCTCATAGCCGCGCGTGCCTACCACATGCAGCGTAAGCTTCTTCATACAAGCAATGAGTCGTTCCCGTTCTTCCTTCGTTACGGCGTTCACCTGCTTAAACGGATCAATCTCCGCAAGCTCTATCATAACTGGAATCAGCTTCTTTGGCAACAGTTCATCGAGTGCATTACGCACCTGTTTGTTCTTCGCCGCGTCGAAATCCCGCAGGATACGTGCGTCAAGCTGTTCTATAGTAAGTGCCGGTTTCAGGTCGATCTCTACCCAGATTGGTTCCCCTTTCGCTTTGCCTGTATACGCCGATGCGGAAAGCACAAGTGGTCCGCTGATACCGAAATGCGTAAACAGCATTTCGCCTTGCTCCTGATACAAAAGCTTGTCTTTGTTTTTCTTTTTTGTATAGCACGACAATGTGACGTTCCGAAGCGAAAGTCCCATCAAGTTGCGGCAGAAATCCTCTTCGATCTCAAATGGCACAAGCGATGGCTGGCATTCTGTCACCTGCAGTCCAAGATCTCTGGCAAACCGTAAGCCATCTCCGGTTGATCCGGTTCGCTCATAGGAAAGTCCTCCAGTAGCCACAATCACCGCATCAAAATGTTCCTGCTTTTGCAGTCCCTTCTCGTCCTTCACGCAAATGCCTGTCACACGCATCTGATTCTGCATCCGGTCGTGCGCCGGTTCCGTCAGGATTCTCGTTACCGTGTGGTGCAGGCGAACTGTTACCTTTTGCTTGTTTAACGCCTGCTCGAGTGTTTTTATCACATCCGAAGAATGATCCGATGCCGGGAATACCCGGTTTCCGCGTTCAGTCTTTAATTCCAGTCCATTTTGCTCAAAAAACTGCATCACATCCTGTGCATTACAATTATAAAATGCACTATACAAAAACTTTGGATTTGTCACCACATGTTTCATCAGCTCTTCCACTTCACAATTGTTTGTCAGATTGCATCTGCCTTTTCCTGTGATGAACAGCTTCTTGCCAAGTTTTTCATTTTTTTCATATATTGTCACGGAGTGCCCTGCCTGTGCAAGCATAACTGCTGCATACATACCGGCAGCGCCTCCACCTATGATAGCTGCTCGCATTATCTCTCAAACCTCTTCAAATCCGACTTTTTCATGATAATCAGCAACGGCTCGTCCGCCTTTAATGGCGTATCCGGATCCATAGCGATATTGAATTCATCATTCTGGATCACAGCGACAACATTGATTTTATATTCTTTTCTAAGATTCAGCTCCCGCAGATTCTTACCAACCCACTCCGCACGTGGAAGAATCTCCACAAGGCTCGTGCTGTCCGACAGGTCAAAATAATCGACAAGATGTTCTGAGATCAGTTTGTGCGACAGACGGATTCCGGATTCTTTCTCCGGAAAAACAACCTGGTCTGCGCCAACCCGCTTCAGGATTTTCTCCATCATCTCATCCTTTGCCTTTGCAATTACCTTTGGCACGCCAAGTTCCTTTGCAGACATCACGCACATAATGCTGGAATCTAAGCTGTCAGCCATCGCCACAACTACCGCATCCATGTTCGAGATACCTGCCTCTCTTAGTGCATCCATATCACAGACATCCAGACTCATGGCACAAGTCACACTGTCCGCAATCTCATTTATAATTTCTGGATTTCCATCGATTGCAAGCACATCCGCGCCGTTTTTATACAATTCTGTTGCAATGCTTTTCCCATACCGTCCAAGACCGATAACCGCGATCGATTTATTCATATATTTCATTCCTCCTACCCTACAATAATTTCCGCATCCGCATATTTTACAGAGTTGTGGTTTGTCGCACGCTGTCCGAAGAACATGAACATCGTGATTGGTCCCACTCTGCCAAGATACATACATACTATGATAATCACTTTTCCAATCACATTCAGCCCCGGAGTCACGTCCCGTGACAACCCGACTGTTGCGATTGCACTTGTCACTTCGAAGACACCATCCGACAGGGAAAGTGGATTTGTCGCCAGAAGCAGAACAGAAAACAAAATCAATGTGCCAAAACCGATAACTGTCACAGCCAGCGACCGACGGACGATAGATGTCGGGATTGTTTTTTTAAATGCGACCGTCTCTTTGCGTCCCTGTACTACAGCCAAAACTGCAAACACAAGTGTCGCAGCCGTCATCGTCTTGATGCCACCGGCAGTTCCGACCGGCGAACCACCAACAAACATGATTACACAACTCACAAGTACCGTCGGCTCTGTCAATCCTTTCTGGCTGATTGATGCAAATCCAGCTGTTCGGAGTGTCACAGACTGAAAAAATGCATTGAGCATTTTCTTTCCAAGTGACATATTTCCGAGCGTGAGCGGGTTGTTACATTCAAATAGAAATGTGACAACCATGCCGGATAAAATCAATGCAAATGTCATCATCAATATGATTTTTGTATGTGTATTGAATCGACGCCAGATATCACGGGCCGGTATCTTTTTTGCACGCACGTTTGAAAGCACATCTACCACATCCCACCAGACAACGAATCCAAGTCCACCACAGATGATCAGAAACGACGACGTGAGCAGTACAAGCGGGGAATCCGCATACGTCATCAGACTGTCCGGTCCAATGATATCGATTCCTGCATTGCAAAACGCTGAAATCGCATTGAATACAGAATACCAGATTCCATGAGCCACACCAAACTGTGGGATAAACGCAAACATATATAAGACCGCGCCTAACATCTCCACAATCACAGTTCCTTTGATCACTCGTTTTATAAATACAACCATGCCCTGCATCGTACTTAATCCAAAAGCATCCTGAATCATCATACGATTGCGCAAGGAGAATTTTCGATTCATAAGCAGCATAACAAATGACGTCAATGCCACAATCCCAAGTCCCCCGAGCTGTATCAGCGCGAGAATTACAATCTTACCAAATAATGTCCAATACGAAAAGGTCGGAACAACTACAAGCCCCGTCACGCAGACGGAGGTTGTCGCAGTAAATAACGCCGTCAGAAAATCGGATTTTCCCGACACCGTCGCAACCGGAAGCGTCAGCAAAACCGCGCCGGTCAGAATCGCAAGCAGAAAGCCAAGCAATATCTTTGATGTCGTCCGCATCTGCCGCCTTAATTTCTTTTCATTTTTTTCCGCTACATCCATATTTTTTCTCCACACTTATATCTTTTATTGCAGATAATTGCGAAACACGTAATTGTATATCGCAATTACCTGCTCTATATTATGAAAGAATAAGGCGGAGAAAAAGCTCTCCGCCTTTTGATATCTTTTATCCTGGCTTATTATACCGGATATGTCTTATTCTCTGTATTTGCTGCTGTTACATCCACACCTGTCTGCTGCGCTTCTCTGTACTTGAAGAATTCTGTTGCAACCTGTGGGAACAATGCATAAGAAAGAACATCCTCATCCTGCTGCTTGTACTGCGCCATTTCCTTCTCGAACTTAGCGAGAGATGGCTCTAAGTCATCTGCCGGACGATATGTGATAGGCTCCTTCATTCCAAGGCTGTCAAGTGCCTTCTTCTGGATCTCTGCATTTACAGGCACAGTTGTTCTACCGTACTTACCAACGAGCATATCCTTTGCCTCTTTTGTAAGCGTCTTGTAACGCTCACCCATAACGACGTTCAATACAGCCTGTGTACCAACGATCTGTGAAGATGGTGTAACAAGCGGAATCTCACCAAAGTCTTTACGCACGCGTGGAATCTCTTCGAGTACTTCATCGTACTTATCCTCTGCATGCATCTCCTTCAACTGGGATACCATGTTGGAAAGCATACCACCCGGTACCTGATAAAGCAGAGTCTTGATGTTAACGCCCATTACCTTTGGACTAAGCAGTCCGGACTCCAGCCACTGCTCACGAAGTGGGCGGAAGTAATCAGCGATCTCAGCAAGAAGGTTCTGATCGAATCCAGGATCGAACTCTGTACCCTCGAATGCCTTTGCCATAACCTCTGTTGCAGGCTGTGATGTACCCATAGCAAGTGGTGACATTGCTGTATCAATAATGTCACATCCAGCTTCGACTGCCTTCATGTATGTCATGGAAGCAACACCGGATGTGTAATGTGTATGAAGCTGAATCGGAAGCTTTGTACCTTCCTTCAAAGCCTTTACAAGCTTCGTAGCCTCGTTTGGTACAAGAAGTCCGGCCATATCCTTGATACAGATAGAATCTGCACCCATCTCCTCGATCTGTCTTGCCATGTTCTTCCAGTAATCCATTGTATAAGCATCACCAAGTGTGTATGAAAGTGCAACCTGTGCATGTCCATTTTCCTTGTTTGCTGCCTTTACAGCTGTCTCAAGGTTACGGATATCATTCAGACAGTCAAAGATACGAATGATATCAATACCGTTTGCGATACTCTTCTGTACGAAGTACTCTACAACATCATCCGAATATGGGCTGTATCCAAGGATATTCTGTCCACGGAACAGCATCTGAAGCTTTGTATTCTTGAATCCGTCACGGAGCTTACGAAGTCTGTCCCATGGATCCTCTTTCAGGAAACGGAGACAAGCGTCGAATGTGGCACCACCCCAGCACTCTACGGAATGGTAACCAACTTTATCCATTTTATCAATAATTGGCAACATCTGCTCTGTTGTCATACGAGTTGCAATCAAAGACTGGTGTGCATCTCTCAGCACAGTTTCGGTAATCTTTACCGGTTTCTTTTCTTCTGCCATTAGTCTGACCTCCTAAATTCTCTATACTATACACCAAAGATTGCGAGGAATGTTCCGGCTGCAACCGCAGTACCGATAACACCTGCAACGTTTGGTCCCATGGCGTTCATCAAAAGGAAGTTTGTAGGATCTGCCTCTGCGCCAACCTTCTGTGATACACGTGCTGCCATAGGAACGGCAGATACACCCGCAGAACCGATCAGCGGATTTACCTTACCGTGCGTTACCTTGCACATAATCTTACCGAACAATACACCTGCCGCTGTACCAAACGCAAATGCGATCAGACCAAGCAATACAATTTTCAATGTACTTGTCTTCAGGAATGCTTCTGCACTTGTCGATGCACCTACGGATGTACCAAGCAGGATAACAACGATGTACATCATTGCATTACTTGCTGTCTCTGTCAACTGCTTAACAACACCACTCTCACGGAACAGGTTACCGAGCATCAGCATACCAACCAGCGGAGCTGTTGTAGGAAGAATCAATACAACAACTAATGTAACGATGATTGGGAACAGGATCTTCTCCATCTTTGATACTGGACGGAGCTGAGCCATCTTAATCTTTCTCTCCTTCTCTGTTGTAAGGAGCTTCATGATAGGTGGCTGGATAACCGGTACCAGTGACATATAAGAATATGCGGCAACTGCAATCGGTCCCATCAGAGTTCCACCCATTCCAAGCTTACCAGCCAGGAAGATAGATGTAGGGCCATCGGCACCACCGATGATAGAGATTGCTGCTGCTTCCTTTCCGTTGAATCCCATCAGGAATGCAAGGAAGTATGCAGCATAAATACCAAACTGAGCGGCTGCACCAAGCAGGAAGCTCTTCGGGTTCGCAATCAACGGACCGAAGTCTGTCATGGCACCAACACCCATGAAGATGAGGGAAGGCAAAATACTCCACTCATCCAACAAATAGAAATAATGTAACAATCCACCATCAGCAATGATATCCGGGAACATGTTAACCAGGAACATACCGAAGGAGATTGGAACCAAAAGCAACGGCTCGAAGCCTTTCACGATTGCAAGATACATGAACACACATGCAATGAGAATCATTACATAGTGCTTCCATGTCAGGGTTGCAAATCCTGTCTGGAGAGCCAGATTTTTAAATACATCTGCAAAACTACTCACTTATGTTTACCTCCTGTTATTGTAGGAACCAGTTACTTACGAACTCTGATTAGTTCAAAGTAGCCAATACGTCGCCTGCCTCTACTGCATCACCTGCAGAAACGTTGATGCTTGCAACTGTTCCGTCTTCTGGAGCTACCACATCATTTTCCATCTTCATAGCCTCAAGGATCAGGATCACATCACCCTTCTTTACGGCTGTACCAACGCCTGCCTTTACGTTCAGGATCTTACCTGGCATTGGAGCTGCAACCTCGATAGAGCCTGCTGCGGCTGGAGCTGCTGGAGCTGCCGGAGCTGGTGCTGCGGCTGCAACTGGTGCTGGAGCTGCTACGGCTGCCGGAGCTGCACCTGCGCCTAATTCTTCTACTGCTACATCATAAGCTGTACCATTTACAGTGATTCTATAATTCTTCATGTTAATTTCCTCCTAATATATCAATTATTTTCTTGCACGACGAATCGAACGTACAACGAGTTTATCTTTACTTACTGCACCATTGCCTGCCTGTCCCTCAGCAGCATAAATAGCGGCTGTGATAACGGCTACAAGCTCTGCATCGTTCATCAGATTGCCTGCGGCTGGTGCCGGTGTAGCAGCCTTTGCTGGTGCTGCCGGCTTGCTCTCTTCCTTCTTAAGATCTTCGATCTTCGGCTTCTTTGCGAAAAGTGCCGGAAGGAATTTGAACAGTGAAATAATAAATGAGATGAAAATCAAAACTACAAATACAGTACCCATACCGAGCAATGTATTCATACCTGCCTGCTTCATCAGCTCTGCCTTAGAGTATACGGCTGAAACAACCATTTCCTCTGGAAGATACTGATATACGCCCTGCATCTCATTGTCGATGCCCTGCTGTACAACATCGTCTACACTTGAATAGTAACTGCCATACTGGGAGAAGAACTCCTCTTCTGAGCCATAGTACATCGCAATTTCCTGACGGACTGCATCTGCATTGTATGTCTGCTTTGCCTGATCCAGCTTGATGTAGTAATCTGGATTCTCAACAAACTTTACAGTTACTTCCACATCTCTGTTTGCTGCCTTGTTTGTAACAGTTACCGATACAGAGTCTGCGGCATTCTCAATCTTGTAATTGACATCATTTAAATCCATGCCAACACCGTTGATATAAGGAGAGAAATCCTGGAATTCTCCAACCTTATCGGTCTCCTGTGCCTGCTTGATACCCTTTACTGCGGACTGCTCGAATTCGGTTCCATCCTGAATATAATAATCAGCATATTCATCGCTCACGTTCTGATACTGGTTGAACAGATACATCGTGTCGATGACGATCTGGCTGTCATCATAGTCAAACGGCTTTTCAACCTCATTGCTGCAGGCAGTCAAGGAAAACATCATAGCTAACATGGAAATCAGAATTAATAATTTTTTCTTCATTTCATTGTCACCTTTCCTTATACTGCTCCGTGCTTCTTATATGGTCTTTCCTCGTTCTTTGTGCTAAGCATATCAAACGCAGCGATCACACGCTTTCTTGTTGCATCCGGCTCGATAATATCATCGATATATCCACGCTTTGCTGCTGCAAGTGCGCTTGACTGAAGCTCTGTATAAGCTTTCTTCTTCTCTGCAATGAATGCAACCTTATCAGCTGCCTCTGCAATTTCCTTCTCGTACATGATCTTGACAGCCATCTCTGGATCCATCGTACCAATCTTTGCACATGGCCATGCGTATACCATATCTGCGCCGATTGCCTTGGAGTTCATGATCGTGTAAGCAGTTCCAAACGCATCGCCCATCACAACGGTTACCTTAGGTACTGTTGCATCTGCAAATGCGTATGTGAGCTTGGCTGCTGCATCTGCGATTGTTCTCTCGTTTGATACAGTTGCTACAAATCCCTTTGCATTTACAAGTGTCAGTACAGGGATGTTGAATGCGTCACAGAACTTCACGAAGTCTGCTGCGATATAAGCACCGCTTGTAGAGAGAAGTTCTCCACCGTCAGCTGCCTGGTTGGCTACACAACCAACTGTCGCACCGTTCAACTTGATCAGTCCAAGAACCATGTCCTTTGCATAATCTTTCTTCACTTCTACGAATACATTGTTATCTGCGATGTTCTGAAGGACAGCTCTTGCATCCTTTGCAAATCCATCGAGATTTGGAATGATACGGTTCAGATCGTCTGTACAATCGGACTCTGCATCTTCCATGTTGTTGTCAGGGAGCATATCCACAAGGCTTCTGATGTTTGCAAGTGTTGTTGCATCATCCTCGAATACACCATCTACGAGAGAAGAATTCTCGCTAAGGTAAGCTGCAGATGCTGTATCAAGCTTTGCCTGATAGTTTCCATCCAGTGCATTTGGGCTGTTTACGAATAACTTTCCGCCCTCTGCTGTCATAAATGTAAAGTCTGTAAGTGTTGGAATAAGCGCTGCTCCACCACCGCATGTTCCAAAAATTGCAGTAATCTGTGGGATTACTCCTGACGCAAGTGTCTGCTTCAGATAAACCTCGCCGAATGCATTAAGTGCATCGGTTGCCTCCTGCAAACGAAGTCCCGCACAATCGATCAAACCGACTACCGGTGCGCCTACCTTCATAGCCATGTCATAAATCTTCGCAATCTTCTTTGCGTGCATCTCACCGATTGCACCACCAAGAACGGTTGCATCCTGGCTGTATACATACACCAGTTTTCCATTGATGACACCATATCCAGTAATAACACCGTCTTTTGGAGTATCATTTTCCTGCATGTTGAAGTCCGTATTTCTAGCTGTTACATATGCACCAACTTCAACAAAGCTCGCTTCGTCAAGCAAAGAAGAAATTCTGTCACTTGCTGACAATGTAAGTTTGTTACTCATTTTAAGCCCTCCACTTTTATTTATTATGGGTTTTCTGATTAGAAACCCAATTTCTTCCGATTGTAATTGTAAATCTTTTTCCGCCTGAAATCAAGTCAAAATCACATTCTTTGTCACAGTTTTGCAATAAAAAAGAAAAATCTGCAAAAAGCCTTAAACATTTATGTTCCATCCGCTTTTTACAGATTTTTAAAGCCACGCTTATTTTGTTTCAGAAAGCACGTTTTTATTCTTTACCAGATAGTCGATCAGGGAAATGATCGTCAGTGCCAGCGCCAGATAGATCAGTACATTCTCAATGATATGTACTGTGCTTCCACCGAAGTCGCAAATCAGTAAGATTACCATGAACATCTGGCAGACCGTCTTGATCTTGCCCCACCAACCAGCAGCGATCACGATGCCGTTATCCGATGCAACCAGACGACAACCGCGGATGATAAACTCTCTTGCAATAATCACAATTACAACCCACGCCGGAATCCGGTCCAGATCGATCAGCGCGATCATGGCTGAACAGACAAGCAGTTTATCTGCAAGTGGATCCATGAACTTGCCAAAGTCCGTAATCAGGTTATACTTTCGTGCGATTTTTCCATCCAGCATATCCGTGAGACTTGCCAGACAGAATAACGCAAGTGCAATCCATTTTCCTCCCGGAATGCCAGGCACCATCAGGGCTACTAAGAAAAATGGTATCATGATCATTCTAAGTATCGTTAATTTATTCGGCAGATTCATCGACAATCCCTCCTATCATATCATATGGTCCTACCTCATTGATCCGGACATCTACAATCTGTCCGGACATCAGTTCATAATCACAGTTCACAAACACCAGTCCGTCCACACCCGGCGCATCCCGGTATGTCCGTCCG
>ERZ791716.1458-NODE-1458-length-11081-cov-4.031652_pt1 | contig 11081 bp, 7 predicted proteins | sample MGYA00510049_ERZ791716 | MGnify/ENA primary metagenome ERZ791716 (study PRJEB30046, sample SAMN00715135) | human gut metagenome | study: EMG produced TPA metagenomics assembly of the A metagenome-wide association study of gut microbiota in type 2... | reverse complement strand
CAGCAAGATGCGTGCGGGAAGATACGAAACAGGCTCTGAAGGGAACTTCGCAAGCAGATGGCGTGCAAAGTTGCCAGATGCTCTTTGTGCGATATTGCCTTAAAATATATGCCGAAATGTAGACGATAGGGGGTATTCCCGTGCCGCAGGACGAAGCCGCGTTTGCGAAGTTTTATGCACGGCATGTCGATACGGTATATCGTATGTGCTACATACGGATGAAAAATCAGATGGATGCGGAAGATGTGACGCAGGACGTTTTTTTGCGGGCGATGCAGCAACCGCAGCTTTGGTCAGATGATGACCATGCCAGAGCATGGCTGTTGGTGACTGCGTCGAATCTTTGTAAAAATGCGATGCACCACTGGTCACGGACCAAGCGGGAAGAAGTCGAAGACTGGGAGGCAACTCTTGGAACAACGGCATCGCCGGATGAGGTTTCTGCTGTGATGTCGGCAGTAATGGGATTACCGGATCAATACAAGACCGTAGTGTATTTATTTTATTATGAAGGGTATTCCGGAGCAGAAATTGCCGGAATGCTGGGAAAAAAAGAATCCACAGTTCGTTCGCTGCTGCACCGCGGCAAGAAGATACTGTTGAAAGCTTTAGGAGGTGAGCCGTATGCAGAAACAGGAAGATGAAAAGCTGGAACGCCGTCTGCATCAAGTGATAGAGCAGATCCAGCCCGATGAAGATGCGAAAGATCGCATGTATCTGGAGATCATGCGGCGTGCCTCTGTTGCTGAAACACCGCCGGCAAAGCCGAAGCCGTGGTATCTCCGGTGGCAGACCAGTGCCGGAGCCTGTACCGCAGCACTGCTCTGTGTCGTTGTGGTGGCGGCGGCAGTGCACGGGAGAATGCCGCAGGGCGGCACCGGTCAACTGGATATTGTTTCTCCCACAGTGACGACACAGGCTTCTGAACTGCCGGCAGACACGGAGCAGCCGGACGAAACAGAAACAAGACCGCAGACAGAAGCCACTGCCGCAGAAACCGGCGTGACAGTGCACTCTGCGGGAAATGCCAGTGCTGCCGCGGAAAGCAGTACTGTTCCGGCGGAAGAAGAAATCGTTTCTCCGGTTTCTCCGGAAATCACCGTGCCGCAGAAGCCGCAGCAGCAGGAAACCCAGCCGGTCGTGACGACTGCGGCTCCGCAGACCAAACCGGTGCAGACTACTGCCGCAGCAACGACTGTTCCGAAAGCGGAAACGGTCACCGAACCGCCGGCAACCACAGCATCATCTGTGGAAACTGTGCCGATCCGGCAGAACATCTATCTGTATTATAAGCTGACATGGGAGGGAAATCCCTACGATACAGATTATATGGAAGTGTCCAGCAGTTCTCTGGATCAGTATTTGGGATACGGCGTGACACGGGGCAATGATGTGGAAGATACGTATACCGTGTTGATCTACTCTATTGTCGGCGTGGATCCTGTACAGCAGGTAGCAGTACAGTATGTAGGGGAAGAAAAGTATTATGTTTTCACGATCCAGTGAATATAAGAGTTTAATGAACATAAGAACTTATTGAAAAAATGAAATCCGGAATCGGTGTCACTAATCTGCCGTGGCACCGATTTTTTTAGGGCAATACCGCACAAAGATTGTGCGACAGACGCTCTTTGTGCGGTATTGCCTTAGGAAACACTGAATAAAGCTTGTGCAGTGTTGTTTTATCGGAAATATTGTCTTGACAAATCTGTAAAAAAACAGTATACTAGAACAGGAACGCTGAATATGCGGTATTTTTTCTGATAACGGGGGTATCAAATTGGCAACCAAACGAGTAAAACAACTGGAAAAATTCCTGATCGGACTGGGAATTGCTTTGCTGGCGATGATCATCATCTGCATTATCGTGGTCAGCCGTGCAGACAAGGTTTCTGCACCGGACGCGATTCCGATTCTGACGACAACGACGACAACGACCACGACGACAGTCACCACGACCACGACGATTACATATGATTACACCATGCACATCGATATGGAAAAGGTCAAGCAGCATCATGAGAAAAATCCGGACGTTGTAGGCTGGGTCTATGTCAATGATACACCCATTGATTACCCCATTGTACAGAAGGACGACAATGCATATTATATCGACCGTGACTGGGAGGGCAATCACAGCTCTGCCGGCAGTATCTTCGAGGACTTCCGCGGCAAGATCGGCGAAACGGAAAACACCCTGCTCTATGGGCATAACATGGGAAATGGCTCCATGTTCCACTCGGTCAAGAGTTTCAAGGAAGAAGAATGGGGCAGACAGCACATTTATTTCGAGGTGGCAACACTGGACAAGCGGTATCTGTACCGCATCGTGGCATCTTCCGTGCTGAACGGTGAGGACGGTGTAGCATTCGACTACTGGAACCGCATCACTCTGAATCAGGAGGAATTCCAGAAGTACATTGAGGAGATTCGCAGTACGGCGTTGATTTGGTACGCACCGGACGACGACCCGCCTGCATACGGGGACAAGATGATTGCCCTGCAAACCTGTAACTCCGGTGCAGACGACGGAATCCGCTGCCTGCTGTTCGGACAGTGTCTGGGCGAATTCTAAGGCAACACCGCACAAAGCCCGCTTGACGGCTTTGCACGCAATTTGTGTGCAGATTTTCCGTCATATTGCCCAGAAATCCCTTGCCATACATAAAGTATGCCTGCGGAATTTCTATGCAATCTGTCGAAAAATCTGACGACGCATCTTACGCACAAGCTTTATGCAGCGTTTCCTTAAGAACTCGTTCAGATTTTTGTGGTTCTGAACAAATTGAATAAAACTTTTTCGTGCATTCTGCTGTGCTTTGGCGGAATGCACTTTTTTTGTGTCAGGCAAATGAAAACCGCAAAATCCCCTTGACAAAATAAATAGCATGCGTTATAATAGAACAAAGTTATTTCATAACAATGTTATTGAATCTGAATGGGGGTGAAACACTTGGAGTGTGATGCAAAAACATTTTTCGGGGTGATAAATGCGTTTCGCAGTCTGAATCTGTTTTCGCTGCTGCCGCTGTCCCGACAGGAGTATATGGTGATGTTTGTAATTGCCGGACAGCGGAAAACCAATCCGGAGGGCAGCACGGTGTCTATGGTGACACAGAAGATGCACGTGCCCCAGCCGGCAGTTTCCCGCACGCTGCGTGGGCTGGAAAACGACGGTTATATCTGCCGCGAAGTATGCCGCACTGACCGGCGGAATACCTATGTGACACTGACGGCTGCCGGCGAGGCAGAGGTGCAGCGGGCGAATCAGCTGTTGGAGGATTTTCACAGGGGGATTCAGAAACGCTTTACACAGGAAGAAGCCGACCAGCTGATGGAACTGCTTCAGCGGCTCTATGCGGCGGCCTCAGAGGAACTGGAGGAAATGAAAGGAGCGAGAGCGACCAATGGGTAAACTTTTCAAAAATCTGAAACCCTACTGGAGTTCCGTGTTGCTGATCTTGGTGCTGTTGGTGGTACAGGCATTTTGTGACCTGTCCCTGCCGCAGTACACTTCGGATATTATTGACACCGGAATCCAGAACAGCGGCGTGGAACACATTCTGCCGGAACAGATCACGGCAGAAGAATTCGAAAACGCCCAGCTTTTCATGACGGAAAGCGAAAAACAGAAGTGGCAGAATGCCTATGACGGAGAACAGAGAAAGGAAAGTCTGTCGGGCAAAGATCTGGACGAACTGGACAGCGACCTGCTGGTACCGGTGCTGCTGAACTATCAGATGTCCATGATGAGTGAGGACAGCTTTCGGGAGATGCTGGCACAGCAGCAGACCGATCCCAACGCGGCGGCTCAGATGGAGCAGATGACCGTGGAGGAACTCGGTGCTGCCATGGGCGTGGAACTGCACCCGTTTCAGCGGACAGAGGAGGACAGCGACGGCAACTCGTCCACAGTGACTTGTGTCGATGTCCGACCCGTGTTTGCGGCAATGCAGCAGAGCGGACAGCTAAATGAAGATACAGTTACCCAGATGCGTTCCCAGCTGGAAGATATGCTGGACACTATGGGGGATTCGCTGGTACAGTCTATGGGCGTTGCCTATGCGGTGCAGTGTGACAAAGACGCAGGGCTGGACGTAGACAAGATCCAGACCGGCTATCTCTGGCGAACCGGCAGCAAGATGATGGCAATGGCATTTGCGATGATGGCTGCGGCGATCTGTGTCTGTTATGTGGCTTCCCGCGTGGGTGCCGGTGTCGGACGTGATCTCCGCGGCAAGGTGTTCAGCCGTGTCATGCAGTTCTCCAGTGCGGAAATGGATCAGTTTTCCACTGCTTCATTGATTACCCGAAGCACCAATGATATTCAGCAGGTGCAGATGGTTACGGCGATTTTCCTGCGAATGCTGCTGTATGCTCCGATTCTGGGCATTGGCGGTGTTCTGAAAGTGGTACACACCGGAGCCGGCATGGGCTGGGTCATTGTACTGGCAGTGCTGGTAATTCTGGGAATCGTCGGCGTGCTGATGGCGATCGCTATGCCGAAGTTCCAGAAAATGCAGGTGCTGGTGGATAAGGTGAATCTGGTTTCCCGTGAGATCCTGACCGGACTGTCCGTCATTCGAGCGTTCGGACGGGAAAAGACCGAGGAAGAACGCTTCGACAAGGCGAACCGCGATCTCACCAAGACCAACCTGTTTGTCAACCGTGTCATGACCTTCATGATGCCGGTGATGATGCTGATTATGTACAGCCTGACCATTCTGATCGTGTGGGTTGGTGCTCACCGCATTGACGGCGGCTCTATGCAGGTCGGCTCTATGACTGCATTTATTACGTATGCGATGATGATCGTCATGTCGTTCCTGATGCTGACTATGATGTCCGTCATGCTGCCCCGTGGTTCTGTGGCAGCCAAACGTATTGACGAAGTGCTGCAAACCAAGACCTCTGTACAGGAAACAGCACAGCCGAAACATTTGCAGGACAGCAAGGGCGTGCTGACCTTTGACCATGTCTGCTTCCGCTATCCGCATGCGGAGGAGGACGCTCTGACAGACCTTTGCTTCACGGCAAAGCCCAACCAGACCACGGCGATCATCGGCAGCACCGGCTGCGGCAAGTCCACACTGGTGAACCTGATCCCCCGTCTATACGATGTCACAGCAGGCAGCATTACGCTGGACGGCGTGGAACTGCGTGACCTGCCGCTGGAAGAACTGCGGCAGCAGATCGGTTTTGTTCCGCAAAAAGGCGTACTGTTTTCCGGCACCATTGCCAGCAATCTGCGGTTCGGCAATCCGGACGCTTCCGATGCAGAAGTACAGCAGGCGGCGGAAATTGCACAGGCAATGGAATTTATCCAAGAGAAGCCCGACCGGTTCGACAGTACCATTGCACAGGGCGGCACCAATGTTTCCGGTGGACAGAAACAGCGTCTGACCATTGCCAGAGCCATTGCCAAGCACCCGAAAGTGTTCGTCTTTGACGACAGCTTCTCCGCACTGGATCTGAAAACCGATGCGGCTCTGCGAAAGGCACTGGGAGAACAGGTGCAGGACAGCACCATGATCATCGTGGCACAGCGAATCAGCACCATTCTCCATGCTGACCAGATTCTGGTTCTGGAAGAAGGCAAAATTGTCGGCAAGGGCACCCATGAGGAACTGCTGAAGAACTGTGAGGTATATCAGCAGATCGCCAAGTCCCAGCTTTCCCCGTCGGAACTGGGCTTGGAGGAAACACCGGAGGAAGGAGCGATGACAGATGGCGAATGAAAGACGGCGTATGGGCGGACGCGGGCAGATGCCGGTAGAAAAGGCGAAGGACTTTAAAGGCTCTATTGGCAAACTGTTTGCATATATGAAGCAATATCATGCCGCAGTGGCCGTGGTAATTTTGTGTGCAATTGCCTCCACCGTGTTCAGCGTGATCGGACCGGACATTCTGGGTAAGGCGACCACGGAACTTTCCAACGGACTGCTGGCGAAGATTCAGGGAACCGGCAGCATCGATTTCATCAAGATCGGACAGATTTTGCTGTTTGTGCTGGGACTGTATCTGCTGAGTACTCTGTTCAGCTTTGTGCAGGGCTGGCTGATGACTGGTGTCACACAGAAAGTCTGCTACCGTATGCGGAAAGACATTTCGGAAAAAATCGACCGCATGCCAATGGCGTATTTTGAAAGCCGCACCTACGGCGAAGTGTTGTCCCGCATCACCAACGACGTGGACACACTGGGACAGAGCCTGAACCAGAGTATCACCCAGATCATCACTTCCGTGGCGACTATGGTCGGCGTACTGGTAATGATGCTTCGTATCTCGCCGCTGATGACTCTGATCGCTGTGGTAATTCTTCCGATTTCCGTAACTCTGATTTCTCTGGTGGTGAAAAAATCCCAGAAGTACTTCAAGCAGCAGCAGGAATATCTGGGACACATCAACGGACAAGTGGAAGAAACCTACGCCGGCCACACAGTGATTCAGGCGTATAATAAGGAAAAGGACATGGTGCAGCAGTTTCAGGAAACCAACGATACCCTATACCACTCCGCATGGAAATCTCAGTTTCTGTCTGGCTTGATGCAGCCGATCATGATGTTCGTGGGCAATCTGGGTTATGCCGCTGTGGCACTGTCCGGCGGTCTGCTGGCGATTCGCGGCACGATCACCATTGGTGACATTCAGGCGTTTATCCAGTATGTGAAGAACTTCACCCAGCCCATGCAGCAGATCGCACAGGTACTCAATCAGGTGCAGTCTATGGCTGCGGCAAGCGAACGTGTCTTTGAATTCCTCGAAGAAGCGGAAGAAGTGCAGACAGCAGAGCACCCGTTGGAACTGGCAAACGTGGAGGGCAATGTTGATTTTCAGCATGTTTCTTTTGGTTACCAGCCGGAGCAGTGCGTTATCCACGATTTCAGTGCCAAGGTAAAGTCCGGACAGAAGATCGCCATTGTAGGCCCCACCGGTGCCGGAAAAACCACAATGGTGAAACTGCTGATGCGGTTCTATGATGTCAGCGGCGGTGCGATCCTGCTGGACGGCCATGATGTGCGGGACTTCGACCGCCACAAGCTGCGGGAATCTTTCGGCATGGTGTTGCAGGACACATGGCTGTTTCAGGGTACCATTATGGAGAATATCCGGTACGGCAGACTGGACGCGACAGATGAAGAAGTCATTGCCGCCGCAAAGGCTGCCCATGCGGACAGCTTTATCCGCCAGCTGCCGGACGGCTACCAGATGGAACTGAACGAAGATGCCAGCAATGTTTCGCAGGGACAGAAACAGCTGCTCACCATTGCCCGTGCCATTCTGGCGGACAATCGGGTCATGATTCTGGACGAGGCGACCTCCTCTGTGGATACTCGTACAGAAATTCTGATTCAAAAGGCAATGGATCACCTCATGGAGGGCAGAACCAGCTTTATCATTGCCCACCGGCTGTCCACCATTCGCAATGCCGATATGATTCTGGTCATGAAGGACGGGGACATCATCGAGCAGGGCACCCACGAAGAACTGCTGAAGAAGAACGGCTTCTATGCCGATCTGTATCGTTCACAATTTGCCCAGACTGCATAAGGCGGTACCGCACGAAGAATAGCATTCCCTTGAAAATGCCTCGTACAGCGTTGTGCTGTGCGGGGCATTTTTGCATTTGCAGGGAAATTTTGCAGGGCAGGCGGTTTTCGTGGTTTTTATGGATTTTGGGATATGGCTTTCGTACTTTTCCGTGTTTTTTGCATAAAAAGGACTTGCCAAACGGGAAAGATTGTGCTATAATGTTGGTATCTGTTGTTCTGTCCGCAGGAGGGGAACGGCGGAACACACTTTCCGGATTCTGTTGCTGGAATTCGGCGATCATCTTATCATTTAAGGAGGACTTTCATGGCAACCACCAAAATTCAAGCTGCCCCACAGACTGCGAAACGCAGTTTCAGTGCCGGCAGTGTCATCTCTGCAATCGGCAGATGGATCGTCCGGAACCGGATATATCTCATCGCCTTTGCCATTCCGGCTGTGCTGACCTATCTGGCATACGCCCTTTTCGGACTCTACCCCTTTGGCGAAGAATCCGTGCTCTGTCTGGACCTGAACGGACAGTATGTGTATTATTTCGAGGCACTCCGTGATGCGTTCTGGGGTGACGGCAGCATTTTCTACAACTGGTCGCGAAATCTTTCCGGCGAGTTTATGGGCATTATCGGCTATTATCTGGCGAGCCCGTTCACGCTGATCGTCATGCTCCTGCCGGAGAAATTCATGCTGAGCAGCCTGCTGATCATGCAGCTGTGCAAGCTGGGTGCAGCCGGTGCAACATTTAACTACTTCTTACAGAAACGCCGCGGCGTACAGCCGTACCCGTCACTGCTCTTCTCCACCATGTATGCGATGATGGCATACGGCGTGATCCAGCTGATCGACCCCATGTGGCTGGACGGTCTGGTATTCCTGCCGCTGATTATGCTGGGCATTGAATATCTGGTCGATGACGGCCGCCGGCTGAATTTCATCATTCCGCTGGCACTGATGTGTGTGGCAAACTTCTACATCGGCTACATGATCTGCTTCTTTGTGATCCTGTACTTCCTGTTTTATCTGTGCTTCGGCTCGGACAAGAAGCGAAAGGGTTACGACTATTTCACCGCGTTTGTACGGATCGCATATTCTTCCGTCATTGCACTGGCATGTGCGGCATTCATGCTGCTGCCGGTGTACAACGCTCTGAAACTGGGTAAGTTCGAATTCACAGATCCGGACTACAGCTTCCGGTTCCAGTCGTTCCCGCTGAGCAAGAAACTGCTGGAAAATGCACAGGATTCGCCGCTGCTGGTGTTCCTGTGCGACTTGCTGGACATGTTCCCGCAGCTGCTGCCGGCACAGTATGACTCTGTAAACGTACAGGGCAAGCCGGAAATCTACTGCGGTCTGCTGACACTGGTCCTGCTGCCCCTGTTCTACCTGAACAAAAAGGTCAACCGGAAAAAGAAGATCGGTTATTCTCTGCTGATCGCTGTAATGGTAATGTGCATGCTGATCACACCGATAGACATGATGTGGCACGGCGGACAGGTGCCGAACTGGCTGCCGTTCCGTTATGCATTCCTGCTGTCCTTTGTGTTCCTGACCATGGCGGCAACTGCATTCGCAAACCGCGACGGCATCGAAAAGAAGCATCTGATCGGCTCGGCAGTGATAATGGCGGTCATCATTGCCATTGTTGCCGGTCTGAAATTTGACCAGATGGCAAAGGGTGCTGTCTGGATCTCTGCGGCACTCATGGGCATTTACCTGATCCTGCTGTACTTCATGCTGGGCGGAAAGATCACGCAGGGCAAGCGTGGCGTAAGCGTTGCCCTGACCACTATGATGCTGATCATGGTAGGCGGCGAAGCAACCTACAACGCCGTAGATTCCATGAAGGACATCGACAAGGAAGTGGCATACTCCACCCGTGCCTCCTATCAGAACTACGTGCAGAACGGACGTGCGGCAACACAGATGCTGGAGGAAAAGGACGACGGCTTCTACCGTGCGGAAAAGACCTTCTTCCGCTGTGTCAACGATAATGCGGCATTCGGACTGAAAGGTATCTCGCACTCCAGTTCTGTTATGAACACCCGTGCCATCAATTTCATTGAAACCTTGGGTTACTGCATGCACAGCTACTATACCCGCTATGACGGCAACACCGAAATTGCGGACTCTCTGCTGGGTATCAAGTATGTGCTGGACCGCGGGGAAAGCGGTGATCAGAACCGCCGTCTGAATCCGGCATATGAAGCACGCTGGGCATACGACTATACCAACGAAAATGGTACTGCAAAGACCATTACTGCTTATGAAAATACCAATGCTCTGTCTATCGGCTACATGGTAGACGAGGACGTGCAGAAGATCGATCATCTGGGCAACGACAATCCGTTCAACAGCCAGAACATCTTCATGAGCACCATGAGCGGACAGACCACATTTGACGAAAACGGACAGTTCCAGAGCTGGCACGAGTACTACACACCGCTGAATCTGGCAGAAAATCCGATCGTCAGCGATGCGATCACCACAAGCCCCTACGGCGAACAGACCAAGTATGACGTGACCGGCGACGGCGACCCCACTGTGGACTTCCACTTGGTGGCAGAGTCCAACGAACCGATCTACATCTACTTCAAGACCGAGTTCCAGAAGAAGGTCAACCTGTGGATGTCCACATGGAACGACAGCGAATGGAGCGAGGCAGAAAACGGCTGGAAGGAATCCAACAGCGGCGACTTCACTTGGAAAGATGCCGATGAATACGCTAAGAACAACGGCGGCTTCCAGTCCATGGGCGAATACTTCGAGGGCGATAACTACATTGCTCTGCGTCTGGGTACCTTTGAGCCGGGCACGAAGATCACCCTGCGTATGACCATTGCCAATGAGGAAAAGTTCACCATTGTCAAGAACTTCCTGTTCTACACCTATCATCCGGACGTATTCCAAGAGGATATTGACATTCTGAAGCAGAATCAGTGGCAGATCGACACCAAAAAGAGCAACGACCGGAAGCTGACCGGTACCATTACCGCAGAAGAAGGTCAGATCATGATGACTTCCATTCCGGATCAGCCGGGCTGGACCGTCAAGGTGGACGGCAAGAAGGTCGATCAGGTAGCAATCGTAGATGCCATGATCGGTGTGCCGCTGTCTGCCGGAGAACATACCGTGACCATGACCTACACACCGCCGGGGTGGTGGATCGGCATGGGCACGCTGGCAGGCGGCATTATCCTGATCGTGCTGTTCTGGTTCGGTGACCGCAAGCGGTATGCTGCAATGCTGGCAGAGATCGAAGCTGAAAAGGAACGGGAACAGCAGCAGGCAAAAAAACGCGTGAAGCTGAAGTCCGGTACCAAGGACAAGGCAAATGACGACTCTCCGGAGAAGCTGCTGGAAAAACTGGAGGCACTCCACCAGCAGGGCATTCTGGACGACAAGGAATTTGCAGCCAAAAAGGCGGAAATCGAAAAGAAAAAGAAAGCGGACGGCAAACAGACATAATCGTTGGTTTTCGTAAGGGCAATACCGCACAAAGATTGTGCGACAGATGCGTCGTCAAATTTTTCGTC
>ERZ791716.1446-NODE-1446-length-11134-cov-2.102807_pt1 | contig 11134 bp, 8 predicted proteins | sample MGYA00510049_ERZ791716 | MGnify/ENA primary metagenome ERZ791716 (study PRJEB30046, sample SAMN00715135) | human gut metagenome | study: EMG produced TPA metagenomics assembly of the A metagenome-wide association study of gut microbiota in type 2... | reverse complement strand
GGCACCGCGACGTGCGTATAACCGGAATCATCCGGACTATGAACGCTATGGAGGCGAGGAATCCTTTTATTCCGTCGCAAAATTTGCACCGGGCGAGCATGATCCGTATGCGATGATCCGCGGCGCAGAGCGTGTGGCACTGGATGTGCAGATGACCAGACAGGAATTAAATAAATGGGTATTACGTTCACATTCTCTCGCAAAACAGGCAAGAGAAGCCGGCGTGCTAGAACCATATCTGGTCGGCGTGCAGGGGGCAACTGCAGACGCGGGTATCAGGGATCGCATAAGTGAACGATTCTTAGATAAGCTACCAACGCTTTTGCCGGACGGAGCGATACTAACAGCCGGAAATACATGCTTGATGCATGATGGTGCGGCATTTTTGATGGTGGCATCGGAGCGGTATGTAAAGGAGCATAATCTGACACCGCTTGCGGAAATCGTTGATTCCGTAACGGTTGGCGGGAACCCGGACAAAAGCCCGGAGACAGCAATACTTGCCATTCAGAAATTACTTGCCAAGACGAAACATACGGCGGAAGATATCGCGGTATTTGAATGTAATGAGGCATTTGCAGTAATTGATGAGCTTTTTGCGCGTGCCTATCCGGAAGCAGTTGACCGTTACAACCGGTATGGTGGGGCGCTCGCATATGGACATCCGTATGGCGCCTCAGGAGGCATCATTACGATACATGCATGCCGGGCGCTGCAGGAGACACCGGGCTATGCAGTATGCAGCATTGCGGCAGCCGGCGGCATCGGACATGCGCTGTTGCTGCGGACGGGAGGAATGTAACATGCAGTATATTGATTATCTGACAAAACAACCATCGGACAAAGACGCAATCATCATCAATGGTGATCGCTATACATACGGAAAGCTCTATGTGCTTGTGCAGGATGCACGCGCGCGCCTTCCGCAGGTTGCAGAAAAACATCTGTATCCGATTCGGGAGACCGGAATCCTGAAACAGTTGGTTTTATTTCTGGCGTGTGCGGGAACAAATCAGGTACCAGTTATCGTGCCGGCGGACAGCAAACTTGAAGTAACAGATCCGCTGTTTGATACGCCCGTGCCGGAGCGCGCGGTAATGGCAGTGATGACATCCGGAACAACCGGGATTCCGAAGATTTTATTCCGAAGCTTTGAAAGTTGGGCGGATTTCTTCGCGATACAGAATGCGGTGTTTGGCGTGGATGCGGACAGCCGGCTGTTCGTACAGGGAAGCCTTGCATTTACCGGGAATCTGAATCTCTATATGGGACAGCTTGCGGCAGGCGGCACGCTGATTGCGGAGGATGTATTCCTGCCGGGCAAATGGGAGCAGGTGATGGCGCGCGAAAGGGCGAACGGTATTTACCTGATTCCGTCCAAGTTACTTATGCTGCCTCGCGTATTTAAGGGTGTAAATGCGAATATCCGCACGATCATTTCGGGCTCGCAGAGCCTTGGGCGAAAGGATGCGGAAGTGTTGAAGAAGATATTTCCGAATACGGAGATTACATTATATTACGGTGCGAGCGAGCTGAATTATATCACGTACGTGAAGTCCGCGGATATGACGGAAGAGCGGAACCTGATCGGTAAGCCATTTCCGGGAGTGCGGGTGTTCATACAGGATGATGAAATGTACGTGGACAATGCATTTCACGTGGAGAATATTACCGTGCCGTATTCGCTGAAGGATAGCGGACGGATGGATGCGCAGGGGAACTTTTATTTCCTTGGGCGGACGGATGATATCGTCGGCGTGCGTGGACGCAAGGTGTCGATGATGAAGATTGAAAATGCGTTGGAGGAAGTCGCCGGTATCACAGAGGCGGCGGTCGTTCTGCTTCCGAAGGAAAAGGATGCGGACATGCCGGCGGAGATCGTGAGTGCATTTGTGACGGTGGAAGGCACGGACGTGCCAGAGAATCTGCGGCAGCAGTTGAAGGAAAAGTTGGCGGATTTTGAGATTCCGAAGCGTGTGATTGTTCTGGAGGCGTTCCCGAAGAACACAAGTGGGAAAGTGGATAAAGCGCGGTTAAAGAAGATGTGGATAGAGCAAGAGCCACAATAAATTTATTTCGCAGTATGGAGGACCGGACGGTGATACGGGCAGAACAGGTAAGATTTCAATATAAAAAGCGGGATGTCGATGGAAACGTGATTGCGACGGAGGAAATCTTAAAAGGCGTAGATATTACAATTAAAAAGGGTGAATTCATCGCGTTGCTTGGCAGAAATGGTTCCGGCAAGACGACGTTCTCGAAGCAGTTAAATGCAATCCTTCGACCGTCGGAAGGTACGGTGACGGTAGATGAGATGGGAACCAAGGATGCGGATAAGTTGTACGAGATTCGCCAGCGCGTCGGCATGGTGTTCCAGAATCCAGACAATCAGATGGTGGCAGCAAATGTGGAAGAAGAGGTTGCATTCGGCCCGGAGAATCTGGGTATGGAGTCAGATACCATCGTGGCACGTGTGAAGCAGGCACTCGAACAGGTGCGGATGTGGAAGCGGAGAAAGACGGCACCAAATCATCTGTCGGGCGGACAGAAACAGCGGATTGCGATTGCAGGAATTCTTGCGATGCATCCGGATTATATCGTCTTAGACGAGCCGACTGCGATGCTTGATCCGAAAGGGCGGAAAGAAGTGATGGAAGCGTTACAGCGGTTGAATCAGGAACAGGAAATGACTGTGATTCTGATCACCCACGATATGGAAGAGGCGGCACTTGCGAGCCGGGTGATTCTGCTTGCGGACGGACAGATGCGATTTGATGGAAGGCCAGAGAAATTCTTCGGAGCGGATGCATTGCTTGCGGAGATGGGCATGGAGGCACCGCTTTCTTATCGTGTGAGGAAATTAATAGATAGTGATGTGTTCGAGAAAAAGATTGGAGATGCGAGAGTAGAGGAGGCTACGATTGACAAAAGGGAAAAAGTAGCAGAATATGATAAAACTGGAAGAGAATGGGAAGCAAGCTCTGAGCTGGTAGATAAGAAAAAAAACAAAAAGGCTGAAGCAGAGACAGATGAAAAAAATCAAGCTCTCCTCTCTCTGCAACACGTAAGCTATATTTACAGTCCGGGAACAGCATATGAGAAGGTTGCTTTAGACGACGTGAATCTGTCGCTTGGCAAGGGGGAGATTGTTGGACTTGCCGGACATACCGGTTCTGGTAAATCCACCATGATACAACTCCTGAACGGGTTGCTGAAACCGACCAGCGGAACAGTTACATTTGAGGGAAAGGATATTCATGCAAAGGGATATTCTGGGAATTATCTGCGCAGTAAGGTTGGCATGGTGTTCCAATATCCGGAGCATCAGATGATCTGCGATACCGTGTGGGAGGATGTCGCATTTGGACCAAGTAAGCAGGGCTTGACCGGGGAAGCATGCGAGACGCGTGTGGAGGAAGCACTTCGCTTTGTTGATCTGCCAGAGAAATATTATCAAGCATCGCCGTTACAGTTATCAGGCGGACAGAAGCGTCGCGTGGCGATTGCAGGTGTGCTTGCGATGCAGCCGGAGTATATCATATTGGATGAACCGGCGGCAGGACTTGACGCAGAAGGAAAACGTGAAATATTCGACCGGATCCGGCAGATGAGCCGGGAGCCGGGAATCGGCGTTCTGCTTGTCTCACACAGTATGGAGGATCTGGCGGAATACGCAGACCGGATCATTGTGTTGGACGATGGAAAGAAGATATTGGATGACCGACCGGCGCAGGTATTTGCCAAGCGGGAGACGCTTGCAGACTGTGGACTGGATGTACCGGAAACTGTGAAACTGGCGGACAAATTGCGCGCAAACGGGTACCAAATTCCACAGAACGTGATTCGAGAGAAAGAGCTGCTCGATTATCTTGGTAATTGCACAAACAGTACAGCAGGAAGAAAAAAGCGATGATACTGAGAACAGATTGGATGAAAGGAAGCAGGGAGATAATTTATGATTCGAGATATTACAATTGGACAATATTATCCTTCGGATTCTCCGATTCATCATCTGGACCCGCGTGTCAAGTTATTCGCAACGCTTCTCTATATCATCGGGCTGTTTCTTAGCAAAAGCCTAATTGTATTTGCGGTGGCAGGCGTAGTATTGATTGCATGTATCGTGATATCGAAGGTGACGTTTCGATATATGATCAAGGGGCTAAAGCCGGTGTGGATATTGCTGGTATTTATCTGTATCGTAAATGTGTTCTTCGGAAAAGGGGAAGTGTTGTATTTTCAGTGGAAGTTTATTCACATCTACCGGGAAGGAATTATGCAGGCGGTTGTCCGTGTCGTGCGGTTGATGGAGCTGATTTTAGGTTCGTCGCTTATGACATACACAACAACGCCGACCGAGCTGACGGACGGCCTGGAGAAAGCATTTCATCCACTTACGAAGATTCATGTACCGGTGCATGAGATTGCACTCATGATGTCGATTACGCTCCGCTTCATTCCGATTCTGATCGAAGAGTTAGACAGGATCATGAAGGCACAGACGGCGCGCGGCGTGGATTTTGAAGCAGGAAATGTATTCCAGAAAGTGAAACGTACTGGACGGATTTTAATGCCGCTTTTTGCATCCGCAGTTGGACGGGCAGGCGATCTGGCACTTGCGATGGAAGCACGTTGTTATCAGGCTGGCAGACCGAGAACGAAGATGTATCCGCTTCGATATGCACGGGCGGATGGCGTCGATGTATGTGCTGGCAATCGTATATCTGGCAGGGATGATCGTGTTGAAAGTAATGGTTGGATAATATAAAAACCTATTGACAAATAAAATAACGCTGTTATAATAACGGTGTTATGAAAAATAAAACAATATAAATAACAGCAACAACTAACGAAGAGAAGGAGTAGCTCATGCGACGTGAGACAGCCGGTGTGACGGAATCCCTGCTTCAGGCAGCGAAGGAAGAATTCCTTACCTATGGATTCTATGATGCCAGCATGCGGCGGATATCGGCGGCATGCGGAGTCAGTACCAATTCCATATATACCCGGTTTGGCGACAAGAGCGGACTTTTCACCGCAATCGTACAGGAAGCGGCAGATGGTCTGATGGAGATGTATATGCAGAGCATACAGAAGGCAACCGAGTGTCCGGACATGGATCATGCCATCGAGGAGGGCAACGAGGGAACCGATCAGGTATTGGCGTATATCTACCGGTATAAGGAAGAATTTCAGCTTCTGTTCTGCCATTCGGTGGGGACAGAATATGAAGATTACTTTGATAAGCTCGCGGCGATCGAGGAGCAGTATTACAACATATTTGCGAAACAGTATGCAAATGAGAATGCGACCGCGGATGAATTTTTCATCCACGTATTCTGCAGAACCGGCTGGCAGTATATCTACGAGGTGCTGACACACGACAAGCCATACGATGAGGCAGCAGCCTTTATGAAGAATGTACAAATCTTCAATTTCGCAGGTTGGAAATCAGTTTTTGGATTGGAATAACAGGCAGTGCATAGCGATGTGCACTGCCAAAAAAATCAAATATAGGTTAGTGAAAACTAACTTAAAATAAACGTTCAAGGAGGTTTTGTCATGAAGGCAAAAAAGCAAAGTGCATTGTCAAGACTTATGAAAATTGCCGGGAAGCATAAGTATTTTTCTTATGCATCCTGCGTCTTGGCAGCAATCAGTGCATGGGTTGCGCTGATTCCGTTTTATGATGTGTGGCGCATCATAAAGGAGGTCTTAGAAGTAAGACCGGACTATTCCAAAGCAACGCACATCACATCGTATGGATGGCAGGCGGTAGGATTTGCCCTGCTCGCAATGGTGCTTTATATCGGAGCTTTGATGTGCTCTCATAAGGCAGCATTCCGCGTGCAGACAAATATGCGTATCGCGATGATGAACCACATCATGAAGCTTCCACTTGGTTATGTGGAGACAGAGGGAACCGGAAAGATTCGAAAGATCGTTATGGATTCCTCCGCAGCGACAGAGACATTTCTGGCACACAACCTGCCAGATAAGGTCGTATCAAGAGCAACACCGATCGGGCTGCTTGTACTGATGGCAAGCTTTGACTGGCGTCTTGGTCTGATCAGCCTGATTCCTGCCGTATTCGCATTCCTTATCATGGGTACGATGATGATGGGACCGAAGATGGCAGAGGATATGAAGCAGTATCAGAACTCGCTGGAGACAATGTCCTCCGAGGCGGTAGAGTATGTCCGAGGCGTACCGGTCTTAAAGACATTTGGACAGACAATCTTCTCATTCAAACGGTTTAAGGCAGCCATCGATGAATATGAGAAATGGACGATCGATTATACGAAATCCATGATGATTCCGATGATCGGATTTACCGTATTCTGTAATGGTATTTTCGCAGCGCTGATCGTAGCTGCTTATACATTAGGCGGAAATACAGTCACAGATAAATTCGTATTGAACCTGATCTTCTACATATTGGTGACTTCGGTACTGACAACAACACTGATGAAGGTTGCGTATGCGGGCGAATCACGGATGCTTGTCGAGGATGCATTGAACCGAATGGATGAGGTGTTAAATGCGAAGGAGCTTCCGGAGGCAGCAAATAAGCAGACGCCGAAGGATGCATCCATTGCGTTGAAGGACGTGACATTTGCTTATGATGAGGCAAAGGCAAATGCGATCGACGGCATCACGCTTTCCGTCAAGGCAGGTTCCCATATCGCGTTTGTTGGTCCGTCCGGTGGTGGTAAGACGACGCTGGCATCACTGATTGCAAGATTCTGGGATGTCAAGAGTGGCAGCATCGAGATCGGTGGTGTGGATGTGAAGAACATTGACAGCAAGGAGCTGATGAATCAGGTATCATATGTATTTCAGGATAGTAAGCTGCTTAAGACCTCCATTCTGGAAAATGTTCGTATGGGCAGACCGGATGCGACGGACGCCGAGGTAATGGAAGCGCTGGAGAAGGCGCAGTGCAGCGACATCATCGAGAAGCTTCCGGACGGTGTGAACACGGTGATCGGCTCGAAGGGAACGTATGTATCCGGTGGTGAGATGCAGCGCTTGTCGATCGCGCGGGCATTCCTTAAGAATGCGCCAATCCTGATCTTAGATGAGGCGACTGCATTTGCTGATCCGGACAATGAGAGACAGGTGCAGCGCGCATTTGAGAATCTGTCCAAGGATAAGACAGTAATCATGATCGCACATCGTCTGTCGACGGTGACAAATGCGGATCAGATCTACGTATTGAAGGACGGAAAGATTGCAGAGTCCGGTACACATGATGCGCTGGTAGCCAAGGACGGTATCTACACACATATGTGGAACGAATATAACAAGTCCGTGAACTGGCAGGTAGGAAAGGCAGGTGCAACCGCATGATCGAGAAATTGAAACATAAATACGCACTGTCCGAAGACGGTGCAAAGAACATGATAAAAGCGTTTGTGGCAGTCACAATCGCGAACCTTGTGCTGATGCTGCCGGTTGGGCTTCTGTATCAGCTTACCTCGTATCTGCTTGATGGCAAGGTGCCAAAGGATAAGCTTGGATTCTTCATCGGCGGAATCGTCGTAGTATTTTTACTTGTAGCAGTTACAACTTATTTCCAATATAACGCAACCTTCTTTTCCACCTATGTCGAAAGTGGTGTGCGTAGACGTGCGCTTGCTGAGAAGCTTCGCCGCCTGCCACTTTCCTTCTTCGGGAAGAAGGATCTGTCCGATCTGACGAATACAATCATGTCAGACTGTGCATTGCTCGAGACAGGAAGCTCCCACTGGATTCCGGAGCTGATCGGTTCGATGATCTCCACAACGATTATTGTAATTGGATTGTTGTTCTTCAACTGGAAGATGGCACTTGCCGCTGTATGGGTGATGCCGATTGCATTTATCATCGTAGGGACTTCGAGAAAAGGTCTGAAGTCTGTACAGAAGAAGACAATGACATATAAGCTTTCCTGTCTTGATGGAATTCAGGAGGGACTGGAGACGATCCGTGACCTGCGTTCAAACAACATGACAGAGACGTACATGGAAGGCTTGAACAAGAAGATCAAAGCCGTAGAGAAAAATGCCATCGTGCTGGAATTTAAGAATGCAGCTTATGTATGTTCCGCACAGATGATCCTGAAGCTCGGTATCGGTACGGTCGCTTTGGTCGGAAGTATCCTGCTTGTAAAGGGCGAGATCAATGTACTGACCTTGTTTGTATTCCTGCTTGTTGTAACAAGAATGTACGAGCCTTTGCAGATTGCATTGCAGAACCTGTCCGCTCTGATCAGTCTGGAGCCAAGCTGTGAGCGTATGGATGAGATCCTGTCACACGAAGAGCAGACCGGTGCAGAGACACTGACGAACAAGGGTTATGATATCGTATTTGACCACGTTGCATTTGCCTATGACAGTGGCGAGCAGGTGCTCTCCGATGTCAGCTTCACAGCAAAGCAGGGGCAGGTAACAGCCCTGATCGGACCATCCGGTGGTGGTAAGACGACTGTATCGAGACTGGCGGCAAGATTCTGGGATATCCAGAAGGGTACTGTCACGGTCGGAGGCATGGATGTATCGAAGATCGAGCCGGAGAAATTGCTTTCCCTGTATTCCATCGTGTTCCAGGATGTAACACTCTTCAACAACACGGTTATGGAGAACATCCGGATCGGTCGCAAGGATGCAACGGACGAGGAAGTTATGGCAGCAGCCAGGCTTGCAAACTGTACGGACTTTATCGAGAAATTACCGGACAAATGGAACACCATGATCGGGGAAAATGGTTCCGAATTATCCGGTGGTGAGCGGCAGAGAATCTCCATCGCGCGTGCATTCTTAAAGGACGCACCAATCATCCTGATGGATGAGGCAACCGCTTCTCTGGATGTGGATAATGAGTCCGTGATTCAGGAGTCCATCTCCAAGCTGATTCAGAACAAGACGGTTCTTATCATCGCGCACCGTATGCGTACGGTTGATGGCGCGGATCAGATTGTCGTCCTGAAAGATGGTGTGGTAGCGGAACAGGGAACGCCGGCTGCTTTGAAGGAGAAGAAGGGTATCTACAAGCATATGGTAGATATGCAGTTGGAGAGCGAACAGTGGAAATATAATTAAGGTATAAGAACGAGATGTGAAGACATTCCAGAGTGTAGACTTTGGAGTGTCTTTTCTTTTACAAAGAAATGCAAATGCTATCTTGTCTGCGGATCAAAATAAGCATACAATAAGGACAGTGTTGGGGAAAGGGAGGAACGCTGACATGCGTTATTATATTGCAGATTTACATTTCTGCCATGAAAATTTGAATACACGTATGGACTGTCGCGGCTTTGAGAGCGGCGAAGCCATGAATGAATATATGATCGCACAGTGGAACTCACGTGTGCGGAAACGTGATGAAGTTGTAATCTTAGGAGATTTCTGTATTTCGAAAAAGGGTGAAGCAGCAAATGCCATTCTGGAGAGGCTGAATGGCAGGAAGTATCTGATCATCGGAAATCACGATTATTTTATTGCAAACAAACAATTTGATCCATCGCATTTTGAATGGATCACACATTATAGAGAAATCAATGATAACAACCGCAAGGTAATCCTGTGCCATTATCCGGTTATGTGCTACAACGGGCAGTATCGTCGGAATGCTAAGGGAGAACCGAAGACATACATGCTGTATGGACATGTGCATGACACATATGACGAGTATCTGATCGATGATTTCCAACGCCAGACGCGTGCATCTACGCGCCCGGTGCTAGGAAAATCTGGCGAGGAAGAAATGGTTTCCATTCCCTGCCAGATGATTAATTGTTTTTGTATGTTCTCGGATTATGTCCCGCTCACACTTGATGAATGGATCGAAGTGGACCGGAAGCGGCGGGCAATCATGAAGCGGGAGAGCGATTGTTAAGAATTTTTTCCCGGCGTCGAATCAATCCGGCTGTACCGGAAGTCGCAGTGAGTTGCACCTTCTGCGATCGTCTGTGTCCGGACTAAGCGCATATGCATCATGTCGGCGAGCACATAGTCCATGCGGCAGAGATATTTGGCAAGTTCGAAACAGCCCTCATCCTGACACAGGTTGCAGATGCCGCATGTATGATAATCGTAGCCAAGCTCGAAATCATCATTCGCGCTGCCCTCTAAGATGTCAACGACCCAGTCATTTTCGTATTTGCGTTTATGGGAGTCGGCAGACCACTTTTTCCGGGCTGGAAGCTTCTTCGCATCGAGATAGCTGTCTGCATTTCCTACGACCTTGTGGAACAACTGATTGGCGGAAAGACCGTCCTTGTACAGGGCATAACATTCCTCCGGGGATAAGGTTGTGTTCCGGTTTAATGCGATGAAATATGCGCCCATGCAATAAGAACTCATCAGCCGGGATTTGCCGATATCCTTGGCGCGTGTCAGGATGGCGCGGTATTCCTGCTTGATTGCCTTGCTGTCAATCTGCAAATGCTGTCTTTTTGCCTGCTTCATGCAGGAGCTGTGATAAAAATATCCAAATAATTTCTGTGAGAATCCGTACTTCAACTAAATCATCCTTTCTTGGCAAAATCTATCTCAATGATTTGGCACATCTTGGACTTGTAATCCAAGCGTCGCTTCGATGCCGTGCATCAGTACATCCATCGCCTCTAAAAATGCCTGCTTCATTTCTTCGGTGAAGCCATCCTTGCTGGTATCATCGGCAATCATCTCACAGATCATCGAGAACTCAGACAATGACAGCATGTAACATGTTTTCTCAGATAGTTGATTCTTTGCAAGTCCACGCACATATAATTCATGATAAAAGCGCGTTGCGAATTCGTTGCATCGCGCGATATAAACTTTGCGGTAGTTCCGGATATAGGTGCCGGAATCGTTCTTTAACAGCATGTGGAAGAGCTGCATATCGTCCTCTAACAGCTCGAAAGTCCGGATGGATATGCGGGAATAGAATACCTGCATCAGCTGCTCGTCGGACATCGCCGAAAAGTCAATATCCAGCATGGACTCACTCAGTGCCATCAGCTTATTTCCGCTCTCTGCGAATATCTCACCGAACATTTCTTCCTTCCCTGAAAAATGCTTGTATATCGCACCAGGCGTAATGCCTGCCCGCGCAGCGATCTTTCGCATGGATGCTTCCTGATAGCCGCATTCTAAGAAAATCTCTT
>ERZ791716.1439-NODE-1439-length-11151-cov-2.433039_pt1 | contig 11151 bp, 10 predicted proteins | sample MGYA00510049_ERZ791716 | MGnify/ENA primary metagenome ERZ791716 (study PRJEB30046, sample SAMN00715135) | human gut metagenome | study: EMG produced TPA metagenomics assembly of the A metagenome-wide association study of gut microbiota in type 2... | reverse complement strand
ATCCCAGCCTACAAGGATGACTGCGCCTGCATAAATATGCTGGACCGGTTTCGGAAGCTGTTCGACGGAAGCACCCCACACATACTTTTCCATCACAAGGATCACGCCGTAATATACGCCCCATGCGACAAAGTTCCATGCCGCCCCGTGCCACATTCCGGTCAGTGTCCAGACAACCATCAGGTTAAATATATTTCTCGAAACCGAACATCGATTGCCGCCGAGAGGAATATATACATACTCTCTAAACCACGTTCCAAGAGAAATATGCCACCTTCTCCAAAATTCCGTTGCGCTTTTCGATACATACGGATGGTCAAAATTTTTCTTAAATTCAAATCCGAACATTTTTCCGAGGCCGATCGCCATATCCGAATATCCGCTGAAGTCAAAATATATCTGGAACGCATAAGAAAATACGCCGACCCATGCAGTTAAGACAGATAAACTTCCGGTTGACATCGCGGCGACTTCTTCAAACACCGCCCCCGTTGAATTTGCGATGATCACTTTTTTCGCCAGACCGATGATAAAATACATCGAACCTTGCCCCAGTTTACGAAGCGTGACTTTCCGCATTTTCAACTGTTCTTCAATATCCGCGTAACGGACGATCGGACCTGCGATCAACTGCGGGAACATACTGATATAAAGCGCAAAGTATAAAATATTCTTCTGCGGCTTCGCGTCTTTCCGATAGATATCGATCACATATGAGATCGCCTGAAACGTATAGAATGAGATTCCGATCGGCAGAGGGAGCACTCTGTAAGGAATGTCCGTCGTAAGAAAGGAATTAACTGTATCAAGCAAAAAGCCATAATATTTAAAAAATCCAAGTATGAGAATATTTGCCGTAAGAGCAAACACAAGACTTAGCTTTGCCTTTTTCGGATTGTCTGCATTTGCCTCGATATCCCGTCCGCAAAAATAGTTTAATACGATGGATAAGATCATGAGCACGACATAGACCGGCTCTCCCCATGCGTAAAAAAACAGACTCGCCAAAAGCAAGACGATATTTTTCGCCCCGTTCGGAACGAGATAATACACTGCCATTACGATTGGCAGAAACATAAACAAAAATGTGATACTGCTAAATAACATCCGCCTGTTCCCTCTCCCGATTTATAAACTGTTGTTAAATATTTCTAAATATTTTTCTGCTCCCGGCGCAGCGGCAAAAAATACATATTTACCGCGCACGCTTTTCTTTGCATCTTCCAATAACTGCACCGATTCCGGCGCATACCCCTCAAAATCATTCATCCTTGTTTTGATCCGTTCTTCGATCGCACTTGAAATTTCCGCGGTCTGCGTTTCACTTTTTGCTTTAATAAGAAGAACTTCTTCAGATGAAATACTAAATTCCGACGAATAATACATAACGCCGTCATAATCTGCCGCATTCAGTCCAAAGTTACGTTTTAATGCCGTCCCGTCCTGACGCTTCATATTTTCCTTATCAAGAGATGCTTCCACAGACTTCTCCACTTTCTCAAAAGGGCGATTGCTGCCGCTTGTATAGATCAAAAGAAGTGCAACGAATCCGACGATCAGAAGCAATGTCACATAGCGCATCACCCGGATAGTTATTTTCTTCCACTGACTCATAAGCCTGCCACCTCCGCCATTTTTTCAGCCCAGACCGGATAGAAAGACGCCTTAAAATGTATGCCGTCCTGCTCATAATATTCGTCAGACATAAGATCCGAACTGTCGATAAACGCTATCCGCTTTTTATCACATAACTCTTTTAGTTTCTCGTTGAAATTTTCTATTTCTGCAAAAACAGGCTTTTCTTTCACTGCCTTTTCCTGCACCGGAAAAATTGCGTTCACAAAAATATGCGCTCCCGGCACGCTCTTTTTCAGTTCATCCACAACTGCTCCGTATTGTTTGACAAACTCGTCCGCATCACCGTTTGTATGCTCGACATCATTCATTCCGAGAGACAAAAATATGATCCCGGGACTTAATTTTTTCACCTGTTTGATCTGCTCGTCCAACTCATCCAAATGTACTCCGATCTTTGCTACAACGCTGGATGTGTTCAAAATGTCATATTCTGTAAATCCTTCCGTAATAGAGTCTCCCACGATAACCGCGCCCGTAAACTTTTCTTTCAGACTCCGTTCCCCGGCGCCTTCTTCTCCGTCTTTTTTTTCAAGCAGTTCGATTTTTTTCTCAATCGCCGCAATATCTCCTTTTTCTTCTCCGTGAATATATTCCAGTCCTGCCGATGTGTCCGCTTTCTTATAAAAAAGTCCCCGCACGCCCTGCACGATCAGCACAAGGACAAGCGCTGCCGCAAGAACACATACCGCAAGAACGATCTTCCTTTTTGTTTTCTGTTTTATTTTCTTCATTTATATTGTTTCCCCATTATAATACTCATTTTATTTTACAAATAAAAATAACCCAAGATAATAATACTTTTTTTAGATTAAAAAGTCAATGACGGCACATCCGTTTCGTGGTACAATCAGTATGACCCTGTCATATCAAAAACATGGCAGGTAAAATGAACAAATATACAATGATAAGGAGTCTTTCCATGATCGCATTTTCATTGACAAATATAAAAGATTTCATGTCGCACCTTCTGTTAAATGAAACATTTGATCATTTTTCATTTATCGAAGGAGAGATCACAACATTCAATACATTTCACATTGACGGCTTTATCAAAAAAGAGTTCTTTGACTCTAACTCCGTCCTTCCCGAATACTCTTATTGGAAAAATGTAAGAAACTTCTGCTTTTCCCTCATCAAAGGAAAACGGACTCCTCTTGCCTTCCAATTCGTATTCAGCCTTGCTCCGAAGAACATCGAAACGCTCCTCTTGCAAAACGATCTTTCCGTTCAGGCGGACGCTGTGCAGGGACTCTATCTGAACATCCGCTACAACGGAGAAACATTGACATGTATTACCGGAACTTCCTTCAAGACTTTTACGATGGATAAAACATTAGAACATGCATGGGATGAAATGACTGAAAATTTCTTTAAGAAAAAAGGGATTGATTTTGAATTACTAAATTGACAGAAATAAAAAACGGTTTTAATTTAGCAGCCTGTATAAAAAACTATACAGGCTGCCTTTATCATTATCATTTTATTTTGTGAGTAAAAGCATGATCTCGTTGCTTCTTTGTACAAACGCCGTCATTTCTTCCGGGCTTAAAGGCTTATGAGCAAGCATTGCAAGATCATAAAGCTGTTTACAGATGACAGTTACATTCTCGCTTTCTTTGTTCTCTGTCAGGAACTTCACAAGCGGATGGTTTGCGTTGAGTACAAGTGTCGCCTTGCTGCCGAACATAGCCGAATCCATTCCGCTCATACCGTACATCTTCATCATCTCTTCCATACGGCGTTTTTCTTCTGACAAACCAGCCATAGACGCCACTTTATCGTCTTTAAGCTTTTCCACTTTCACATCGAGCTTATCGTCATTTAGTTCTTTTCGGAAGATTTCCACGAGACTGTCTGCCATTTTTCCGAAAGATTCTTTCTCGTCTTCTGCAACTTCATCTTTCAAAGACTCATGTACATCGGCATCGATTCTTAAAAATCTGACGTCTTCATGTTTCTGTTCCAGATAAGTCACAAACGCAGAATCAATATTATGTGTCAGTACGATCGCGTCTTGTCCCTGTGCCTTGAACATATTGATGTATTGGCTCTGCTGAACTTCGTCTGTCACATAGTAAACCGACGTTTTCTCAGGCTCTTTATCCTGATCGTCCGTATCTGTCTGCACATCTGTTTCCGCTGCCGCCTCTTCGGCTGTCTCTTCTTCTGTTCCTGCAGCTTTACTTTCATTTATAATATCTTCTAATGTCAGATATTTGTGATCCAGGTTTTTGTAGATCATCGAATCTTTCATCTTCTCGCCGAATTTTTCATCTTTCAGACATCCGAATTTGATAAACGGACTGATGTCATCCCAGTATTTCTCATAATTCTCTCTGTCTGTCTTAAACATTCCCGTCAGCTTATCCGCCACTTTCTTAGAAATGTAATCGGCAACTTTATTGACGAATCCATCGTTTTGCAGGGCGCTTCTTGATACATTAAGCGGCAGATCCGGACAGTCGATCACACCTTTGAGAACCATAAGGAACTCCGGAATCACTTCCTTGATATTGTCCGCGATAAAAACTTGATTGTTGTACAGCTTGATCGTTCCTTCGATAGATTCATATTCCGTATTGATCTTCGGAAAATACAAAATTCCTTTTAAGTTAAACGGGTAATCCATATTCAAATGGATCCAGAACAAAGGCTCTTTATAATCCATGAACACTTTGCGGTAAAAATCAATGTATTCTTCCTTTGTGCACTCGCTCGGACTCTTGCTCCACAGCGGATGAGTATCGCTCAAAGAAACAGGGCGTTTCACGATCTTCGCTTTCTTTTTCGGTTCTCCTTCTTCGCCTTCTTTTACTTCTTCCGTAATATGCTCTACGACTTCGTCTGTGTCAAGCACATCCTCCTCATCGATCGTTTCATACTCCGGCTGCGCATTTGCTTTGGAAAGGAAGATTTCAACAGGCATAAAAGAACAATATTTTTCAATCACTTCTCTTGCGCGGTATTCATTTGCAAACGCAAGACTGTCTTCATTTAAAAACAGTGTGATCTCTGTTCCGACCGTCTCTTTATTTCCTTCCTGCATCTCATATTCCGTACCTCCCTGACTTGCCCAGTGTACGGCAGATGCGCCTTCTTTATAAGACAATGTGTCGATCTGAACTTCATCCGCCACCATAAACGCAGAATAAAATCCAAGTCCGAAATGACCGATCATATCGTCTTCTGTCGTTTTATCTTTATATTTTTCAAGAAACTGTGTCGCTCCCGAAAATGCGATCTGCGTAATGTACTCTTCTACCTCTTCGGCTGTCATACCAAGACCGTTATCGATAAATTTCATTGTCTTTTCTTCCGGATTGACAATTACTTCGATCTTTGCCTTATAATCTTCGGGAAGTTCATATTCTCCCATCATATCAAGCTTTTTCAGCTTCGTAACCGCATCGCAGCCATTTGATATAAGTTCCCTCACAAAAATATCATGATCCGAATACACCCATTTCTTTATAATCGGAAATATATTTTCGCTGTCGATCGATAATGTTCCTTTTTTCACTGCCATTGTAAACACTCCTTATCTTTTTTTGATTTTATGACTTACGCATCTCCCGGTATACTTTATATACATCGGCTTCATGCGATCTGTTTTTTATGTCTAACAGACATTCTAGTACGGCAATATTTAAAAGTCAATAGAAAATCAGCACTCTTTTGTGTTGAGTGCTAATAATTAATATTATTTTTAGAAAGTTGCGGAAAATATGTTATTTGTACTATAATATTTGATAAAAAAAGAAGGGGGAATATTTCTCATGGATCAGACATCTTCAGACAATCGAACGGATCAACCGTTTACAATCCGCAAGGCAGAAACTAACGAGGATCTTCAAGAGATCGCCGCTTTGGCAGATGTGATCTGGCATGAACATTTCACGCCGATCATCGGCAAAGAGCAGGTAGAATATATGCTGTCACGTTTTCAGTCTTATCCGGCTTTACAAGATCAGGTTCTTACCGGATACGAATACTACCGGCTTCTCGGCAACCGAAAACTGTGCGGATATATGGCGATCAGGCAGGATCAGGACGGAAGGATGTTTTTGAGCAAACTGTACATTGCCAAACAATACCGCGGCAGACATTTAGCCGCATTTTTGTTTGATTTTCTAAAAAATTTATGTCGGCAGCGAAATTGTTCCGCCATTTGGCTGACATGTAATAAGCACAACGATCACTCTCTGAACGTATACCGTCACTTTGGTTTTCAGACGATCGACGCTCAGAAAAATGATATCGGAAACGGCTTTTTCATGGATGATTACATTATGGAATATCGGCTGTAAATACTGTGACATAACAATCCCCTTAAACAGGTTTTCGTTTCCTTGCCTGCCTAAGGGGAATATGTCAGCATCTTTACTTTTCTTTTTTGCCTTTACAGCTTATACTGTCTCCGGTTCGTCATATGTTTCTCCGAACAATTCTACAGTCACCTTTTTCATTCTCTGCTCTTCAAGCGGACGATCGCTGTAATCTGTTGCGGTTTCTGCGATCTTATTTACAATATCCATTCCTTCCGTGATCTTTCCAAACGCCGCATAAGCGCCGTCCAGATGCGGTGATTTTTCATGCATGATAAAAAACTGGCTTCCCGCAGAATCAGGATGCATTGCACGAGCCATGGAAAGAACTCCCGGATCATGTGCAAGATCGTTTTGGAAACCGTTCTGTGCAAACTCGCCTTTGATCGCGTATCCCGGACCACCCATTCCGTTTCCGTTCGGACATCCGCCCTGGATCATAAATCCGCGGATCACACGGTGAAAGATCAGACCGTCGTAAAATCCTTTATTAATCAATGAAATAAAGTTATTTACCGTATTCGGCGCAATCTCGGGATAAAGCTCCGCTTTCATGATATCGCCGTTTTCCATCTCAAATGTAACGATTGGATTTGCCATAATTTTATTCCTCTTTTCTTTACTGTTTTCATCGCTTATAACAGTGCTATTGTATCTGATTTCTCATTTTTCGTCAACATGTACACTTTCCGCCGCTTTTTTTAGTCACTCATGACATTGTTCTGTTTCTGGCTTACGGTTATACTTATCTCATAAGAAAAATCCAGAAAAACAAGTTTATTTTTAGGAGGAACATAAAATGGCAAGTTTATCACTTAAAGGCGTTCAGAAAATTTATCCGAACGGATTCCATGCAGTAAAAGATTTCAACCTCGAAATCGCAGATAAAGAATTCATCATCTTCGTCGGTCCGTCCGGATGCGGTAAATCTACAACACTTCGTATGATCGCAGGTTTGGAAGATATTTCCGACGGAGTATTCAAAATCGACGGAAAAGTTATGAACGACGTAGAACCGAAAGACCGTGATATCGCAATGGTATTCCAGAACTACGCATTGTATCCGCACATGACAGTATATGATAATATGGCGTTTGGTCTGAAACTTCGTAAAGTACCGAAAGCAGAAATCGACAAAAAAGTCCGTGAAGCGGCAAGAATCCTTGACCTTGACAAACTGCTCGACCGGAAGCCGAAGGCTCTTTCGGGAGGACAAAGACAGCGTGTTGCCATGGGACGTGCCATTGTTCGTAATCCGAAAGTATTCCTTATGGACGAACCTCTTTCCAACCTTGACGCAAAACTGAGAGTCCAGATGCGTATCGAGATTTCAAAACTTCACGAAAACCTCGGCGCAACGATCATCTATGTAACACATGACCAGACAGAAGCCATGACTCTCGGAACGAGAATCGTCGTTATGAAAGACGGAGTCGTTCAGCAGGTCGATACACCGCAGAACCTTTACAATACACCGTGCAACCTGTTCGTTGCAGGATTTATCGGATCTCCTCAGATGAACTTTATGGATGCCGTATGCTCTGTAAAAGGTGATGATGTAACATTGACTGTAGGAAAACATGTATTAAAAGTTCCTGCTTCCAAGAAACAGGCTCTTATCAACGGAAACTATGACGGAAAAACAGTTGTTCTCGGCATCCGTCCTGAAGACGTACATGATTCTCAGGCATTTATCAGCAATTCACCGGACAGCATTATTGAATCTGAGATCAAAGTATACGAATTGCTCGGCGCTGAAGTATTCCTTTACTTTGACGTGGAAGGAACACAGATGACAGCTCGTGTAAATCCTCGTACGACACTGCGTACAGGCGATAAAGCCGTATTCGCGCTTGATATGGAAAAAATTCACGTATTTGACAAAGAAACCGAGTTGACGATTACAAACTAATGATTTAAAATCAAAACAGCAGTTACATAGTGTCAGAACGCCCGGTTTGATCAGGATCTCATTTCTGACAATACTGCTTATAATAAGAATTTAAAGGGGGCTGCACTTATTACAGGTGCGGCCTCTTTATTCAAAACGAGGTTAATCTATGGGAGAAAATACTGAACAGACTACAAACCGCAAAACAGAAACTACAGCACAGATGAATGAACTAAACAAAGCTCTGCTTGAATTAAAAAAAATTACCGGAATCTCGCTTGAGGTATCCGGTGCAGCGCCTGAACAGATCGAACCTGCGCTGACACAGATCCACTGTCTTTGCACAGCTTACAAAGAAAAATATAACCGCACTGATTTTCTGCAGGGACTGATGACCGGGAATATCCCGCACTATGAAATTTCCGATCGGGCATCGAGACTTCACATTGATCCGGAGGAAAAACGAATTCTTTTCCTTATAGAAGGAAAACACTTTGATGAAACTTCAGGCGCAATATTGAAAAATCTACTGTCCTGCCGTTCAAAAACTTATATCGTTCCCCTTACGGAAACGCTGCTTGCAGTCATACGTCCGCTTTGCCAAAACGAGACGTTTGAAGATATGAGACATATTGCGGAGACGATCGTTGATACGCTCAATACCGAGGCGCTTATCCGTGTCCGCCTCTCATACAGTTCTGTAATGAACACGCTTGCCGATATTCAAAAAGCTTTTCAGGAAACGAATCTTGCGTTGAAAGTCGGAAGGCTCTTTTATTCAGAACAAAATATTTTCCCGTATAACGAACTCGGGATCGGCAGACTGATCTATCGTCTTCCTGTTTCACTGTGCGAGAACTTTCTGTCTGAAATATTCGGTTCTCCTATACCGAAAACGCTTGACCCCGAACTTATGGCAACAGTCAACCGTTTCTTTTTAAACAACTTAAACATTGCCGAAACCGCCAGACAACTCCATATGCACAGAAACACTCTTATCTACCGTCTGGAACAGATTGAAAAACAGACAGGTCTGGATCTTCGTCTCTTTGACGACGCCATGACATTTAAGATCGCTATGATGGTCATAAATTACTTGAAAGGAAACAAATAACTATGAATGACGCATTATATGAACAACTCGTACCCCGCAAACAAAAAACTTCCGGCATTCTCATCAGCATACTTATCATCGTTCTTGCAGTCGCTGTTGCTGTTTTAGGAATGCCTCTGGTCGGTTTTCTGTCATTTCTTATCGCAGTTTTGATCCTGATGATCGCTTTTTATTTTATCTTTCCAAAGCTCAATGTGGAATATGAATATATGATCTTAAACCATGATCTTCAGATCGATGCCATTTACAACAAGTCCAAAAGAAAACATATGCTCAGTTTTGATATTCAGTCTGCCGAGATCATTGCTCCGAAAAAATCTCCGCGGCTGAACGCTTTCCATCCTGACAAAACATATGATTTCACTTCAGGAAATGAAAATGCCGACGTCTATGCCGTTATGATTTCTCTCGATCAGAAAAACTCATGCGTATATATCGAACCTGACAGGAAAATGATCGAACATATGAGACAATGGATGGGGTCAAAGATGTTTTTAGATTAAACGTGACGTGCAATACGATCTGCAAAAAAATTCTTCTTTTTTAGCAGTCTGGCAGGATCGGTATCAATATCCGACCCTGCCAGACTGCTGTTTTTATTATATAGCATGCTATTATATTTATCTTGCCGGGAAAACTTTCATGATAGCGCCTGCCACATTTGAAATCGGCATTGTCTGAAGCCATACCCGTCCCGGTCCTGTAATTACCGTATTAAACAGACCTTCGCCTCCGAACATCATGTTTTTGATTCCGGGCACTGTGCGAATCTCCATATTGCATGTCGCCTCCATAGCGGCAAGGTAACCTGTATCGACTACGATCTGTTGTCCCGGCTGGAGTACATACTCTATGACAGATCCGTCAAATTCAAGAAACGCCAGACCATGTCCCGAAATTTTCTGCATGATAAATCCTTCTCCGCCGAACAGACCGGAACCTAATTTTTTCTGGAAAAAGATCGATAATTCAACGCTTTCCTGCGCCGCCAGAAAACCTGCTTTTTGCACAACTATCTCTTTTCCCGGAGCGATCTCCCAAGGTCTGATCTGTCCCGGAAAACTGGATGCAAACGCGATCATCCCCGGACCGCCTTCCGCTGTATAACGGTTCTGGAAAATCGCCTCTCCTGCGAACATTCTTCCGAGCGCTTTTCCGACCCCGCCGTTTGACGTCGTTTCCATCTTCATGTTCGGTGACATCCAGCTCATAGAGCCTTTTTCTGTAATCATCGTTTCTCCTGCGTCCATAAAGCAGACTACTACCGGAAGTTCTCCGCCTTTAATCTCATATTTCATCTTCTTTTCCTCCCTTTTCCCATTCTTTATGCCAGCATATTTTTCTTATTCTGTCTCTCTTTATACCGACTCTGTTTTCTATCCACAGATTATCATAAAATACCGGAAGAGTCACTACTCTCCCGGCATTATTTACATATCCGTTACATTTATAAATTTTCAGGATACCCCCCCCCCGGGTTTTTCGGGCATTTCCTTTGATTTCGGTAAATACAAGTCTGCTTTAAAGAGATCTGCCTCTGTCGAAATCTTCAAAGAACCGTGCTGCAATTCGGCAAAGCTCTTTGCAATCGCCAGACCAAGTCCCGATCCTTCGGTGTTTCTTGCCGAATCTCCGCGGACAAACCGATCCGTAATCTCATCTGCGTTAAAGTTCAATTCTGCCGCAGAAACATTCTTCATTGTAATATGCACTCCGTCTTCCGTCTCTGTCATATCAATATAAACTCTCGTATGAGGCATTGCATACTTCGTGATATTCACGATAAGATTCTCAAAAATCCGATATGTTTTCTCACTGTCAAGCCACATGACAACTTTTTGTTCCGGAATCTTTGTTCTGAATTCCAAATTCGCCGCTTTGATTTTTTCAACATTTTCCAGCTCAACCTGCTTAAATAATCCTACGATATCAACTTTCATAAAATGCATAACGACACTTTTGCTTGCCGCCTTGCTGATCTCGAATAAATCTTCGATCAACACTTTCAAACGAAGAGACTTTCTTTCCAGAACGCTGATATATTCTTTTCTCTTTTCTTCGTCTTTCTCATTTTTCAACAGATCTGTATATGTGATGATCGCTGTCAGCGGCGTCCTAAGATCATGGGAGACGTTCGTGACGAGTTCTGTCTTCATCCGCTCGTTTTTCACTTCTTCATCTAC
>ERZ791716.1438-NODE-1438-length-11156-cov-2.511305_pt1 | contig 11156 bp, 13 predicted proteins | sample MGYA00510049_ERZ791716 | MGnify/ENA primary metagenome ERZ791716 (study PRJEB30046, sample SAMN00715135) | human gut metagenome | study: EMG produced TPA metagenomics assembly of the A metagenome-wide association study of gut microbiota in type 2... | reverse complement strand
CAAGGACAAGGCTCACACGTTTATATTTAAGACAATCACATGGAATAACGAAACCGATGCGATAATTGCAAATGGTAAAGAATATAAAGCTGATGACAACGGATTTATAAAAATAGAGTTATCACAGGATGATGTTAAGAGACTTAAAGTTACGCTGGTTCAGAATGCGGGCTCTGGTTTTGATGATGTATACAACGGTTATGATATAGGTTTCTGTAAGCCTGATGGTGAAGAGTATTCAAAGCCGTATGAGCTTACAAATGGCTGCGGAGCGTCTATAATTATGAGAAAGAAAGATTTTGACAACTGTGGCGGTTTTGATGAACAGTTTTTTATGTATTATGAAGATACAGATTTGTCTTTTAGAATGAAGGCCGGTGGAGGAAAGATTATGTACTGTCCGGATTCAATCGTAAGACATATTCATACGGGAAGCAGCACAGAATGGTCTCCGTTCTTTACGTATCATGTATACAGAAACAAATTGTTGTTTTTATATAAGAATTTCAATAAAAAGCTGTTTTTCATGTATTTTATAAGACAGTATATTGATGGAATGAGAAGTAAGGATATTCAGAAAAAACGTGGTTGTAAAGATGCATATAAAATAGCATTTAAAAAAGAAAAAGGAATAACATATCAGGCATAAAGTGCCTGGAAGGAGGAGCAAATGAAAGGAATTATTTTAGCTGGAGGAAGCGGAACAAGATTATATCCTCTCACAATGGTTACAAGTAAGCAGTTATTACCTGTATATGATAAGCCTATGATTTTTTATCCATTGTCTGTACTTATGATGGCGGGAATAAGAGAGATACTTATTATTTCTACACCTCAGGACTTACCTAACTTTGAAAGACTTTTTGGGGATGGAAGCGAGCTTGGACTTAAATTATCTTATAAGGTACAGCCATCACCGGATGGACTTGCTCAGGCATTTATACTTGGAGAAGAATTCATAGATGGGGATTCCTGTGCCATGGTTTTGGGCGATAACATATTCTATGGAAGTGGTCTGGGACAGCATTTAAGAGATGCTGCAGCAAAGGCTGACGGAGCTACTGTTTTTGGATATTACGTTGATGACCCGGAAAGATTCGGTATTGTAGAGTTTGATGAGAATGGTAAGGCAATTTCAATTGAAGAAAAGCCTGAACATCCAAAGTCAAACTACTGTGTTACTGGACTTTATTTTTATGACAAAAATGTTGTTGAATATGCAAAACAGATTAAGCCGTCTGCAAGAGGTGAACTTGAGATAACGGATTTGAATAAGATTTATCTTGAAAAAGGCAAACTTGATGTTGTAACTCTCGGAAGAGGCTATGCATGGCTTGACACAGGAACTATGGATGCTCTTTCTGAGGCAACAGAATTTATTAAGGTTATAGAAAACAGACAGGGAATACAGATTTCTGCTATTGAGGAAATTGCATATAAGAATGGCTGGATTACAAAGGAACAGCTCGAAAACCATGCTGTTAAGTATGGAAAGTCACCGTATGGCAAGCATTTACAGAAAGTTGCAGAAGGAAAGATTAAGTATTAATACAATATATACAGAATAAGGAGATTTATTATGAAAATTATCGTTACCGGAGGAGCCGGATTTATAGGTGGAAATTTTGTTCATTATATGCTTGAAAAGCATCCTGAAGATTTTATTATTTGTCTTGATAAGCTTACATATGCAGGAAACATGGAGACTCTTGCAGATGTAATGGATAATAAGAATTTCAAATTTGTAAAGGCTGATATAGCTGACAGAGATGCAGTTTATGCACTCTTTGAAGAAGAAAAGCCTGACGTTGTTGTGAATTTTGCGGCGGAAAGCCATGTTGACCGTTCAATTGACAATCCGGGAATATTCTTACAGACAAATGTAATCGGTACAGGTGTTCTTCTTGATGCTTGCAGAAAGTACGGAATCAAGAGATATCATCAGGTATCAACTGATGAAGTATACGGAGACCTTCCGTTAGACAGACCTGACCTCTTCTTCACAGAGGAGACACCAATACACACATCAAGCCCGTATTCGGCTTCTAAGGCAAGTGCAGATTTGCTTGTAATGGCATACCACAGAACATTCGGGATTCCTACAACTATTTCAAGATGTTCAAATAACTATGGTCCTTATCATTTTCCTGAGAAGCTTATTCCATTAATGATTGCAAACGTACTTAATGACAAACCTGTACCTGTATATGGTAAGGGGGAAAATGTACGTGATTGGCTTTATGTAGAGGATCACTGCAGTGCTATTGATTTGATTATCAGAAACGGAAAAGTCGGTGAAGTATACAATATCGGCGGACATAACGAGAGAACAAATCTTCAGGTTGTTAAGACTGTACTTGCAGAACTTGGCAAGAGCGAAGAGATGATTACTTACGTTACTGATAGACCGGGACATGACAGAAGATATGCCATAGACCCTACTAAGATGCACAATGAATTAGGCTGGCTTCCTCAGACTAAGTTTGATGACGGCATAAAGAAGACTGTTAAATGGTATCTTGAGCACAGAGACTGGTGGGAACACATTATTTCAGGTGACTATCAGAATTATTATCAGAATATGTATGGCGATAGAGCACACAAATTCGAAAAGTAATTATATTGATTAATTTGTTGCAGCAGAAAGGAATTCGGAAATGAAAGTTTTGGTTACGGGAGTTAAAGGACAACTTGGTTTTGATGTTGTTAATGAATTAAAAAAACGCGGACATACACCTATAGGTGTTGATGTTGACGATATGGATATAACAGATGCTGCGGCTGTTGAGAAAGTTATAACAGATGCTGCACCGGATGCTGTTATTCACTGTGCCGCGTATACCGCTGTGGATAAGGCGGAGGATAATGAAGAAATATGCAGAAAAGTTAACGCATACGGAACGGAAAATATCGCTAAGGTCTGCAAAAAACTTGATTGCAAGATGATGTATATAAGCACAGATTATATATTTGATGGCGAAGGCACAAGACCTTGGGAGCCTGACGATGCCGTGACAAAACCTCTTAATGTATACGGACAGACAAAGTACGAGGGAGAGCTTGCTGTAAGGGAAAATGTCTCAAAGTTCTTTATTGTGCGTATTGCATGGGTTTTCGGTGTAAACGGAAATAATTTTATAAAGACAATGTTAAAACTCGGAAAAGAGAGAGGTGCTGTAAAGGTTGTTAATGATCAGATTGGCTCGCCTACATATACAGCAGACCTTGCAGTCTTGCTCTGTGACATGATTGAAAGTGAAAAGTATGGAAACTATCATGCGACAAATGAAGGACTTTGCAGCTGGTATGATTTTGCATGTGAAATATTCAAGTGTGCGGGAATGGACGTTGATGTGACACCTGTTGCGGCAACAGAATTTCCTACTAAGGCAAAGAGACCTTACAACAGCAGACTTAATAAAGACAAACTCACCGAAAATGGATTTAACAAATTACCATCATGGCAGGATGCAACAAAGAGATATGTTGATATTCTGATGAGCCAGAATTCGTAAGTATTTGAAAGGAGCAGGTTATGGGTAAGATTAAAGTTTCAACTTGTGATATTGAAGGATTATATGTTATTGAGCCGACAGTGTTTGGTGACAAAAGAGGATATTTTATGGAGACATATAATCAGAATGATTTTAAGGAAGCGGGACTTGATATGGTATTCGTTCAGGATAACCAGTCAATGAGCACAAAGAATGTACTCAGAGGACTTCATTTCCAGATTAACCATCCGCAGGGAAAGCTTGTAAGATGTATAAGAGGAAAGGTTTTTGATGTTGCCGTTGATATTCGTAAGGGCTCTAAGACATTCGGAAAATGGTTTGGCGTAGAACTTTCAGCAGAGAATAAAAAGCAGTTTTATATATCACCGGGATTTGCACATGGATTTGTAGTTCTCAGTGATGAGGCAGAGTTTGCATATAAGTGCACAGATTTTTATCATCCTAACGATGAGGGCGGCCTTGCGTGGAATGACCCCGAAATCGGCATAGAATGGCCTATCGAAGATAAGGCAGAACTTAATATTTCCGATAAAGACCAGAAATGGGAAGGCATCGCAAGCCTTGACAAATGGTTTAAAGACTAAATACCGGGAAAGACATGGTGAAGTATGGGAAAAAAGTTATATGACCTGATAGAAAAAATCGCCTTCTTTTTTCTTGGACTGCTGTTTAAGCTGATGAGAAAAGAGATGACACAACAGGTTAGAAATACATTTAGCGAGTTTATTAAATTTGGGCTTGTAGGTGTGTCAAATACCATTGTTTCGTATTGCCTGTATGCACTTTCATTGCAGATATTTTTAAAGTTAAATTTATTTTCGTCAACTGACTACATAATTGCAAACATTATTTCATTTCTTCTCAGTGTATTGTGGTCATTTTACTGGAACAATAAGTATGTGTTCAAGCTTGACGAGGGTGAACACAGAAGTATATGGAAAGCTTTGTTAAAGACATATGTTTCCTATGGTTTTACGGGAATAATACTTAATAATATTCTGCTTGTTTTATGGGTACGTGTAATCGGAATCAATAAAATGTTAGCACCGATAATTAATCTTATAATTAATATTCCGATAAATTTCTTTATGAACAAATTGTGGGCTTTTGGTAAAAAAGACTAATGAATGTATAAGAAAGGATATTCCGATATGAAAAAAACAGCTTTGATTATGGCAGGAGGCAAAGGAGAGAGATTTTGGCCAAAGAGTCGTATTTCTCTTCCAAAACAGTTTTTATCACTTACAGACGATGGAAAGACAATGATACAGCTAACTGTAGAACGTATTCGTCCACTTGTTGAGCTTGAAGACGTATATATCGCAACTAATAGTTTATATAAGAATCTTGTTTTGGAACAGTTACCGGGAATTCCAGAAGAAAATATTCTGTGTGAGCCTATAGGAAGAAATACAGCACCTTGTATAGGACTTGGAGCTGTTCATATCAATACAAAGTATGATGATGCAGTTATGATAGTTCTGCCTTCCGATCATCTTATAAAGAATAACGAGGTTTTTGCAGATACATTGAGCAGGGCGGCTGATGTTGCACAGCAGGGTGAAAATCTTGTGACAGTCGGAATTACACCTAATTATCCAGAGACAGGATATGGATATATTCATTATGACAAAGAGTCTAAGCTTGGCACAGCTAATGCAGTAAAACAGTTCGTTGAAAAGCCTGATATTGAACTTGCAAAACAATACCTTGCCTCAGGTGAATATTTATGGAACAGCGGTATGTTTGTTTGGAAAGTGTCAACAATATTAGATAATTTCAAGAAATATATGCAGGATATATATGAAGGACTTGTTGTTATAAAGAATTCGATTGGAACAGCAGATTACGAATCTGTATTAAAAGACACATTTACTGCAATGCGTTCAGAATCAGTAGATTATGGAATCATGGAAAATGCGGAAAATATTTACAGTATACCGGGAGATTTCGGATGGGATGATGTTGGTTCATGGCTTGCTGTTGGAAGAATTAAGAAAAATGATGAAAATGGTAATGTAATAAATGGTAATGTAGTGTCTGTATCATCAAAAAATTGTGTTATAGAAGCAAAAGACAAGCTGATTGCGGTTGTTGGTCTTGAAGATATAGTTGTTGTTGATACAGATGATGCAACTCTTGTATGCAATAAAGAACATGCTGGTGAAATTAAGAAAATTCTTGCAGAACTTCGCGAAGAAGGAAAGAATGAATATCTGTAATTTTTTTAAGCTGTTGACGTATTAAGACAATTCGTTTATAATCGACATGTTTTGTCGATTGAAAAATAAGGAGAATGTAGTAATGGAAACAACTGAAAAGTCAAACAGGCTGGCAAAAATTATAAGTACAGTTGTTGTTTTGGTGGTAAAGAATCATTTAGCGTAGTAAATATATTTTATCCGATGCCGGACACAGTTGCTTTTACGGATATGCTTGTCGGATTTGCTATTCCGTACAGTATTTTGAGAGCATTTGGGATGAATATGTTCCTTGCAAATAAAATAGTTCTTATATCATTTCATGTTTTTGGCAGTTATACATTTTATTATCTACTTAAAAGAAAATTTAAGATTGATAGTTTCTGGAGTCTTGTAGGAGTTGTTATTTTTTCTTATTCAAGTGCTTATTGTGTCATATTCAAATAAAAATCGTGTGTCAAAGGCTGTTTTTGAATATATAAAAACATGCTGGAAAGGAGTTGTGGCATATTGTATATATGCTATATGTATAGTAATTCCATTTTTCAAACTTTATATTCCAGTCAGTAAAATGTTCAGAAAAAGAACATATGGTGAAATTGTAAGCCAGCTTCCTGAACTTATCGATTTCTTTAATGTTTCGACAGGAAACAGAAATAGAGATTCCTTTGACAATATCAAAAGGACAGACAAATGTGTTTATTACGGCCGATGTAGAACAGGTTGATTCAGGAGAAGATTCAAGACAGCTGTATATGAAAATCATTGATAAGAAACTGATTGAAGAATAGAGCAATAGAAGGAGAAAGAAAATGAAAAATGAAAAAGCTGATAAAATATCTTCTTTGGGTGGATTTTTAGCTGTATGGATTATTGTTACGATCGTTTTGATGGTAATGTTTCGTTTGAGTGGATTTCATATAAAATATCCGCTTTCAAATACAGGTCACGATGACACCAGTTATATGGCAGAAATTAAAATGTCGTATGATACAGGCAGTTGGAAATCAAGCGAATATCTTGGAGCACCATTTGGGACAGACAGATCATCAAATGTTTCCTATTATTTGTTTAATGATGTGCATTTGTTATCTATGGTGCTTGTATATCTTACGGGCAGTGTGTTTATAGCACAGAATTTGACGTATATTTTACTTTTTTATATTAATTCAGCGGTGACATATGCAGTGCTTAGAACTCGTAAAATTAAACCAGAAATCTGTGTTGTAGGAACGGTTTCTTTTACTTTTCTGACTTATGTTTTTTATAGATATGTTCAACATATGATGTTGATTGCAATATATACAATTCCTTTGGCAATACTTATTTGTTTATGGATTTTTGAAGATGATCGAGTGGTCAGATATGGAAAAGGCTTTTTCCATTATAAAAGAAATTGGGCAGTGATTTTATTTTCGATACTTATTGTAAACAGTGGTATTGGATATTATACCGTATTTGCATGTTTCTTTTTTTTAGTGGCTGGAATATATAAAACAGTTGACAGACGATCAATTCTTGGAATACAGCAGTTTTTGAGTCAACTAATAACAACACTTATCTGTATGGGAGTAACTGTTAGCGGTTATGTGATTGATATTCTGCAAGGAAATAATTCGGTAATGACATCGCTCAGATCCTATGGAGATGCAGAACTTTATGCATTAAAAATAGTCAGATTGTTTTTACCGGAAAAAGGAACTGGAATACAACATATTGATGATGTGATAGCTACATATAATGCATCTGCAGTTTGTCAGACGGAAACATCAGAGTATTTAGGTGTTTTAGGCGTGATTGGATGTATTGTTCTTTTTCTTGCATTATTTATAAATGTGAAGCAATCAGAAATTAAAATGATGTCTGTTATGACAATTTGTGCAATTCTTTATGGAACAATTGGAGGATTAGGAGTTGTATTTTTTCTTTTCGTGACAAATATGGTCAGATGTACTAATCGAATCAGTATATACATTGCATTTATGTCTATTTATACCGTTTGTCTGCTTCTACAGCGGTTATACAACTGGATAAAACAACATGGTATGATGCTGGCAAAAATATTATTCCAAATCGTAATGTGTGTTGCCCTTGTTGTAACATTATGGAATCAAGTAAGATGGTATCAGTTTGATAATAATGAGCAGGTTCAAGCCTGTGATATACAGCAAATATTTGTAGAGAAACTCGAAGGGAAGGTACCAGAGGGAGCAATGATTTACCAGCTTCCGTACTGGGAATATCCACCGGGACCTGGAATTAATAATTTTAATCCATGTGAACATCTGCAACCCTATCTTTATTCGACAAAAATAAAATGGAGTTTTGGAGCTTTTTCTGGGGAACGATCTTTGAAATGGAATGATTATGTTTCTCAACTTAATATAAATGATATGGTAGATAGCTTAAGTTATATGGGGTTTGAGGGCATATTTATAAATTCAGGTGCTTACACAGAAGATGAATTTAAAGGATTGATATCACAACTGAATCAGATATTTGGAAAACCTGATATTGTATCATCAGATGATAAATGGTATTATTATGATATTTCGCAGTATGCACAACAATTGAAGCAAGGTATGTCTGAAGATGAATGGCAAAGTCATGTGAACCAGGTGGAAAAATATGGAGCATAGAATATAAATGAACAAGCTAGGTATTATTTGTTGGAATTTAATTGAAAAGATCGTGCGATGGTGTTTGAAAATTCTATTCCGAATTATACACAAGGATTTAGATGAAACAATCATAGAGTCTTTTTTGCAATTTGTAAAATTTGGCATTGTTGGAGTATCGAACACGATTATCAGCTATGTTTTGTATGCAGGTTGTCTTTTGATTTTTAGAGGTATTGGAATTCTTACGGGAATAGATTATATCGTAGCGCAGGTGATTCAATTTATTTTAAGCGTACTCTGGTCATTTTACTGGAATAATAAATATGTCTTTGAATTGAAAAAGGGAGAGAAGCGTTCCCTTTGGAAGTCTTTATTAAAAACATATGTATCATATTCCTTTACAGGACTGTTTTTAAGTAGTATATTATTAGTATTGTGGGTTCAGATTCTTGGATTATCTGAGTTTATTGCACCAATCATCAATTTATTGATCAGTGTTCCATTGAATTTCATTATTAACAAGTTTTGGGCATTTAAAAAAGCATAGCAATATAATTATGTAGAGGACAGGCTTTATGGAACGAAAAGAAAAATTATATCTGGTAATTCCTTGTTATAACGAGGAAGAAGTATTACATGAAACAGAACATCGTCTGACTGTAAAATTAAATCAGATGATAGCAGACGGATTAATCTCGGATGAAAGCCGTATGGTATTTGTGGATGACGGATCCAAAGACCGGACATGGAATATTATTAAAGAGCTTCATGAGAAGAATCCGCTGGTACTTGGAATTAAATCTTCCAGAAATCGTGGACATCAGAATACACTTTTGGCTGGTCTTATGACCGTAAAGGACGAGTGTGATATGGTGGTATCCATGGATGCAGATCTTCAGGATGATATTGAAGTGCTGGATCAGTTTGTGCAGCAGTATTATGATGGCTGTGAGATCGTATACGGAGTGCGCAGTGCCAGAAAGACAGACACATTCTTCAAGAAATTCACAGCAGAAGGATTCTATAAGCTGATGGAGTGGATGGGAGTTGAAATAGTATTCAACCATGCTGATTATCGTCTTATGAGCAGCAGGGCACTTCAGGAACTTGCAAAATACAAAGAAGTTAATCTGTTTTTAAGAGGAATTGTTCCAATGATTGGTTTTAAGACCGGAATTGTGACATATGAGCGTCATGAACGTTTTGCAGGAGAATCAAAGTATCCGCTTAAGAAAATGCTTTCATTTGCAATGGACGGGATTACATCCCTCAGTATTAAGCCGATTCGTTTTATAACAGGACTTGGAATTACGTTATTTGTAATCAGTATTATTTTACTTGTTTATTATACAATTGGTTACTTCCTCGGTAATACAACACCGGGCTGGGCATCGATCGTTGTTTCAATTTGGGGAATCGGAGGACTGCAGTTACTTGCAATTGGAGTAATTGGAGAGTATATCGGTAAGATTTATATGGAAACAAAAGAAAGACCAAGATATATTATTGAGGAATTCCTCAAATAGAGAATGGAAGGCAGAATCAATTATCATGAAAATAGATCATACATTTGCAATATGTGCATATAAAGAATCAGAGTTCCTGGAGGACTGTATTCAGTCTTTAAAGAATCAGACTGTTCAGACAAACATTATCATGGCAACATCCACACCAAATGATTTCATTAAGAATATGGCTGCAAAATACGATATTCCATTGTATGTGCGGGATGGCAAAAGCGACATTCGGGATGACTGGAACTTTGCTTATAACCAGGTTAAAACAGAGTGGGTGACAATTGCACATCAGGATGACAAATACAATGAACATTATGTAGAAGAAATGTGTAAGAAACTGGAAGGGGTAAAGAATCCTATTGCATTTGTTACAGATTATATTCCGATTAAAAATGGGCAGATCGGACCGAGAGATATTAATTCCAAGATCCGTCGTTTCCTTCGTAAGCCATTAAAGTATAATAAACTTGCTGGAACGAGATTCTGGAAGAGAGAGATTCTTTCACTGGGGAATACCATCTGTTGTCCTTCCGTCACTTATTACAAGAAAGTATTGGGAGATTCTTTCTTCACATCAGAATTAAAGTTTAATATTGACTGGGATTCTTTCCTAAAATTCTCAGAAATCCCGGGGGTATTCGCATATGTTGAGAAACCATTAACTTATTATCGTGTACATGACGGTGCGACCAGTAAGGAATTTATTGTAGATCATAAGAGAGTTGCAGACGACACCGTTATGTTCCAGAAATTCTGGCCGAATTGGATGGTTAAAATTATTATGCACTTTTATAAACGGGCATATGACACATATAATTAAAAAATACTTAAGAAATATTAAGGAAATCTTAATTTATGGTGTTTGGCTTCCACCATTATGCCAGAAGCCTCATTTTAAGAAGACAATCTAAAGGAATGGTTAATGCCTGATGGTTATTTTATATAACTGTCATGTGTTTTTTTGTTGCATAAATTTTCCTTTTGAGTTAAATTAATCTAATGTATTAAAATAATATTGATTATCTTGGAGAAAAATATGGAAAACAATATTACAACAAAGGGGGAGATAGAGCTTACAGATGCCTTGGATAAAGTAAGAGAAAGCTCTGGAATTATGGGATTTGTATTCAATGGCAATGTGTTTGATGTTGGAACTCCAGAGATGTATAGAGATACAATTATGAATTATGGAATGTAGATATATATAAGATATGATGGATGTTATTAGGAGGAAGTTATGGCATTTGCTTCAACAGGTTTTTTGATTTTTCTTCTTGTGGGAGTAATCGTATATTACCTGAT